>Ga0181612_100014_pt1 | contig 13901 bp, 5 predicted proteins | sample HoacroProtozoa21_FD_119630 | JGI IMG/M metagenome (GOLD analysis project Ga0181612, IMG submission 119630) | Hoatzin crop microbial communities from Cojedes, Venezuel. Combined Assembly of Gp0051906, Gp0051904, Gp0051908
AACCAAAAGACAGAAATGTAGGAATAATAAACTCTGCCTTTGCAAAAACAAGGGGGTTTTAATATGGAAAAATTTACAAGCTTGAATATATTATAGCATCACTCTGACTTGAAGAAACAAACTTCTAGAGAATGACATATATAACCAAGTTTTCATCACTAGTTTACTTTGATTTAAACACTTCCAAATGTCTGAAAATACAGGCTTTTTGAAGTAGAAATCATTTTCTTCTGTTTGGCCCACTAATAGTAAGGTATAGGAGAAAAAGCTCTATCCATGCTAATGAAATAGTGCTTTAACTTCACTGTAATTGATGCTGGTTCTCTCACAAAAGTAACCGTGAAATGTTGCCGCCTGATCCAGTTCCTTTCCTTGTAGGATGTGTTTAGCCACCTTATCTTCTGTTTGGGGAGCAGAACACGATCGCATCGCTTTGTTCTCGGTGCTTTTGTGATGGATTGTGATTTCTTTCTCTTTATTTTTCTGTTTTCAGTGATGGTTAGCATTTAATTACAGACATGTCTGGTAAAAATCTTAGTAAGCTTGCATGGTCAAGGATTTCCATAAAATTGGATTGTAGGTTGGTCACGGCATTTGGGAACGATGGTGAATGCTACAGAACGTACCCTTTCCACAAGCTCTTTTTATTCCACACAAGAAAATGGAGGCTGTCGTTACTTCAGTAGCTAGCAACAGTCTGTAAGCAGTACTGCTCAGGTTATAAAATGCCTTTCAGCATTGTCTCCTGAAAAAGTAGTTTGAGATCTGCTGCTTTGATGTCCTGTGACACATGAGCATGCATGTATACATGCACACAGAGCTACCATAATCTACACGAGCACTTAGTTGACCCAGTACCTTATTTTAGTTATCTTGATTTTTATTTTTATTTTTTCTTCTAAGAAAGACCAAATAATTAACTTATTTAGTCTTGGGAAAGAATTTGTACAAGGGAGGGAAAAGCTTTGTTAGATTCCATAGGTGGTTGTTGTCAGGAGAGGAGAGGACAAGAAACCTGCCCAGGTAAGCAATCCTACAAAATTGATAGCCCTCCTAGCAAAGTATTCCTGCTGAGGTCATGCTAACATCAGTAAAGCTGTGATGTTTGGTCAGGATAAACTTTACTGCCAGACAAATCCCTTCCTTGACTGAGTTAAGCTATACCAAGAGAAATGATTCTGCCACAAATCAAGGATGGCACATCTGTCAGTAGGTGGTATAATGCTTCTCACCTCCAACACTGCTGCACTGGCAAGAGTTTGTAAGATGGGACAAGCTTGGAAAACAATGTGAAACAAATCACATTAGAGACTGAAAGCAACTCTTGTGCAAAGAATTAATGGAATGTTTTCATCTTAAAGATGCCTTATGGATCTGATACTAAGATTAACTTGCCCTAATCTTCTTTACTTCTTGCAGTGATTTAAAAAATATCTTTAATATGCTCCAGCCAATCTTCTTAACAAAACCTACTTCTTCTTAGATGCATGCTGAGTCTTATCAGAGTACGTGTTTACAAGTTCTCACAGAATTCTTACAAACCTCTACTAGTAAATGTTTTGATTTCGTTGATTGCATAGTGAAAACTGGAACTGGGGACGTTCCATTACGTTACAGCATGAGCTATTACTGAGAAACTGAGTATTTGGGGCAATATATGCATTACAAGTGGAATGATTCTGCATGTACTGAATAGCAATCTATTCATACCAAGGGCTTTTTTTTATTCTAAACTTTTCATTTAGTCATTAAAATCAAAGTTGTTAGCCTTCAACTGGTGTGTAAGATAAAGGCATGAAATTGCTCAGCGTCGTTGTCCATGTTGGCAACAAAAAAAATAGGTTAAATTAAGACTGCAAGATTAAAACTCTCATGTGTTGAACAGCTACAAGATTAGTTAATGAAAGAGTGTGAAGTAACTTCCTCATAGCTATCTAATGTGAGCTGGTATTTGTATTGCAGCTTGTACATATAGTTAACAGTTTCACTGCTCAGTAACCATATTTAAAGATGTGTCCTACCATGTTGCTTTGAAGTCCTTCCAAGAATTAATTAAAAATGTGAACATATAGCTTCCTTTGTATTGCATCAAGTATCTTTGGTTACATCCAGGTGATGATGATCCCTAGTGTCCCAAGTAGATAAAATCCTGCTTGTGTTTTTTTGACCATCTGAAGTTGGTTTCCCCCTCTGGAGTTCAGTGTCAGTCGGTAGCCTGTTTGTGTACAATGCAACATGCCTTTTATTTCTCAAGAAGCCTTGCTGATGAAGTGTTGCGTTGTTTAGAAGGACAGATTTGTGATTGCCCTCCAATTGCTGCCTGGAGATCACAAGAGGGGGGAAAAACAAATACATCCTGGTTGAACAAAAGTTTCTTCTGAGTCCAATACCATCGATAGTAACTTACTTATCGGCCTTAATAGATGACAGGAATGTTACAAGTATGAGATCATTGTGGCAGAGTAACTTCCAGAAATTCTATGGCTTCTTTGTTCTTTGTAGAGATGATTTTTTTTCAACATGGAATAGAGATGTTAACACAGATTTCAGCTGTGAGAAGTGTCTGTTTTTCTTTTTTTGCAAAGACTAAATTCATCCTGGCCTTGCAAAAATTTTTAATTGCTGAGCAGTTGCTGTGTATTCATTAAACTGCCTTTTGCAAATAAGGGTTGTCTGAGAATCCTTGCAGTATTTGGACTATTAGTTTAAGCATGAACTTCTATGATGGAAGGCGCAGCGAGGCTAAATACAGGTGAATTTCTCTATTTATGTGGTTCATTGATAAACCCATTGCAAGAGAAGTTTAGATTTGGTGTTGTGGAATGCACAGCCCCCGTTTTATCCTGCAGATAACCATGGTAAGTATCAACTTAATTTCTGCTTCGGTAAGGAATTTGCTTAAATATCTCCTAGGTAGTGTTTCCATTATAACTTCTGACTCTCTGAGCAATATGACCTCTAAAGCAGAGGCCTTCACAAGTGATGAAGTGTCATTCTTTTAGCCTGGGGAATCTGTCCTCGCAGAGATAGTAATTTACTTTGCACTAGGGTTGCAGGGAGTATGCATCTCGTGTGCCTTTAGATTCATAACAGAGTGCTTTCTCTAGGGTGTTGGATTCTTTTTTCTTTTTCCAGGGAGATGCTAGCAGCATTTTTTAAAAGAATTTTGCTTGCCTTGCCACGTGGTAAAATGTCAGAAAAGAGGAATATTTTCCCTCAGCATAAATCTAGAAACGCCGTGTTTTGAAGCTTGTTTAGAAGTGGGCAAAAGTTTGCTGTTCATATTGGAAGGTATGTGCTAAGTATTGAAAGAATGGTAAAAATACTACAGTCAATGAGCCATTACTTGTTGTATTGGTTAGCTCTTGATACTGAACCCTTCTGCTGCAGAAACTCTAAAGCCTGACTTGTCTGATAAGTCTAGAGTTGAGTTTCTTAGGGTTTATAAATGCAAAAACATATATCTGGCGTTCTTGGCCATGTAGAGTAGATAACAGCCGTGATGTTATGGGCAATGCCTTAGAGCAAAGGTTTGAGAGGAGCTCTGGGTGACTTCCTCGGCAAAGCTGCTGCTGATCTGGGAGTTCACTCTTGGTTATTAGCACCTGGGTAGGAGGGCTGCAACGCTGTGCCACGTGTTCTGCACTAAAGGTGTACAGTGAAATAAATATCGGTATGAAAGTGAGCAATGCCAATTCAAAGTGACTGCCTGTTATCTTGGACTTGTGTAAGGTTATGTCAAGTAAAAGCACATTCCTCTTCTCAAACTGCCAGCTATAAATGTTCAGCCCATCTTTGTTACCCAGGCAGAGGCAATTGTTGCCTGCCTTTTCTCTGTTCTTTTTTCTTTCTCTGCTGAGTCCACACAGCTACAGCTCTGAGCTGAGGGTGGCAAAGGGAGAGTGTTTCTCCCCGTTAGGTCACATGTGACCTTTACTTCTGACGCAGTGGCAGCGTGTTCTTTAGGGGATACGTGTGGGCTTTGGACTAAAGGATGCCCAGGCTGGTACAAGCCAGGAAGTTGTTTTACTACATTGCAAAAGCAATCTTGTTATGACTGCAGGAAACTTGCAAAAGGGTATGAAAGCAAAGGAGAAGTTACTAGTTAATCCTCTAATTCCAGTGTAGGTCTGTCAGTAGCTAGTTTACAGGACCCAGTAGCTGTTTACAGGACCCATAAAGGGACTTCAGCTGAGTTGCTCTGATAAGGAGTTCTAGTTTTCTAGCCTTTTGAAGAACTTGGTTCCAGTAATCCTCCCTTTCTTCTCCCTTTCCTTCCCTCCCTGAAGGTCATCACATTCCGGTTTCGTAGATGAAAGGATGTTAGCAGAATCGTTGCACAACTCCTATAGGAGAACAATTGGTAGGCTGGTGCCTGAGCCGTCCTTCTTTGCGTGATCTTAAAAATGAAGCTGCATACTGCCACGAAAACCAGCTGCTGTCGGATTGCTGCAGTCCTGCAGTCTCTAGGACTCCAGTGGAGCAGATGTGGATGGAGCTGAGCTTCCAGATGTGTTTGGGCTGGGAAGGGATTCTGAGGTCCTGTCTGAATGCTGAAGCACTGTTTGGGTACAAGTGGGATTAGTGGTATCTAGTCACTGTGATCTCCAGGCACTGCTTGGTTTGTCTTTGTGGTCCCAGAAAACATGGTGAAACTGTAGTAGCAGTTAACAGCCTGCTACACTAGTGTGTACTGGTGGGGCTGAACCAGCAAACATTAACAGAGCTGAACACTGGGTGTTTGCTTGTTGCATAATATTGCAAACCCTATTCAATTAGCATGTGGCATCACTCTTCAAGTGCAGGATTTTATAGTGGAATAGGAGACGAAATATGTTGAGGTACAAAGGCGAGTAGTTGCACAGGATGCAGGGCAAAAGGAAAGCAGAGGACAAGGAACCCACGCCCAGTTCTTGTTTGATTGCTGGTGCTTTGCTTCACCACAACTACGGTTCTTTCAGAAGATGGTAATGACATGTGGTGGGTAGTGAGAAGACACCACTGAATGTGTTTTCAAGTTCTTGGTAATATTGTTGTAGCCTTGGTGACAAGTTTTTAGAGAGGTAATAATTTTGTTAAATTGACTGATGGTTCTGGAGTGAAGTAAAAGCTACCTGAAGAAGGCAAGTGTCTTCCAAATCTGTCAGTTGCTGTAGTAGGTGATTATGTCTCTGTAGAGAACTGAAAGACTCACATGTGAAACTTGTTTACTTCTCAAAGCACTCTTCAATCTATAAGGACAAATCTAGAATCATTAATGCTTTTTATGGGAAAGAGTTCAAGGAAGACTGTGAAGTGGTTGCCAACTACAAATTAAGGTTGCTGTTTAATCTTCAGTCTGTAAGGCTCCCAACAACTTGGAAAAAGGGATGAATGTGTAGAGGGGAAGCTATAAAGGTGCTGAAGTTCCTTCTGCCTGAAGCACTGTAAACTCCATGCTTTGTGGGAGTGTGGCGAGAATGTATGTGTGGGAGAAGCTGTATTCCTGGTGATGGGAGAGGGACTGATCACAGCAGTTGTACCCAGCTTTCTACGTTACCTTATTACTCCCATAGTGGTGAAATCTCATGTGTGTTTTGATGGGATTGTACCTCAGGGACTTGAAACATTGTCAGAAGTTGTGTGTTTTTGTATAGGAGACATGTGGATGCAGCTTTCTCAGAAGGTACCATAGTAGCTTTTTTTCTGCATGTAGATTGCTCTGGACACTTGTGTTTTTATGGACTGTTTCAATGTTAGAAATGTAAGTAGTGTCTTTTGGCGCACTATCTGTAGTATCTTGCAGTAGGCCTGTTTCTTTTTATTTTGTTGGGATTTTTTTTTTTTTTTAATTTCACTTTGCAGTCTGGGATATTTAAAATAACCAAATAATTGGTCTGAAAACATACGAGAAAGCTGGGCCTCCTAGAGGGTCTGATCTGATGTGAGCCAATTAAAAAGTTAAGTTTCATAAGCACAGGGTGCCTATGTGTTTTACTGAAATCTTACTGCTTTTTGGGAAAAGGGAATTAAGCTTCTGCAGAAACTCTGGGGGAGAAAAGATTAAGAAATAATGCTGTTGATGGAGGAGGAGAGCTCTCTTAAATGACAGTGAATGCTGTTGAAAGTACCAGCTGCTACCCTATCTGATGATAGGCCAGATTTTGCAAACTTAACAGGTTTCATCCTTTTTTCTCATGCTTTGCCTTTGATGGGATTTTGCCTTTGATTGCGTGGTTGTGGGTGGAATGTCTGATACTCTTGGCTACAAAAACTATAGAGGTTCTTAAAATTACATTTGTTCTGGCCTGGAGCAGAGCTATGTGGGTGTTGGATGTTTCTTTGAGACCTGGCATTCCTTTTGGTTTATCACCTTGTGTTATCTACGACTTTAAAGGAAGATGATTAACGTCTAGTGCCCAACTTCTCTGTGGCATAGATCCACACTGCTGTAGATTTAATGCTTCAGTGTATGAGTCACCCATCTCGTGAAGGCAGTGTTTGGTTAATCAATTATCCAGAAGTATACTCTGTGGACCAGACACAAGTGATTATAAATGTTACTTATTATAGTCTCATCAATGGCATAGTGCTTAATCTCTTAAGCACATTAGAGTATTAGTTGATCAGAAGTAGGTTATCATCTGCTTAGATGAGATGATGTGGATCTTTTTCTGGGCAATACAGAAATGTAGTACACTGTGCTAGGCTAGAATTTAATTAACTGATAAATAGGTTGTCCTGTGTGTATCTAAATAGTTGGAATATTTAAATTATACTAGCTGTCTAATGTCCTCTGTGCTAATTTTAACAAATGTCAAAGGAAATCCATACGTAATTGGCTGAATACATGATAAATTGGCTGTTGCTGCTGATGGAACTGAGCTGGATTATCAGAAGTAATCGGTTTAATTTAAACCCAGCTCATTTTAACTGAAAAATATTAGGGAACAGCCACGTGATCAGTTCAGCAAGCAGATCTAAGGAGGAGAGTAGAAATTTCCATCAATACAGACAAGTAGGATAAAACACGGCTAACTGCCCCATCTGATTCAATAGGTTTTCATTAATTATTCGAAGTGTAAGCAAACTCTTCTTCAGGATGCAGTTACCAGTGAATTTTGGGCAAATTTTTAATCTCTTTAAAAGCAGGTTACTGTCTTGTTTTGCCAGGTACCTCTTGATTAAAAACAAAACTAGGGAGTTCTTGGACTTGATGGTTGTGCATTTGTTAGTTCATTCAGCTACAGCCTTATCAGAAAATGAGTGATTAATCTTGATTATATGAGGGAGAAGAAACTGCGAATTCTAGTTTGCCTGTAATTTTAACACTTCCATAAGCACAAGCAGTGCATTCATAGTTTGTACTTTAGCTAGAGATCTTGTGCTGTAGTTAGACGTGTGACTTACGACTGTTGTGTTCACGGTCTTATCTTAATTTCTTTTCTAGGCAAAGCGCGTGTGCAGCAGCTAGCAGAGAACACAAGATATTTCAGGAGACGGCTGAAAGAGATGGGCTTTATCATCTATGGAAATGAAGATTCCCCTGTTGTGCCTCTGATGCTGTACATGCCAGCAAAAATCGGGTAGGTTTAACAGGGTAACTCCTATCCATCCTCTTTAAAGCTAGAATAGTACAATAATATTAAGACTTTTCTAAATATAAGAAAACACTGTTTTGATTTTTGATTTTATAATCATTACTGAGTCTTGTAAAACATGGAAGAATTCTATAAACGATCTTGAGAAAATCAGGGCTTTTGAAGCTTGGGGCAGCAAGAAAGCCCTTCAGGGAAGCAATTTTACCACTACATTCCGTGTTTTAAAAGTTGGGGGCTTTTTTCATTTCATTTATATGCAAGTGTATATATGTGCTAAAGAGAAGCTGAAATTGAGTGGAAATTAATGTTAAAAGTCACCGGAGGAATCTTTCAAACACCTCCTGAATCAGAAACAGGCAACATTTCCACAGATGAACTCTTGAAAATTAAAAAAAGAAAAATCGGGGGGCTCGACATGGTGGGACACAACAACCTGTATTTGATAAATCCTCAATTTTTTTAAGAGGTCTGGATTTAATAGCTCAAGTACTGTTATTGTAAATGCTAATGGAACTGTAACACATAGCTTTATAAATGCTTATAGAGTTGTGGGCTGCTGTGTGGATAATTAAGGCTAAAATTCTGAAGCAGTATATAATGTATATATTAAAAAATTTCTCAATATAAACAAAAGCCTGGTTTCAAGGACATCTTGGCTTTGATAGTTGCTTTTCAGCGTCAGTGTATAATGCAGTGCTCAACTAACACTTTCAAATTTGGAAAGGATAGCTTCATTTTAAGCTGTACTGAGTGCTCTTCTAGCTCAGTTCAGCTTCAGTCTGGCTAAGCACTGTGGTACTGTGAGGGAACAAACATCTTCTAGCATTCTGCATGAAGCTAGATACAGTCTTCCTCCACTCTTCTCAGTATAGCCAAATTTAAAAGGCCTCTAACCTTTATGGGTGCTGTAGTGTCTGCAGCGTGCGCCGTCCAGCACACAGAGGCATACTGTTTCCACTGCCCAGCTCCTCTACCAGTCAGTACAATCTTTTTCACTGGAAATGTTCGTGGAAATGCATATTAGCTGAGCAGTTGGGCCAGTAACTTACTTAAAAATGAGGAAGAACACAGAGCTTTGATGAGAGTTGCCCTTAGGATCTACATCGGGTCTACTTTATCCTTTCTTTGTCTCTTGTAGTCTGTTTTTAAAATAGTTTGAGAGTACTAAATGGATACAAAATGAAGTGTATCGGGATGCACCTATTTATAAGGAAAATAGTTGTAGCAGAAGTAAAAGGCAGAAAATTAAAAAAAAATAGTAAAAGGATGTTATTTTTATACATCCATATAAGCCTTTTAAGTTCATTGCTATTTCTCAAGACAAGGTCAGTTCAAAAACGATTAACCGTTTCCTGTGGCCTGTAGAAACACCCACAATTGCAGTGCCCTTACGGAAAGGACCTTCATGCCTCTCATTGCATAAGTCACAGCTGCTAATTTCTTTAATCCCCACAAGAGTTTGTTTTGTTGAAGATACTTCGTGACAGTTATATGTGGTTTTTGCACCTTAAAAAATATTTGGTATCAGATTAGATGATGTTAATTTATTGTGGCAACTCAATGGTTCCCATGATAGGCACTTAAAAAGTGGTACATTCTGTGATAGCACAGTGTACTTTAATTGAATTAAATTGGTGAAAATAGGCCATCTTGCAACTGCAGAAGTATCTGCTTTGGGGGATTGTAGCATGGGGGATTCCTTGCATAGTCTAACTTCAGAGCAAAAATCCCTGTTTCCTGTAGGAAAGATTTCCAAGCTTAGATTACAAATCCATTTAGAAATAGCCTGCTTAAAAGACCAGCCTCTGCCATGTATAATCTTTCAGCTTTGTTAGAACTTAATACTGTGAAACCTTTTGAGAAGGACCACCTCGGGACTGAATTAAGAAAAGGTTTTTGTGAGCAGGCGTTCTGTCTCTAAAAGCAAGCACTAGAAGCCTCAAATTAAGGTCTTACCAGCTTGCTTCAGCAAAGGCCTGTAAGGGTTAACATACTGAGACCTTCAGGCTGCTGCTTTGCCTCCACTGGTATCAGTCTGACGATCTTTCTGGTTCGATCTGGCAGTGCTTTTGGGCGTGAGATGCTGAAGCGGAACATTGGTGTTGTGGTTGTGGGCTTTCCTGCCACCCCCATCATCGAATCCAGAGCCAGATTCTGTTTGTCTGCAGCTCACACCAAAGAGATGCTTGATACGGTAAATGTCTTGTCTTCCTTTTGCTCATGCCTTCTATAAACAGATACAACAATTGTCTATTTTATGTAGAATGATTCAATGTTTGGTACACAAACTAGTTGAACCTAATGCTCAAAACCGTGTGTAGTAGAGCTGGCAATGATTCCATCTCTTTCCTTGCTCCAACAATACAGAATGGCTGCCTACAGTAAATCACAGGGACTTTCTTTTCCTATTTTAAATTACGTGAGACAGTCAGTCTCATTCCTTTGAAGGAATGCCTTTTCCCCTCTTAAGAGGCTCTTTTAGAAGGAAAAAATTCGGCTTCTTCTGACCCTAGATGCAGATGGTAAGAAAAAAAGCCTGAGAACGTCCAAAACATCTATATTCTTCTCAAAAGCAAGCGCAAACCTCAGCACACAATTACCAGTGAGATGTTTTTATTCCGAAGATTACTATTCCAGTTCTTGTTTACAGCTTCAGAGTGCTGTATCTTAAATGATCCTGACCTGAATGAGTCTGTGCCATGTGCAATGCCTGACTGACTCCTGTCTGCACTAAGCATGTGCCAGCGGGAATGCAGATCCCCTCTAAGGAGGCCTGCATCACAGTTGGGAGATGCTGCTTTAAAAATTTAGGATGGAAGTTACTTTCTGACTCATACAGTTGAAAGGGTATTATATCAATAAGCAGGACTATCCTTATTATGTTTTAGTGTGGTAACTACATTCCTTTTTGAGTCTTCTGAATAATCTTCTTTGCTGGACACGTACATGGGCTGTCTTAGGCTCTGTCAAAGTTCTCCATTGTAATTTTTTCCCTGCTTTTCTGTTCTGTGACTCAGAACTTAAGCTAGGTTGAGTCACAACTGGACTTCAGGAGAGTAGACTCTGTCCAGTTCGGAGACCTGCTTGAAAGAATCCCATAGGATACAGACCCAAAGAGAGCAGGTGTCCACGACAGCTCGTTGATTTTGGGCTTGGTTTCTTTTTTTTTTTTCTCTCTCCTGAAGAGTGATCCAGCGTGACTTATAAGAAGGCAAATGTAGAGGGAAGCCTGCACGGATGAAGAAACCAATAAAAACATAAAATGAAAGCATATAAGAGGTGCAAGCAGGGGCACGTGACCCAGGAGGAACAGAGACACAGTCCTCAGCATGCAGGGATGAGGTCAGGAAAGCCAAAGCCCACCTGGAGCTGAGTCTGTTAAAGGGCATGAAATGTGGCAGGCAGGGCTTTTATGGGGATATTAGTAGCAAAAGGAAGAGTAGAGAAAACGTGGGGCTGCTGCTGAATGGCATTAGGGATCAGGTGACAAATCACGTGCAAGAGGCCAGGGTGCTCAGTGCCTTTGTTGCCTCAGTCTTCACTGATGAGACTTGCTTCAAGAATCCTGGGCGCATGAAGTCAGTGGAAAAATATGGAGCAATGAAGACTTACCCTTGGTGTGAAGGAGGAATCAAATAAGGGAAGACTTAAGCTGAATGACACAAGTCCAAGGGACCTGATGGGATGCACCCACAAGTGTTGAGAGAGCTGGCAGTCACTGCAAGGCCACTCTTGATTATCATCTTTGGAAGGTCATGGTGACTGGAAGAAATAAAGTGTCACCACTGACTTCAACAAGGGCAAAAACGTGATCTGAGGAACTGCCAGTTGAGAAGCCTCACCTTGATCCTTGGGAAGATGATGGAGAAAAAAATCTTTGAAACTGTTTTCAAACATTTTGTGGACAAGAACATGTTTGGGAGTAGTCACCATGGAGTTATGAAGGGAAAATCATGCCCCGTGTCCAGATGTGATCAGGTGGTAACACATGAATAGCAAATGGGACATATAAACAGATATTTACTAAAGCCTTGTTTAAAAAAAAACATATTCAAACTTCACACTTCACTGCTACAGAACTTTCAAATCAATAGCTGAAAATTGCTCTTTATTTCAGTTTTGTTAAGAAAAATAGTAAGGCAGTGGTGTGTGCAGGTTGGTAATGTGTATTTAGTGTCATTCTGTATCAGTTAAACCACCTTCCACGTATCTGTGGTGAAGTCCTTGCTGCTTCTGAGCTGTTTCTGCCTTGTAAGACCTGAGAGATGCTGCCCTGACACTCCCAACAGCAGACTGCTGAAGGAGTTTCTTCCCGTAATTATCCCAATTCAGTTGTTTCTGTTCCAGATAAAAATTGTGAAGCAGTGTGTTTGGAGAAGGCCCTCTCCTTCCCTTGCTTTGCCCCCATAGACAATGAATAGTGTCACAGACTTGGCTCAGAGTAATAGGACTGAGTACATTGGTGCAAATGAGGGGACAGTAACTTCTGGCCATGTGGACCTGGGGAGATGAATGGCAAGGAAGTGGGAGGAAGGAAAAGAAAGAAAACTGAACTCTCTGAAACCATATTGCTGCAAACTGAGCTGCGACTGAAACCGTGCAAGCTTGATGTGCTGGCACTACCTGAGCAATCATGCAGTCTTGCTGTTGGTTAGATTCTTCCTCTACTCTCTTAGTGACTAGCTGGAACCTTTACCGTAACAAGCTGCTTTTGCAGGGTCTGTATAAGTACTAAGTACTTGCTCTCTTCCAAAACCAATCTGTAACTTTTATTACTCTGCTTAAAAAAGCTCTTTTCCTCTCAATTCACTTACAAGTCTTTCTGCTTTCCAGAAAATGTTTGAAGTTTTGTGCATTTAACTCTAAAGACTCATTTCTAGAGTACCTCTGTAGGTGCTAAACGCCCTGAATTGAGGAAATGCTTGTTTAGTACATTAGGGCTTGTCTGCCTAAGAAAATTAATCCAGGACAAAATGAGGTGTGAATTTTGAGGTGAATGAAGAAATCATGATTTAGCTCAGTATGTGCAGGCTTTGTTCCAAGTTAGTGTAATCCACTACAGTTAGTGTAATCCATGCAGCTGTTTGCTGCAGGCTCTGAACCCGGAACATTGGCAAGAGGAGTTCAGAAGGAGCAAGTCTTTGTGTCGGTGACTTTGTGTTGTGTTTTCTTGTGATGCAGTGAAAGGGGATTGATTTCAGGCAGCTAATCATTAAGGCAGCCTTCAGATCTGATTCCTCTGCTGAACTGTGGCAACAATGTCCAGGAGGAAAAAGAACTGAAATGAATAGACTCAGAGAGAGCTGGCAGAGAGCTTCTTCAAGTCAGTTAGAGAGAGGACAACTTGGTAGCCCATCCTTGTGTGCATGGATGCTAACTAGGGCTGTTACGGCATTTTTTCTAAACAAAATTTATCCAGGTTTGGAGCACAGGAAAGAGAAGCTTGTCTTGTAAATGCTGATATTTGTAATGCTTCCTTGTTCTTATTAAATAAACCCACATGATGGGGAACAGTTCTCAGTTACAATTTTAACCGTTTTATGTAAATAAAACTTCCTTGCCTGAAAATATTTGGCTCAGGATCAGAGTGAAGTCCCTCATAACCTGCATCCCTGTGGGCTGGTGCTTTCTTTTCAGTGGTGAAAAATATATTACACTCTCCTGAAGTCAGAGTTCACCAATGCCATTTCCTTTGTAGACTTTGCTGGTCACATGGTCCTTTTTGTTTTAAATTAATAAAATCCTAAATCTGCATTTAAGAATAACAGTTAGCAGACTCTTTCAACAGAAATTCAACCTTAAATTGCTTCCATATGGGATCTTTACTTAAAGCTCTGGCAAACTGTGCCCACGCTTTTGTTTTGTTTTGTTTTTACCGAGGTTCAACTTCTGGGTTTGTCATTCCCCCAGATTTCAGAGTGGAGAGGTTCTTGCTGCCAGATACAACAAGCATGAGGGGCCATTGTTTAAAGAAACAAAACCTTGAACTATCCATCCAGGAAGGAAAAGCATGTTGGGATATTAACCTCCATCTGCCAACTAGTCTCAAGACACAGGCATTTGACCCAGAATGTGTTAAAATCGGAGCATTAATGTTGAATTAGTGGCATTCTGAAGGAGTGCTTGAATGTACCTATCTGAATAAATTTACAATTCAAGGGGGAGCAGAATGCCAACCTTTGAGTTCAGAAAATCACATGGGACTTGGAAGTCATCGTCTGAACTCATTTCTTTGTCCCTTGCCTATATGAGATAATTAGCATCACGTACTGTTGCAGATTTGTCTGCAGCAACTGATTTATTTTGTACCTTGCTCCAGGA
>Ga0181612_183147_pt1 | contig 13901 bp, 14 predicted proteins | sample HoacroProtozoa21_FD_119630 | JGI IMG/M metagenome (GOLD analysis project Ga0181612, IMG submission 119630) | Hoatzin crop microbial communities from Cojedes, Venezuel. Combined Assembly of Gp0051906, Gp0051904, Gp0051908
CCAGGTTGAATTTCATTCGACCCTTTCTCGCCACGGCATAGTCCAAGCAAGCTTGGCCTCTGCGCATGGCTTAACGAAAGCGTTCGAGGTGGAGACACAGCGAGCCGTTTCTTTTTTGTTACTTTTGTTCTTTGCGGCCAAAGAATAAAAGTAAGTCCGACCCCTTCGGGGTCAGAGGAAGGATAGGGTGGGGCAAAAAGTCACTTTTTGCCCCAAAATGCCCCAAAAGTGTTAAAAACGGTGGAAAAATTGACATTTTTTTTATAAAATCGTTTAGAAATTAGGAATGTTAAAAAGAAAGCCGTAACTTTGCGGCATGAAAAAATCGACCATCACGATATTGGCCATAGTCATGGGCGTCTCCTTCCTGGCGTTGCTCTATCTGCAGGTCTCCTATATAAAGGAAATAGCCAAGATACGCAACGAGCAGTTCGACGAAGGGGTGAAGCGCGGGCTGATTGCTGCCTCGAAAGAGGTGGAACTGGAAGAGGCCGGCCGATGGGTGCGCAAGGACATGCAGCGCGCCGCAGAGCGCGGCGACAGCGTAACCACCCCCTTGCAGGACCTGACGCAGCGGATGACCATGGTGGCGCCCGACGGCACGGAGATAGAGATGCGGGCGTTTAACGACAACCAGCTGCGCATACCGCAGGCCATATCGAGCAACCACGGCGAAAAGACCATACAGCAGACCTCGCGCAACATGGTGGACAACCTGCGCAAGCGATATATCTACCAAAGGGGGTTGCTCGACGACGTGGTGTGGCAGATGATTTACAAGACCAGCGACATGCCCCTGAAGGAGCGTGTGAACTTTAGGAACCTGGACCAGTACATAAAGACGGGCCTGACCGACAACGGCATTATGCTGAACTACCACTTCAGGATAGTGAATGCCTACGGCAGGGAGATATACCGCTGCTCGGACTACGACAGCAAGGGCACGGAAGATACCTATACCCAGCCGCTGTTTGCCAACGACCCGCCCTCGAAGATGAGCGTGATACAGGTGCACTTCCCGGGCCGCCAGAGCTACATCATGGGTTCGGTGCGCTTCATGATACCGGCGCTTATCTTTACCCTGGTGCTGCTGATCACGTTTTTGTTTACCATCTACAGCTTCTTCCGCCAGAAGAAACTGAGCGAGATGCGCAACGACTTTATCAACAACATGACGCACGAGTTTAAGACGCCCATCTCTACCATTTCGCTGGCGGCGCAGATGCTGAACGACGAGGCGGTGACCAAGTCGCCTCCCATGCTCTCGCACGTGTCGACCATTATCAACGACGAGACCAAGCGACTGCGCATGGAGGTGGAGAAGGTGCTGCAGATGTCGATGTTCGACCACCAGCGGGCGGTGCTGAAACGCAAGGAAATAGACGTGAACGAGCTGATTACGGGCGTGGTCAACACCTTTACCCTGAAGGTGGGGCAGTACGGCGGACACATCGAAAGCAACCTGAAGGCTGAGAACCCGTACATCTATGCCGACGAGATGCACATCACCAACGTGGTGTTCAACCTGATGGACAATGCGGTGAAGTACCGCCGGCAGGACGTGGACCTGCAGCTGAACGTGCAGACGTGGAACGAGGGCAAGCGCGTGATGATATCTATACAAGACAACGGCATAGGCATCAAGAAGGAGGACGTGAAGAAGATTTTTGAACGCTTCTACCGGGTGCATACGGGCAACCGGCACGACGTGAAGGGGTTTGGACTGGGACTGGCCTACGTCAAGAAGATTATTACCGACCACAAGGGGTCCATACGTGCCGAAAGCGAGCCGAACGTGGGCACCAAGTTTATCATATCATTGCCTTTATTGAATAGTAAAAAATAACATTTTAAACCGAAGAGAATATGGAAGAAAAATTGAGAATCTTATTGTGCGAAGATGACGAGAATCTTGGCATGCTGCTGCGCGAATATTTGCAAGTGAAAGGCTATGTGGCCGAGCTGTACCCCGACGGCGAAGCCGGTTACAAGGCGTTTATGAAAAACTCGTACGACATCTGCGTGTTCGACGTGATGATGCCGAAGAAGGACGGCTTTACCCTGGCCCAGGAGGTGAGGGCTACCAATGCCGACATACCTATTATTTTCCTGACGGCCAAGACGCTGAAGGAAGACATCCTGCAGGGATTTAAGATTGGCGCCGACGACTACATCACCAAGCCGTTTAGCATGGAAGAACTGACGTTCCGCATCGAGGCCATCCTGCGCCGCATCCGTGGCAAGAAGACCAAGGACACCACGATGTACAAGTTTGGCAAGTTTACCTTCGACACCCAGAAGCAGACGCTGACATCGACCGACAATCCCGAACCGGTGAAGCTGACGACCAAGGAGTCGGAACTGCTGGGACTGCTCTGCGCACACGCCAACGAGATTTTGCAGCGCGACTTTGCCCTGAAGAGCATCTGGATAGACGACAACTACTTCAACGCCCGCAGCATGGACGTGTACATCACCAAGCTGCGCAAGCTGCTGAAGGACGACCCGTCGGTCGAAATCATCAACATCCACGGCAAGGGCTACAAGCTGATAGTGCCCGAACTGGAGGCATGACGCACAGGCACAAACAAAAAGAAGGCGGTTCGTTACGAGCCGCCTTCTTTTTTTATGTCCTTTTTCTTATTTGTCTATGCAACGCTTGTTGATAATGATGTAAATAATCATGCCTACCACCATCAGGGCAAACAGGCCGCCCAGCACCACGTTGTTGTTAACGGCTCCGGTGAAGGCGCAGATGAGCAACAGCACTGCGGCAATCAAGATAAGAAACAAACCCAAATTTTTAACTATTCCATTCATTGTTTATGTATTTTAAATTATTTCTGTATGTGGTTGTTACTTAGACTTTAGTCTTAGCAATGCACAAAGTAAATAATAATTATTTAAAAAACGAAATTTTTAAAAGAAAAAATAAAAAAGGCCACATCTTTTTGGATGCAGCCCTTTTTGGTATGGGGTAGGAAAGTTATTCGGCTACCACTTCGAAAGGAACTTCTACCGAAACTTCCTTGTGCAGCTTGATGTCGGCCTTGTACTTGCCCACTTCCTTGATGGCGTCGGTCACCACAATCTGCTTGCGGTCGATGTCGAAACCCTTCTCGGCCAGCTTCTCGGCAATTTGTGCGCCGTCGACCGAACCAAAGATGGTGCCGCTCTCGTTTACCTTGGTGGCAATGGTGAGGGTCACGTCCTTCAGCTTCTCGGCCAGTGCCTGTGCGTCGGCCTTGATCTTCTCCAGCTTGTGAGCGCGCTGCTTCAGGTTCTCGGCCAGCACCTTCTTGGCAGCCTCGGTGGCCACGATGGCCTTGCCGGTAGGCAGCAGGTAGTTACGGCCATAACCGTCCTTTACTTTTACAATATCGTCTTTGTAGCCCAGTCCGACTACGTCTTCTTTTAATATAACTTGCATAATCTGTTCCTCCTCTGTTTAAATTATTTCATCATGTCGGTTACATAGGGGAGTAATGCCAGATGGCGGGCACGCTTTACAGCCTGTGCCACACGACGCTGGAACTTTAACGAGGTGCCGGTGATGCGGCGCGGCAAAATCTTGCCCTGCTCGTTCAGGAACTTCTTCAGAAATTCGGGATCCTTATAGTCGATGTACTTGATGCCGGCCTTCTTGAAACGGCAGTATTTCTTCTTCTTTACATCTACGGTGGGCGGAGTTAAGTATCTGATCTCCGACTGGTCTTGTGTTTGTTGATTAGCCATGATTAATCCTCCTTTTTGCTTTGTTTTAGACTTCTTCTCTTGGCTGCATATTCGGCAGCAAACTTATCCTGGCGGAAAGTCAGGAAACGAATGACACGTTCGTCGCGGCGATAGTTGGTCTCCAGGGTGTTGATCACTGTCGGCTCTGCTTCGAACTCGAGCAATACATAAAATCCGGTAGATTTCTTCTGAATAGGATAGGCTAACTTACGCAGACCCCAATTCTCTTCATTCACGATTTCTGCACCCGACTGGGTCAGAATGTTCTTGAATTTTTCTACCGCTTCCTTCATCTGAGCTTCAGACAAAACGGGAGTTAAAATGAAAACGGTTTCGTACTTGTTCATAATTTGTTGTTAATTATAAATTTTTAAAATGCGACCGCAAAGGTAGAACTTTTTTTTTGATTTGCAAAGTTTTTTTGAGTTTTGTGTCCGGAAAAATGCAGGCTGCAAAAAGATTGAAAAAATCTTTGCGTTTGTGGGGACAAATACTTACCTTTACAAGTTGGGAAAGGCGGTGCTATCCATGGCGCCCGCCACATGGAAAACGAAACAATTAACGTACATATTAACCATAAAAAACCGAATTTATGTCAGAAGAAATTTCAAGAAGACAATTTCTGAAGCGGGGCGGCACCGCCCTTGCAGGGGTGATGATTGCCCCCACCATCGTACCGTCGTCGGTACTGGGCATGACCCACGGACACCGGTCGCCGAGCGACAAGCTGAACATCCTGGGAGTCGGCATAGGCGGACGGGGTGCCGGCGTGCTGGCCGAACTGGAGACCGAAAACATCATCGGCCTGTGCGATGTGGACTGGAAGTATGCCGCACGCGTATTTGAGAAGTATCCGAAGGCCAAGCGGTACAACGACTACCGCAAGATGTTCGACGAGATGCTGAAGTCGGCCGACGCCGTAGTGGTGGCTACCGCCGACCATACGCACGCCATCATTGCTGCCGATGCCATGACCGCCGGCAAGCACGTGTATGTGGAGAAACCCATGACGCTCTATCCCTACGAGTCGCGCCTGCTGACCATGCTGGCCAAGAAGTACAAGGTGGCCACGCAGATGGGCAACCAGGGTGCTTCGAGCACCGGCGCCCGCCAGGCTCTGAACTGGCTGTGGAACGGCGAGATAGGCGAGGTGACCCGCATCGAGGCCTTTACCAACCGGCCCATCTGGCCGCAGGGCATTCCCACCCCGAAAGAGAAGGTGGCCATTCCCGACACCTTGAACTGGGACGCCTTTATTGGTCCGGCCAAGTACCGCGACTACAACCCGGCTTACACGCCGTGGAACTTCCGCGGATGGTGGGACTTTGGCTCGGGCGCCCTGGGCGACATGGCCAACCACATCCTGCAGGTGGCCTTCCTGGGCCTGGATCTGGGCTCGCCCTCCGAGGTGATAGCCAGCTCCACCATGCTGATGCAAGACTCTTGCCCCTCGGCCGAGAAGATTACCTACCGCTTCGCCGCACGCGACAACAAGCCGAGGCTGGCGCTGCCGGCTTGCGAGCTGACGTGGTACGACGGCGGCTTCAAACCCGACCAGCCGCTGAACATGCCGGCCGGCAAGGAACTGGACTGGAACGGCGCCACCATACTCTATGGCACGAAAGACACCATGGTGGTGGGCTGCTACGGCAAAGACCCGTTCCTGTGCTCGGGCCGCACGCCTTCGGTGCCCGAACGCTGCCGCGTAGTGAAGAACGACAACCACCAGCAAGACTGGGTGCGCGCCTGCAAGGAGAGCCCCGAAAACCGCGTGCCTTGCGCCAGCGACTTCCAATTTGCGGGACCGCTCAACGAGATGATCGTGATGGGCTGCGCCGCCGTACGCCTGCAGGGACTGAAGCAATGGCTGAAGTGGGATGGCAAGAACATGAAGTTTACCAACATCTCCGAAACGGCCACGGTGCGCTACATTACCGAGGACAAGTTTACCATCAAGGACGGACACCCCACGTTCAACCGCGACTATACCGATGCGGTGAACGCACGCGACTATGCCGCACGGCTGATCAAGCCGGTGTACCGCGAAGGCTGGAAACTGCCCGAACTGCCCACGCTGTAAACATAACCTGAAAAATAATTTTAAACACATAAACGTAACATGAAAAAATCATTATTCATTGCAGCCATGGCCGCCTGCGTGCTGGCCGGCTGCCAAAACAACAAGACGGCCAAGTGCGACTGCCAGTGCACCGACCCTGCCTGCACCTGCCAAAAGGACAAGGCGCCGCAGGTGGCTGCCGAAGAAACCTACACCGTGGTGGAGAAACCGCAAACCGACCTGGCTGCCCTGCCGAAGGATGCCGACGGCTTTGTGACGCTGTTCGACGGCAAGACGCTGAACGGATGGCGCGGCTACGGCATGGACAACGTGCCGACGGGATGGGACGTGCAAGACGGTGCCATTCACCTGAACGGCTCGGGTACGGGCGAGGCCCAGAACGAGGGCCGTGGCGACCTGATCTTTGCCCACAAGTTCCAAAACTTTGAACTGCAACTGGAGTACAAGGTGTCGGAAGGCGGCAACTCGGGCATCTTCTACCTGGCACAGGAAGTGACGACTCCCGACAAGGACGGCAAGCCGGGATTCCTGCCTATCTGGCAATCGGCTTCGGAATACCAGGTGCTCGACAACGAGAGGCACCCCGATGCCAAGCTGGGCGTGGACGGCAACCGCCAGGCTGCCTCGCTGTACGACATGATTCCGGCCAAGCCGCAGAACGCCAAGAAGGCGGGCGAGTGGAACACGGCCAAGATCATGGTCTACAAAGGCACCGTGATTCACGGACAGAACGGGGCCAACGTGGTGGAATACCACCTGTGGACGCCCAAGTGGACCGAAATGCTGCAGAACAGCAAGTTTAAGGAGGGCGGCGACTTCAAATATGCCTTTGCCCTGCTGAACAACATTGGCGGCGAGAAGCACGAAGGCTACATCGGCCTGCAAGACCATGGCGACGACGTGTGGTACCGCAACATTAAAATTAAGGTGCTGGAATGATGCGGAAACAAGTTCTCATACTATCGCTGCTGACACTGCTGCTGGCACTCCCCGCGAGTGCGCAGCCGCAGGGCAGGCGGCCGGGACACCGCCGCCATGCGCCGAAGAAGGAATTGTGTGCGCAGCTGTACAACTACCGCCACCTGATTGGCGATTCGGCCAAGTATGCGGCCAACCATGTGGAGGTGTTCAAGCAGCTGAAGGAGATGGGCTTCGACTACATCGAGGCGGCCTGCTACAACAAGGACGGCCGTTTCTACGGGGTGTCGCCCGAACAGTTTAAAAAGGACTGCCAGGATGCGGGGCTCACCCCGCTGTCGTCGCATGCCACGCACGGCATCAACGAGCAGGAACGTGCCAACCATGACTTTACCGAGGTAATGAAGTGGTGGACGGTGGCCATAGACGCCCACAAGCGGGCGGGCTTTGCCTACCTGGTGTCGCCCTGGACGCCTACGCCCAAGACCGAGGCCGAGGCGCAGACTATATGCGACTACCACAACGAGGTGGGCCAGCGCTGTGCCGCTGCCGGCATCAAGTATGGCTACCACAACCATTCGGGCGAGTTCCAGAACAAGGTGGGCGAAGAGACGTGGTACGACTTCTTTATGCAGCATACCGACCCGCAGTACGTGTTCTCGCAGCTGGATGTGTACTGGACCATGATGGCCCAGAAGAGCCCGGTGGAATGTTTCAAGAAGTACCCGGGACGCTTCAAGCTGCTGCACATAAAGGACAAGCACGAGCTGGGCGAGAGCGGCATGGTGGGCTTCGACGCCATCTTCCGCTACGCCGAAACGGCGGGACTGGAGCACTACGTGGTGGAGATTGAGAATACCGACGGTACCATCGACATCATGGAGGCTACGCGCCGCTCGGCCGAGTACCTGAACCGTTCGCCTTTTGTAAAGGCTTCGTATGCCAAGTAAGAAGCCCTAAAGGACTGACAACAAAAATCCCGCACTCTTTCAGGTGCGGGATTTTTTTGTCTTACAGCTCGGTGCAGGCCAGCCGCAACCCGATGATGTCGCCCCGGAAGGCAGGGTAGTAGAAGTCGCGCTGCGACACGCGGCAGGCGCGGGGGAAGAAGCGCCAGCTGCCGCCCCGGTAGATGCGCAGCTGCCCGGTGGCGGGACCGGTAGGGTCGGTCTGGGCTGCCTCGCTGTAGTTGCCCAGCCAGTCGTGGCACCACTCGCACACGTTGCCGGTCATGTCGTACAGTCCCAGCTCGTTGGGCTTCTTCTGTCCCACGGGATTGGTGCAGCGCCTGCCGCCGCGGACAAAGAACCAGGCCACTTCCTCGAGGGTGTTGCTGCCGGCATAGGTGTAACCCTTGCTTTGGCGGCCGCCGCGGGCGGCATATTCCCACTCGGCCTCGGTGGGCAGGCGGAAGTGCTTGCCGGTGAGCCGGTTAAGCTTGTCGATAAAGGCTTGACAGTCGTCCCAGCTCACACACTCTACGGGGTTTTGGGCACCCTTGAACGAGGCGGGGTTGCTGCCCATGATGGCTTCCCACTCGGCCTGGGTCACCTCGTAACGCCCTATGTAAAAGGAGTGGAGGGTGACCTGGTGGGCAGGGAACTCGTCGTCCCACGCATTGCCTTTTTCGGAGGCGTCGGTGCCCATGGTGTAGGTGCCGCCTTCGACGTACACCATGTGGTCGATGAGTTGCTTGGCGGCTTCTTCGGGGGTGGTCTGCGCGTGCCCGTATGCGGCGCACAGCAGCAGGAGGGGGAGGATGATTTTTTTCATGAGTTATGAGTTTTTAAATAGTTGGTTGTATGTTTTTTGCTGCCGGGCGTAGTAACGCCACAGCAGGCTGAAGCGCACGCGCCCGGGGATGTCGGAGGCGACGGCCTTTTGGAGGTTCTGCGCACGCACCTCGGCATAGTCCTTGCGCATGCGGCGGAAGTCGCGTTGCGCGCGGAAGACGGACCGGGCGTTGGCAAACTCGCCCTTGCAGCAGAACGAGAGGGCGGCCACGACGTCGAGCACGGAGCGGATGCGCAGCACCGTCTTCAGCTCGCCTTGCGGCAGGTTCTTGAACAGCATGAGCAGGTTGTTGCGGAAGTTGAGGTAGGTCTTGCGGGGGTTCTCGCGCTTCAGGGTGGCGGCGCCCACGTGGTACACCACGCTTTGGGGCACGCAGGCAATGGCGCGGCCACGCGACTGCAGTCGCCAGCACAGGTCAATCTCTTCCATGTGCGCAAAGAAGCGGGCATCCAGTCCCCCGGCCTCCACATAGTCCTTGCGGCGGATGCACAGGGCGGCCCCGGTGGCCCAGAACACGGGAATGGTATCGGGGTACTGGCCGGTGTCGGCCTCTACGGTCTGCATGACGCGCCCCCGGCAGAACGGATAGCCGAAGCGGTCGATGAAGCCGCCGGCGGCTCCCGCGTACTCAAACTTGTCGCGTTGGTGCCAGCTGCGTATGGTGGGCTGGCAGGCGGTCGCCTCGGCATGGCTGTCGAGGTACCCTGTCAGGGGTGCCAGCCAGCCTTCGGTTACCTCCACGTCGGAGTTGAGCAGCACCACGTACTCGGCATCGACCTGCGCCAGTGCCTTGTTGTATCCCTCGGCAAACCCATAGTTGCGATCGAGCAGCACCAGCCGCACGGTGGGGAAGTCGGCTTGCAGCAGGCTCACCGAGTCGTCGGTGGAACCATTGTCGGCCACATACACCGCGGTGTCGCCGTCGTCCGAATATCGGACCACCGAAGGGAGGAAGCGCCGCAGCATGTCGGCCCCGTTCCAGTTTAATATGACTACAGCTGTCTTCATGCGTCGTCGGTATTAAGTATTTCTCCTTGCAGGGCGGTGCCGTCGGCGGTGAACCCGCCCAGCCGCACCGGCCTGATATGGTTGTCGAGCGCTGCGGCAAACGGCACCTCCACCTTGATGTAGTTGGGTGTGAAGCCGTGCATGACCTGCGTGGAGCGGGCATGCTCCAGCAGCACCGGCAGGGTCTGCCCCACGTGGCGGAGGTAGAAGTCGCGCGTCTTTTTATCGGACAGTTCCAGCAACCGCCTGCTGCGTTCGTGCTTTTCGGGTTCGGACACCACGTGGCTGATCTTGAGGGCGGCGGTGCCGGGACGCTCGGAGTAGCTGAACACGTGCAGCTTGCTCACGTCCAGCCCTTCGAGGAAGCGGTAGCCCTCCTCAAAGTAGTCGCCTGTCTCGCCGCGGGTGCCTACGATGACGTCCACCCCGATGAAGCAGTGGGGCAGGACCTTTCTGATTTCGTCCACCTTGTGGGCAAACAGCTGCGTGTCGTACCGGCGGTGCATGAGCTGCAGCACCGCATCGCTCCCGCTCTGCAGGGGGATGTGGAAGTGGGGCATGAAGGCGCGCGAGTCGGCTACAAAATGTATGATGTCGTCGGTGAGCAGGTTGGGCTCGATGGACGAGATGCGGTAACGCGCAATGCCCTCCACGCGGTCCAGCGCCTTGAGCAGGTCCAGGAAACTTTCGTGGGTGCTGCGACCAAAGTCGCCTATGTTGACGCCGGTGATCACGATTTCGCGCCCTCCTTCTTCGGCCGCTTCTTCGGCCAGCCGGACCAGCGAGCTGATGCTGCCGTTGCGGCTCCTGCCGCGGGCCATGGGAATGGTGCAGTAGGTGCAGTAGTAGTCGCATCCGTCCTGCACCTTCAGGAAGTAGCGGGTGCGGTCGCCGCGCGAGCAGGAGGGTACAAACGACCGTATCTCGCGCAGCGGGGTGGTGTGCACCGTCCCCTTTTGGCGTGCCGCGGCCGCCTCTTGCAGGTAGCGGACAAAATTCTTCTTTTCTTCGGCGCCAATCACCACGTCCACCCCGGGAATGTCGGCCACCTCTTGCGGTTTGAGCTGTGCGTAGCAGCCCAGGACCGCGATGACGGCGTCGGGATTTTCCTTTACCAGGCGGTGGATGAGCTGCCGCCCCTTGGCATCGGCCACGTTGGTGACCGAGCAGGTGTTGACAATGCAGAAGTCGGCTGCCTCCCCCTCGTGCGCCGTCACCGCACCTAGCTGCTGCAGCGTGCGGCTGATGGTGGCGGTCTCCGAAAAGTTGAGCTTGCAGCCCAGCGTTCGGTAAGTTACCTTTTTGCCTTGAAAGGGTTTGGAGTCGGTCATGACTGGCGTTTCTTTTGCACAAAGATAACGTTTTTTTCCTGCACCTCTGTGCTTTAGTTGGCATGATTTGTCCAAAATTGCGGTTTTTTTTGAAATTTGAAGACTTTTCATGCACCTGCATTTTTAAGGCTTCCTGTTTTTGGACCGCAAACGCTTGCCATGCCAAATGAATTTCGTATTTTTGAGGCATGAAGAAAAAGTGGCTTGTCATATTCTTGCTCCTGTTGCTGGGCCTGGCCTTGTATTTTTGGCTGCACCGACCGCAGAAGAGCATGCCCTTTAAGCTGCCGTGGAACAAGGAGACGGTGGTGTATGGCAACAAGGCGTATGCCGACGAGGATGTCCTGCTCCCTTCGGCCACGGCAGACCTGCCCGAGCAGTTGCTGTACCGCAAGGCGTATGTGGCCTCGTACAACAAGCGGACCAAGAATCCCAACTGGGTGGCGTGGCGCCTGACGGCCAAGCATGCCAGGGGAAACCTGCCCCGCCGGGGCAGTCCCTTTCACGAAGACACCGACGTGCCCGAGCCGCGGGCATACAACTACGACTATAAGCGGAGCCAGTGGAGCAGGGGACACATCTGTCCCGCGGGCGACAACAAATGGGATCCTGATGCACAGTACGAGACGTTTCTCATGACCAACATCTGCCCGCAAGACCGCGAGCTGAACAGCGGCGTGTGGAACCAGATTGAGATATCGTGCCGCAACTGGGCCGAAAAGTACGGCGAGGTGTACATTGTGTCGGGACCCATCTTCAACGACACGCACTACCGGACCATTGGCGAGAACCGCGTGGCCATTCCCGATGCGTTCTTCAAGGTGGTGATGCGGCTGGGCGACAAGCCTTGCGGCATTGGATTCATCTGCAAGAATGCCAACGTAGGGGGCAAGAAGGCGGCGTATGTAAAGACCATCAGCGAGGTGGAGCAGGCCACCGGGCTTACCTTTTTCCCAACCCTTTCCGGCGACATGGCTCGGAAGGTGAAGTCGGGCGCCAACCTAAAAGATTGGTGAGTTTTCTTAATTAGTGTGGAGCATCTGAAGTTGAGAAAAAAGTATTAACTCAACACTCAACACTGAACACTCAACACTAATTTTCCGTATCGTTAATAATCTTGATTTGCTGATCGACCGACTCGGTATGAATCGCCTCAAAGATGCGTTGTACGCATTGCGTCGATACCCCACAAGCGGCACCTTGCTGGCCGCGCTTGTTCATAATCTCGGCATAACGCTCGGTATGCACCACGTTCATGCCATGCTCCTTCTTGTACTGGCCGATTTCGCGGGCAATGCGCATGCGCTTGGCCAGGATGTCGATGAGGTTGTTGTCGCATTCGTCGATCTGCCGGCGCAGGGCCGTTAGGTTCTCGGTGGTGACCGTTTCCTTGCGCACCACCAGCATAGACAGGATGTAGTCCAGTATCTCGGGCGTTACCTGCTGTGCGGCATCGCTCCATGCCTCGTCGGGGTTGCAGTGGCTCTCTATGATGAGGCCGTCCATGCCCAGGTCCATGGCCTGCTGGCAGAGCGGCGCAATGAGGTCGCGCTTGCCGCCAATGTGGCTGGGGTCGTTGATGATGGGCAGGTTGGGGATGCGGCGTTTCAGCTCGATGGCGATGGGCCACATGGGCTGGTTGCGGTATATCTTTTTGTCGAACGACGAGAACCCGCGGTGGATGGCCCCGATGCGCTTCACGCCGGCCCCGTAGATGCGCTGTATGGCGCCAATCCACAGCTCTAGGTCGGGGTTGATGGGGTTCTTTACCAGCACCGGCACGTCCACGCCGCGCAGGGCGTTGGCCAGTTCCTGTACGGCAAAGGGGTTGACGGCGGTGCGCGCGCCTATCCACAGCACATCCACGCCGGCCTTCAGGGCCGCCTCGGCATGCTGCGGCATGGCCACCTCGGTGGCAATGAGCATGCCCGTTTCTTCCTTTACGTGCTGCAGCCAGGGCAATGCCTTTTCGCCGTGTCCTTCAAAGCCACCCGGCTTGGTGCGCGGCTTCCATACGCCTGCCCTGAATATCTTGATGCCAAACGAGGCCAGTTGCTTGGCCGTGCTGATGACTTGTTCTTCGGTTTCTGCACTGCACGGGCCCGCAATGATGAGCGGCCGCTTGTCTTCGCCCGGCAGTCCCAATGGTCTGATGTCTAATTCCATAGAAATATAGTTGTTAGGGTTGTTTTTGAAATACTTTTTGGATGCGCTGCAAGGCCTCTTCCATCTGTGCGTCCTTGGCACAGAGCGAGATGCGGATGTAGCGCCGGCCGTTGCTGCCGAAGATGAAGCCCGGGGTGATGAACACCTCTGCCTCGTGCAGCACCCGCTCGGTCAGGTCCTCGACGTCGGCATACGCCTCGGGGATGCGCCCCCACAGGAACATGCCTGTCTGCTGCGGGTCGTAGGTGCAGTCCAGCACCTTCATGATTTCTTCGGCAATGCGCCGGCGGTTGCGGTAGTTCTCCACATTGTGGATGCGGTGCCACTCGTCGCTATTGTCGTATGCCTTGGCCGCCGCCAGTTGCAAGGGGCGGAAGGTACCCGAGTCGATGTTCGACTTAATCTTCTGTATCCAGCTAATGAAGGTGGGGTTGGCGGCCACCAGTCCCACACGCCAGCCCGGCATGTTGTGGCTCTTGCTCATGGAGTTGAACTCCAGGCAGCACTCCTTGGCGCTCGGCACCTGCAGGATGCTGAGGTGCTCGCCCTCGTTGAGGATGAAGCTGTAGGGGTTGTCGTTGATAACCACCAGGTTATGGCGACGCGCAAAGTCCACCAGCTTGGCATACAGCTGCCGCGTGGCCCGTCCGCCCGTAGGCATGTGCGGGTAGTTGGTCCACATAATCTTGGCCTTGCTCAGGTCCATGCCCTCCAGCTCGTCGAAGTCGGGCTGCCACCCGTTCTCCTCGCGCAGGTTGTAGTACACCACTTGCTGGCCCAGTATCTTGCTCAGCGACGTATAGGTGGGGTAGCCAGGGTTGGGCACCAGCACCTCGTCGCCGGGATTGGCAAAGGCCAAAGTGGCATGC
>Ga0181612_169664_pt1 | contig 13899 bp, 4 predicted proteins | sample HoacroProtozoa21_FD_119630 | JGI IMG/M metagenome (GOLD analysis project Ga0181612, IMG submission 119630) | Hoatzin crop microbial communities from Cojedes, Venezuel. Combined Assembly of Gp0051906, Gp0051904, Gp0051908
ACCGTTCTTTAAACTCTGCTTGAAAGCATACGTGCCTGCGTTCTAGATCAGTATCTCTCTACAAAATCATATACATAAAATGTACTCTTAAAAACATTACTGGGGTCAAATCAAGCACTAAGCTGTTAGAAAATGACTGAGTTAAGTTTGTCTGTTCAAAACCATGTCACATGACGCCTTAAATCTTACAATTTCTTGACTGTCTTCAGTAATTTGATTTTAGGCTTGAAGGCGAAGTTTCATGACACAACTTGGATGTTCATAATCTTTGTTTGTGGAAAGGTGAATTAGTATTCATCGACAAATGCTATTTGTAAATCCAAGAACAAATTCAATATGCTACTTGCAAATGAGGCAAAAAAACACAAACTCGCTTCTGAAAAGGACTGCGAGTTCTGTGCTGAGGTAACGGCAGCGCTTTATCTGTCTATCGCACAACCTCCTCACAAAGAGTTCTCCAGTCCCAACTAGGCAGGAGACAACACTCTGTCACACACATCTGATCTACTGCCTAGTAGTCTTGCTGGTTTAAAGCTGTATTTTGATATGTTATGTACTCAACTTTCAGCATAATGGATAGGAGACTTGTTTTCATTACACGGTGAAAACAGAATTAACACTAACTGCAACAGGAGTAGCTTTTGGAGTTGCTCCTTGCTTTGAACTTCCTACCTCCTCTTCCAGAGTGCTTCTGGATACTCTGCAAACATCTAGAAAGGTCATGTTTCTGGCATGCTCTGGATTTCTGAACTGAAGGGAGTGGGGTAAAAATAAGCTTTAAACCCAAAAAGCCTGTATCACAGCTCTCAAAAGACTAGTTACATCCTCATTACCCCAGTTCAAATCATCTGAATCAACATTTAATTATGTATCTATAAGGAAGCTCTTTCAAATCTCCTAATCACCTACAGTAATGAAAAAGAATCACACCAGCAATGTTTTGGGCATACCCAGGTTTCACAACATTATCAAATAACTAGGAAACGGCCCGTTGTTCCCTCCAACCCGTGAGATGTAAGAGAAAGGGACAGGAGTTGCATTTTGCATTTTCCAAAACCACCTTAGTAGATTTGGGACTTTAATGCTATTTTCAGATGTGACTTGGCCACGCAGTCCTCAGAAGTCTTCAAGCACTGAGTAGTTATTAAATCAATAGAAGTCAGGAAAAATAATCTCTTTGAAAAGCTTGATTTCAGGAGCGTACATCTTACTCTGATTTCGAAGTACCTAAGCTGCTCTGAGACTTAGCACTCAGGAAAATTTATCCTCAAACAAAAGTTCGCATGTGACAAGACACTGAAGCAACTCCCCTGTAAAGTGGAATTAAGGAGACACAACTCGGGGGAGGAGGAGGAAGAGGCACCAATTTGTCAAGCAGAATAAAAAGCCAGAGCAAACCAGCATTTGAGGCCAAAACCTCTCTTAGCTACAATTACTAACATCCTTAAAAGATGAGTAAAACTGCCACAATTTCAGGAAAAATAACACATTCAAAACTAAAGATCAGTTGAAAGAAACCTATTATCTAGCCCAACATTTGAAGCAGAGTATAAACTCTGGATTTTTAAATTTTAATTTCAGGTCTGTTCAACACTTCCAGGTGGACTGCTGCTGACCATAATAGCAGGGCATGTCCAACAGCATATATTGAAAACACTGTGCAGTCTGACACCCAATTAGTCTTTAGGTATTTGGAAAAGGAAACTCTATATATTTTCAGCTGTGTTAGCATTCAGCACGCACATGTGAGACTGGATAACTTTAAAGCACATTAAAGGTGATCTAATTAGTTTAAACAAAATTGCTCCGTGCATTGTGCATCACGTTCTCCAGCTGCTCCATACACACAGACAGGACACACACAGCCCTACACAATTCTGGGTCTTGGTAGCACTGCATTATGCAGTATGTGCTGTATTTGGACAGCTGAACAGAAGCCTAACATTCATTGTGCTATCTTCTCACAGATACTGTTCTTCTTCCAACAGACCAAGCTCAGTGTTTGAAGGCAGAGAGAAATGGAAGGGACTTCTCTCTTTCTCCTGAAGCTCATTCCTCTTCTGAAGGTACCAAAGCAGAGTATGAAAGAAATTACAATTTTCAATTCATAGTTTAAAAAGATATTTCTGAAGGATATTTGTGTCCTTATAATACACCCTTCAAAAAAAAGCATTCGTATGATAAATAGCAAATCACCCTTTACAGAGAGGGGTTTCCTACAAACCCCTTTAAACTGCCTTTAGATGCTAATTCCTTCCTACCTGTCTCCCTTTCCTCACTTAGAACTAACTCAGACAGGAAACTGGGTATTTTCAATTACAACGCAAAGAAAAAGAATCAAGCACAGCCTTCATTTTCTAGCTTAAGTAATTTTACCATTCATTAAATAAAGTCAAACAATTAAGAGATCTCAATAAAACTGGAACCCGTAATAGTAAACAAGTCCACCCCCAGGTGTAAAGAAAACAAAACAGAAGCAATTATGGAAGTATTAGACCTATTTGGAATTCAGTAAAGTTAGCTTTCACACTTCTCTCTCTCTCTCCCTCCCTCCCTTTCCCCTTCAGTTTCTAATCAAATTCTGTTAGTGCCTCAAATTGATGGACTCAGCTTTAGCAAGCCCTGGAGTGGTTTATTAGTGGCTGGCAGCGTTCCCCTAAGCACTTCTGTGCTACCGCTCATACTAAGAACAAAACTTAGAGATGGGAAGATGCAAGCAGAGCTGGTAGGAAGCTGGGAAAAGCTCTCACGTATGTTGAATTACACCTTCTCTGCGATGAAGTGAACTTACTGCAGTATCATATAAGGCCAAAAAGCAGAGAAGAAAATTCATGTAAAATATGAAATGAAGACATGCAATTCCTCTTTTGCATGTATGCAGCATATCTAAATTATTTGCTATACTGTAGGTACAGCAACATTAGATTGATAGAATTCTTATTAATGTATCTAAATCACCCAGCTGCACCCCATCCCAATCACATCTGCCCATCTCTGCTGATCTCTGCAAGCTCTGCTTGAGCTGACCAGTGATCTAAACATGATTCAAAAATTTTTTCCCCAGTTTATCCTTCCACTGCTCTGTACCACCTGCAGAATTTGACTAGAAATGCAGTGTTTCACCAGTCTGTGTTTTCTTGAGCAGTGGTATTAAAGGACTTTTTTCTGTGTGCATCAAGTGCTGTACAAAAAGCTTTGGTCAGGGAAGCAGTCTTCTCATTATTTAAATTCTCCCTAATCTCCTGGTGTTGGTAATCAGATTTTTTCTGGTTTTGTTTGTTTGTTCAAATAATCCACATTTGAGGACAGGCCCTTAAACATACAAGTATGTGCATTGCTCGCTCTAGCTGCTCCTCTTCAAATCCAGCAGAATATTTAATACTTGAAATCTTCACCTAAAGGCTAATTAAGGTTCCCAGTTTCTGTGTTTAAAATGTAAAATGAAGAGTCTACTAATTTGTGTTACCAAAGTGCTTAAATTCAGCTGTGGTGCTTTTCTAAATTAATGGCTAACTTAGGCCCTACTGTCTGTGAACAGCCTGTATCCTAGTGTAAGAGCTTTTACTAATAAGCATTTTATTTTTGCATACTTCCATTTCAGCTACTGATACATAAAATACTGTTGCTAACAGGAAAAAAGAGCTGATGCAGAGAATTTCAATTCCATTTAACTGGCTTGTGGGCTGTTGTGCGGGAGCACTCAAACCAGGGGTCTCGGATCACCTTCAGCCATGCATTCAGGGATAACTGCAAGGATGGTGAGGTAAGATGCAGTACACAGAGGATAGTGAGTTCAGTTGCAAAAGAATACATATGGCAAGCAAAGCCCTAACTTTAGCCATGGCAGGGCTTTTTTGCTGCTACTTTCGGCCTCCACATTGCACATGTTGCTCCTCCCCAGGCTGCACGAAGATGGAGGCACGCCAGTGCCATGGTGAAGGACAGGCAGTCAATTCTGCCAGCAAATGCACAGCTCGCAAAGTCCCAGCTGGGCATCTCCATCCTCCCACCCCACAGGTTCACAGGGTCTCTATATTCAAGATGTCACCTCATCCCATTTTTTAGCCCCCAGCAAACAGCTCCCACATCTGTCTCCTCCATCCACTGTGTAGCTTGGGAGCAGAGCAGCAAAAAGCCTCCACCGAGTGGAACCAGCCTGGGAGATTCCAGGCTGACCTTACTTATTGCTATAGATTTCCAGCTGTTGAAAATATTTAGGCTTCAAATGTGGGTAAGGTCCAAATATTCAGAAAAAGTATTACTATACAATAGGAGGTATTTCAAAGGAAAACCAGGGAAATGCTGTAAGGATAACTCAGAAGCTGTCCCATGCAGCATCTGGAAACAAGGCTGAAAAGGACAAAATCCTTTAGCTGCCAGGTCTAGACCTGAACCTCAGCCAGGTACACTGGCAGTAACCGCAAAAGCTTCCTCTACAGTAGACATGAAGTAGTTTCCAGCTGAAGACATTAACAAATGTATAACATAGTAGTCTACTTATGTGAATTTTAAATTATATCATCCTGGAGAACGCTTACCTCTGTGGCTTTCTGAGGAGTACTTATCACTGCTCAGAAAAACGGAAAATGGGCAGATAACAGTCCAAAACCACCATCTGCAATGCAAGATGACCGCAACTCAACCAGATCAGCATTACTGAGAGCAGAAAGCCATAGTCTGTTAGTGTTTTCATAATGCAAACAGGTTTTATTTAGCAGATAGAGGTCACGAAAGTTGTGGCATTTCTGTGTTCTTACTGTGCATGGAACCACACTTTACCATAGCTAAAATCATTTTACTTCTATCCTTGACGGCACTGAAGAAAGTTGCGTGCTGACAAGGACTTTCTTAAACAACCAGAAATCAATTCAACCTACATTAGAGCTAAGGATGCTGAACGTACTTTTCCCTATTAATTAGATAAGCTGCAAATAAACTCATAGATAGAGCTCAAAAGATAGGCCTATCCTACAGCTTTTATAAAGCACTCCTCAACACAATTCAATGATGATGCCAAAACTATTTGCATTACATTAATTATGTACATGAAAGAAAAAAAACCCAACCCTGCTGTCTTATTTACAAATGCTGGTAAATGCTCCGTGGATGCAGGTATCCACACAGGATATGCCTGCCTGCACTGCTTCTCCGTTTTGTCTTTGGAGCCAGAACCTCATTTAACGCTACCTAACCATGACACTGGCAGCTTTCCAGATGCTGTGCAACGTAGATCAGAAGCATTATTTTTCTCTGTATGTATCACATGATGTGAGCAGGATGATGCTGATAACTTGCCTCTGTATTTCTTGGCGTTTTGTGGTATTATCTGACTATAATTCTACCTTCAGTATTTTTACTTCTAGACATTGCATAAAGCACAAAAGAATGATAGAAGTTATAGCTTCTGCTTCATGTTTTAAAATAAAGAAGCTTCACCCTCTACTAGTGTTTCCAGCAGAGCTGGAAAGCCTGAGATTTTAGGCAGTAATCCTGGTCTCATGCATATCAAGTTGACTCTGGAGTAATTCAACTAAAATGAAAAGAACCATATTCATGCTGCTGCTGAACTTCAATTAACAGTAAGGAAGACTGCTTAAAATTGCCTGGCAGAATCTTTCTGCCACAACTGCTAACAGGAAAGCAAAAGAAAACCAAACAAACAGCTTTAGTTTTCAGATTAAGGAGTGACTCTGCAAGGTAAAAGCAACCTTCCTCCCAGGTCTTTAGTTGAGAGCTACACACAGATAATGTGAAATCAAAGGCCACAGAATATGAAATCTCAATGTTTGTTCATATATTTTTAGAACAGAGACAAAAGCTTTCAAAACCATTATTGTAAATAAAGATGCATCTTCACCTGGAAGCAAGGCAAAAGAGCTACCTGTTCAAGGCATTATACAAAGAAAACATTTTAGAGTAGTGTATCTAGCTTGGCATGCATAAGGACAGCACTATCCTTAATAAATGTCTGCTCAGGTAGTCCCAGCACACCTCCTTAAACACGGTGTGAACAAGTATGGAAAGATAACGCAAAAAGTTTAGGGTGTTTTCCACTTGTAATTATTTGCTGAGAACATTATAGACACCAATCAAAACATCAGACCCAGAAGTCTCCTTTCATTACAGTTGCAAGATGAAACAGAAGAATAAAAAGGTAAGTCCCTAGAAGAACATGAACGTCCCAAAGGCAGAGCTAGGAATGCTGCTGCTGCCTGGCAGGATCCTGAGGTGAGCATCTGTCTCTTACTGAGCAGAGAAATACCCATGTTATATATAGAAAGACATGCTGAGCAGAAGGGGGAATTAAACTCCCTCTACTAGAGCTTGAATTTCAGGAAGATTTCTGTATCAATCTAATTCGGGTTCTTGGATTTAGGTTTGTATGTCAGCCTTTTTGCATAAAACAATACTTCTCTAGCCTTTTAGTGCTAGGGATCTCTTGAGAAATCAAGGCTATATACTCTCAAAAGCAGAGGATTTAAACCAGGGATATCATCAGTCACCAGCAAGCAAACATTTGAGTAAAATGGTGAAGTACTATAACTGATTTCCCCAACTCGATTTCTGGCTAAGGTACCCTAGAATGGTCACGAATATAAGATGCTTAAATAACCATAAAATAATTAAATTTTAAATGTGAAGAATTATTTAAGGATGAATTACTCACAGCCCCCTTCCTACCTGGAACACACTTTTTAATCTACAATTTTTCCTTGTCATCCTCAAAATCACTTATGTTCCCAGACTATTGCAGCAATTCTGTGGCACTGTCTTGTCCCTTCACAGCCTTAAGAAAAAGCAGACAGCGTGACAAATTTAACAACTATTTACAACCAGCTATGCCAGCAATAAACAAGCTGCAACTTGTTATCACAGAGCTCTCGTACCTGAAGTGCTCTGCGTAATGAAAATTACATTACCTGTTAGAGCGCGATGCAGTGAGAGGAGGGTGAACGCACATCGGTAATTTACGGGAACACTGCACCTGGGATAATTGCTGGATCAGTGTAAAGCTAGCGCTACAAGTGAGGACATTGAACCGAGTTCTCACTTAACAGAAATCCAAACATCTTGAGGGGTGGAAGTGCACAGATAAGGTAACCAGGCAATCCTGCCATCGCTTACCGAGCCGTAGCAATCGATTCAGGACTAAGGCATTTGTAACGCTGCTGGTCTCAGGTTGTATGAAGCTACTCCCCTTCTGCTTGTGTCTTGTTCTCACAGCGTCACCAAAGGGCGAAGAAGAGGGCTGATGCAGAGTTAAGGCAGGCAGCCCTGGAAGGACAGTGGTGCCTGAAGGCGGCGATCAGCCAACAGAAAATGTTGACAGCGAACAATCTCCGACCCACTGGTGGCATATCACACGAAATGTAATTGTTGCATGCATATCTGTAGGAAAAGGGCCATACAGGGTTGACCTTGGTTGACTCGTTTGCAATAAACAGTTGTTTCATTTCTCACCTGCACAAGCTAACCTAACCCTGCTGCAGCCCACACAGTCATAGCAACTAAACAGAAAAACTAACAGTAAAATATTCAATTACATATAGCTTGTGGGTAAGATTAAATTAATTTCATTTTTTTTGGAAAAAGGAGTCTGTGTTTGTCCACCATCAAGACCACTTGAAAAAAACAAAAACCCCGTTAAAATTACTTGAAAGATACCAATATTTAATTGACTTCAAGGTCAAAATTAGACAATTTATTGTATATTCTCAGAAAACCCATTCTGGATTTCAAGAGTACATCCAGTGAGTTTAGGGAGGTAATACCTTATTCCCTGCTCTCTGTGTGAATCGGAAGTGGACACGGAGCCCAGAGAATGCCTGAAAACACAGCTGTACCTATGTGAGCTCTGCAAGCGTGGAGCTCATCTGGCGCTAAAGCTAGCAAACCCTTGATCACCTACGTCAGAAAACACATATTGGAAATGCCCAGGCAGCCACATCAACATGCAACATCTGTCAGCATTGCCAAGCACAGGGAGTTCGTTTCCAGAGCCCCACTCCGCCTTCCTGGGATCTGGTCTCAGGCCAGTAAGCAGCCACCCGAGGGGAGGGAGTTTGAGCAGCACAAATCTGAGCGAGTTACCTACCAGTGTGGTAACCGAGATCAAAGCGATTCCAGCAGCCCGACCCCCTTTATCTGTACACTGAGGGTAACAACACTGCTTTGCCTTGTAGCTGGCTCAGAGGAACGCACAGGGAAAGATTTAAATATTGTTATAACAGCCTACCCACTCTCCTTGCTTTCTTGTTTTAAGACAGCTTCCTAAACAGCTGCTGAATGGGATCACTCACAATGTTCCTTGTAGGTATGATGGCTGCACTGGTCAAGCAAAGCATATAAAGGAACGATCCCGTGACTGCAAAAAGATTTTCTAAAAAACATCCCTTTTATTTAATCTTTAGCAGCATATTCGCTTTTCTAGAAGAAAGAAAACTCTCACAACCACCACCTCCTTTACATTACATCATACTATAACCAAGTCAAACAGTATTACTATGCCTTGCCGGAAAGCTAGTGCCTATATTTAAATTGTCTTTTTTAACATAGTGCAGCTTAGCACAATGAGATAGAATCTTTCCATGTGCCTCCCTGGCCCACTAAAATTCACAAGGAGCATGATGTGATGAACAGCTGTTAACACCCTCTGTCCCACCAGTGCTCTGCTATTCAACATAATAAAAGCAGCACAGCAAAGTTTTAACAAGACTGCTGATAGCGCTAATATAGACACCTTGCCCAACCCCAACACACACACGTACCTCTCTAGAGGAAACTAGTGACCTGTTTGGATACATCAGCTCTGCAGTCTGCAGCTAGTTTCTCGTCTCCTTGCCCAGGTGTGCGATGAAGTGACACTTCAGTGATTCACAGCCTTGACCCTGTTTGCTATTGATGTAAAGCAGGAGTTAAGTGAAGTCAGCTGTACAACCTGGACTACGTGACATGGCGTGAGCCCCGAGGGCAGCGAGGGGGCAACCCCCTCACCAGAAGATAGCTGGGCCCTACATGGATGTTGGGGACGTGAGGGCACCAGTGGGTTCTCATTGCCCTGATCAGATGTAGCAGAAGCCTCCAACATCACCCCGTATTTAACTGTATAAAAGTATATTGTTTATGCATATCCTCCATGCATGCTGTGCCTGATCATGACGTGACTTCCCAGCTCCACCACCACCCTGCCTCGTCACCACCGCCCTGCCTGGGCTGACACTGGTGGGCTGTCTCTGCCCCTCGCTGAGGCCCACTGGCGAGGGCAGGGTTCTGCCAGCCTTGCTGCCTCCCGGCTCCCCTTTCCTGGAGGAGCAGCCTCAACAGCAGAGACTAGGCTTCAGCCCCAGCTACCGGGGGATTTCTCCTAGTGCTAATTTCATGTCTCGTAGGGGGAGAAATAAAATGACAACTGGCTACGAAGCAGTCATTTCCATTTGTAAAAGGGACAGCACAAAGGAAGAAATGAGAACAAATTTCCATATGTACAGTCCCTGCTAAACAACCCTCTCAGCAAACCTCTCCACGGCGTGCATGCTGCATGCTGCCTTTCTTCATGGGATCAGCCGCACAACTAGAATAATTAATTAATCTGGGCACCACCCCATCAGCTCAGAGGAGCAGAGCTGGACCTGATTTGTTTTATTTGAGATCATAGTTCACGCGCAATGGTGTCACCACACAGATTAGTCAGATTAAATATAATTTGGGGCTAATGAATGAATTTTGCATCTCCAGTGGGCCCAGACCATGTTCAAATGTCTTTGTTTATAATCACTACATGTCAAAACAACACTTTCTCACATTCCCATTTTGAAACTAAAACATCAAGGTGGAGAAGTAACCTCCCTGAAGAAAAGAGCACGGTGGTTACAGAGGGCTGGCTGGGCTCGGGCAAAGCCAGCGTGGAAGGAGGATGGAGTTCTCGGCTTGCAGAGCAGCACAAAGCCCAGCCATGCAGGCACACAAGGCATGGGATGGAGCATACGCTGGGAAGAACAAGACATGGGGAACAGCTCTCTAGGTGATAGACCAAAGGTCCTGTTTCTCTGTTAGCATCATTCCTCACATCACCATTACGGTCAATAAATGACCCAATGGTAATTGGGCTATGCAGCTAATATTTTTAGCGTAGCATACGAAATATGAAAATTGTGTGTTTTAAAACCTGAGGTGAACAAAATATCTTATTAGATCTGATCCACTTAGATGGAGTGGTAAGATGGCAGAAGGAAAGATAGCCATGGAAAACAAGCTACCAAGAAAAGTAGCTGTGATTTTATAGGGGATACAGTGAAAACAAGCATGGGGTTAAATGGACTGGGAGCAGCTTCATTTTAGTAAGGATTGCCAAAGCTAGAGGTTGGCAATCCTTAGTATGCTGGTGAAAGCATACTGCCAAATGAAGATCGCAAGCTGTCCATCATTTCCACTGATGAGCTGGAGAAGATCCAGAAGATTGCCATTTTTGGGGGGAGAGGCGGGGAATATGGCTTGCACTGCTGAAATGGGCTATTTTTCTTCTGAAGGCAGTACTACTCCTGATCTTGACAAGATTAATGCCAATTTCTTTGGCAATAATTAGGATACATAATAGAGAGGATAGAGGGTTCATCTTCCCTTCCTCTTTAGTCTCAGTTGGATCTTCTACTGGTTCCACATGAATTATTACTAAAAACCAATTCCTCATGCTGAACTACACATTCTGGATGAAATGGAAGAGCTTCTCAAAAATTTGTGCATGGTCACTTAATGCAGCTGATTTTTGTCCAGGAAAATGGAGAATAAGATAATAGTATCCACTTATTTTATTGGCTCTTTACTCTACTTGGAAATCTTAAAGGCACCATCTGGTTGTCCAGCCATCATATCTCACCTTACTCATTTCTTTCAAAAAATCTTTTGAATGGATACTGCATAGCCAGCATAGATTTTGAAAGTCCCGCTTTTCAGATCAAATTTTCTGACACCAGTGTCAGCATCCTTTGTGTCTGCTCACTCTGTATTCATCATACGGGCCAAGGCTACTCGGATGACCCTATATTTCCCCTTTGAAGAACTATTTTGCATTGGGATTTGTCTCAGCGTTCATTTTACGGCAGAACTGCAAAAGAACTATGGATAAAAGACCTTCCTCTGTCCTTTAGTGTTTCAGCGAGTACTGGACTCAAGTGAAGAGCTCAGCTGCGGTCAAAGTTTGTCGTAACAATGAAAGAACCCTGATTAAATAAGAGAAATTTACCATTTGGCAGAATCCTTCAGCTGTTCATAAAAGTCAAACACAGTACTTAATGTTTTGATCAGAAATTCTGCTTAAGTCTTTGACCTGCGTCCTTGATGACCTTTAAATTGCATTTGAATACATTTCAATTACCAAGACAGGAAAATTACTCTGGCAGATGGACCAAGGTCATTACCAATTTAGTAACACCTCTACCTTCCCTTTTGCTGAAGCCCCTGTATCTTATACAGCTTTAGACTAATAAATTATTTTTTTTCTTCAGAGAGTGATGTAGCTTGATTTGTTTTAAATCCTGACCTAAACTGCAACAGATGTTATAATTGTTGGGTGGAATCCTTAAGAGGCTGTGGCACGTCTCCATTGGGATTTGCTACTGGTGGCCTCAAAACGCAACACATAAAGTACAGAAAAGGACGGAAGCAGAAGGGTGACTCAAATCACTATAGTGAGTGTCATCACTATAGACAGACTCTGAAAAAACAAAGATCAAAGGGTTAAAGTGATCAAGTGAATCTCCAGCAAGAAGGAAGAATGTCAGAGGTAGACTGAGAATGAAATTAGGGAAACACTAAAAGAGAAAAGATGGGAAGCAAGAGTCAAACTCACAGATTTGAAAAAATCAAGTCTTCACTAAAAAAGAAGCCATAAGAGGTTTCCTCAACTTATCAATACTGATCTAACAGTCCAGTTAGAAAAAGGGCAAAGAATGAGCACTATACGCTACATTAGACAACAAATGGTCTTAATCATGTATGTTATGAGAGACTAAAATATTCAAGTACTCTTGTTAAACAACACTTGTTTTTTAGAAAAGCAGACAGGAAAAAAGATTCAATAACAGTATTTTTTTTTCAAATCTTAGGTGGTCATTCTTAGTCTTACAAGTAACCGCAAACAAAGTTCATATGTCAACATAAGCTTCCCCCACTGCTCATGAGTGTGCCTCAGCAGGGACACTAAGTAGCTCACCTTGCCTTGTGCCTTTGGTGTGTACATGCATCCTGTACGTGCACAACGCATACCAAAGGTCATTTGGCAAAAGACACCCTCAAAAATCATCAATCTGTAAATTGCAGTTATTACTAACTAGGGTGGCCTTTACCTGGTAAAAACAGGTCCAGTCTTTTAAGCCTTCTAGAGCTAATTATGCCAATTTTGTTTGAGACCGAAGACTTAAGTTAGTCTACAGTGAAGAGCTGTAGGCTTGGTACAGGTTTACCAGGAGCTTAAATATAGCTGCAGTCTTACTAATGTAGAAAAAATTTCTTGTCTTCCCTCTTGGAGATATAAGTGGACTTAATCTTGTACCTCAATCAAGCTTAACAGAACATTAAATACAAGTGCTGTCAGTAGCCAACTTCTTTAATGAAGGCAGCAGTACATAAATTGAATTGAATTATTAATTAAATTACTCCTGCAGAATTCACAAGACGGTTGAAACACTCTGTAAAAAGTGTTGAGTAAATGTGAACATTTTCTATACAAAATAACCACTATCTTTGATTAATGGAGATCTAATCAGACTACACATTAATTTTGAATCATCTATAAATTGTCATGGAAGTAATTTGTGTCATCTTTCAGAAGCAGTACAGATTTGGCAAAGTAGTACATGTAATACAGGGTCTCGGTGGAATTAACTTCAGTGACTAAAATGCTCATAAAGTGTCCCCTTGGCTAAGCACGGCACTGCCATGGTCCCAGTTTCAAGAGAACTGATGGGTCAGCACTTACTACTGTAACCTACGTACAGGAAGGTTACTGTAGGCAGACCTTTACAGTTGTTTTACGTACTGCGGTGCCTGCACTGAAATGAAATTATAGGTATTTACTGTAGCACCACAGACAGTGTGATGATACAGAAAGCGCAAAGTGTAAGCAGGAAAAAAAAATCCCAACCAACCCTTATTTTTTCACAATCATCTGAAAATTCAGCATTTTAAGATGTGACATCTGGGTATATGGTGGGTTTTCTTGATTGTTTTTTTTTCTTCCACTTAGTGGCCATGCTCGTAGTAGTCGCTGCACACCATGTTACAGCAACAATACCTACTGCATTTGCTGGGGTAATGATTATATTGGACCAGATTCCTAAAGGGAAACATGCTTCACCCTGGGAAGCTTCTGCTGGAGGCTGACACTGGAGCTGCCCCCAGTGCTGGGCTCAGCTCTCTGCCTCCTTTGGAAGCTGCTCCATGGCTCAGCTAGAGAGGCACTACATGAAAACCTCAGGATTTTCTGTATCATTGTGGCTTGCACACTCCCCTACAGCAGAATGGAAGAGAGAGGTCCCCTCCCTGCTCCACAGACTACATTTTGTTTCTATCCAGTAACTGTTTAAAGTAAATCTGACTTTCCAGTGTGGCCCAACTGGCAGAAACTAAACCAAACACGTCCTACAAATGCTTCCAGCTTGTCTTCAGCGCTCCCTAGGAGGCATCAAAAGGCTAGACCATGCAGAGGATTTCTCATTACTCCACTTTACCTGGGCAGTGGGCAGTAAAGCCAAGCACAGATTTTCAGAGGAAGAAAAAGACCCACAATTAAAGCATAAAGGACCCCTAACCTATGCATCGCAGACACATACGCTAAGACAGACAATCCTGGAGGAAAGAAGGGTGATGGGACAGAAAGAGCCATTTCCTCCAGACTGTGAAATC
>Ga0181612_134593_pt1 | contig 13897 bp, 10 predicted proteins | sample HoacroProtozoa21_FD_119630 | JGI IMG/M metagenome (GOLD analysis project Ga0181612, IMG submission 119630) | Hoatzin crop microbial communities from Cojedes, Venezuel. Combined Assembly of Gp0051906, Gp0051904, Gp0051908
ATGTATAGCTCTTGTTATTGTCGAACATATTTATGGTCAATTAGTAGATTAGTGCTTTTTCTTTAAACTAGTGTACCTAAAATAACGTTTCTTGCCTGGAAGTTCCTTTGTAAATAGGGGGTCATTTATTTTACTAACTTTATACCAGCCCAACACTATGAACAATACAAAACTAAATAAAGCAATCAAAATCTGTAGTATCGGTTTTATAATAAATGCACTCGTGTTAGCTTATACGAACATTCATGATATAAATTATGTACCAGTAGAAAGTTACAAACAAAACGCTAGGAATCTGCTCAATATGGAAATAACTATTGAATACTGTTCTTATTTGGTCTTTGTAATCGGAATTGTTTGGTTATTTCTTATACTATTTAAACGCTATTGCTGAGAGTTAGGTCTATGTTTCTTTCCAGTCCAGCGATAATATACATGGTTCTTATCATGGCTAGTAAAGTCCTCTAGTGGCTGGTTTATTCTGTGATTTTCTGTGCCTTTCCCTCCATTTGAAGCATTAACTAATGTATCTCCAGGAACATACATAGGAATAGTATGAACAACTTGTCTATTTCCATCAAACCTATTCACAACACCACCACTAGCGTGTATATTGTTTACAACACTAGCCACATCACTCCATGAGGGTAACACCTGTTGCTGAGCAACCTATTTGAGGCGGTGGTGGTATTTCTCCTTAATCGAGGTGGTGAGCAGGTCTAGCAGGTCAACGTCTAGACACTCGGCAATCTGCAGAAACATCTCGATGGAGGGTTGAGAACTGTTGGTGCACCACTTAGAGACGGTGGTGTCATCTTTGCCCACTTGCTGGGCAAGCCAGTGATTGGTCCGCTGCTTCTCAGCAAGCACGACCTTGATGCGGTTGATGCGTTCCATATCGATAACTATTGGTTTTCAGACTGCAAAGATATTGAAAATTATTCGATACCTCACCATGTTGCACCCAAAAAGTTTAGAGGGCTAGGTGATTGCTTGGCAAAGTGGGAACGATTTGGTGTTTTGAATTGTTAATAAACTTTAAAAAATAGCTTATCTTGTTGTAAATCAAGGGAATGATTTTTATAAAAACTAGGGAACGAAAAGGTCGAAATTTTGCAAATCGACCATAAAAAAGCACCGCTAAGATTTGCTGAATATTACTCAGGTCAGGCGGTGCTAAAGAACCAAATACGATTCTTCGCAACAAAATTAATCATTATTTTTCGACTACACACCATTCTACCTCAAAAAAAAGTTTTTGGGACTCAAGAAAAGCATCTGAGGCGTCTTTTGTCAATATCTCATCTAGCGAGCGGTGAGGGTGTTTTGGAAAACAAGGGTGGCACAGTGAAAGGCTAGTGATAATTTTGCGGCATCAGCTACACACACATCTAGCTGAGCGACCTATCATGAAAAACGAATCGAACAACAAAATGGGTAAGAACACCAGTGAGCGCGACATCGACGTGCTTGCTGCTGCCTATCGCGCTTGGGTGGCGGGTAGCACACTGCGCCAGCGTCGCCAGCGCAACAAGCGGTTCACCTATGGCGACCAGTGGGGCGACACCGTGAGCGATGGGCATGGTCGTGTGACCACCGAAGCCGCCCTGATGGCGCAAAATGGCTGTCAGACGATGACCAACAACCTGATGCGGCAGTTGGTGAAGACGGTGGTGGGACGCTACAGGTCACAATACATCGACCAGCAACATCACGATGCCGCTCGCGCAGCTGTGGGGAGGCGCAACGAACTCGACGAACTCGATAGTCGTGCCCTAGAGGAATTCTTGATATCGGGTTGCTGTGTGCAACGCGTAGAACCTGAACATGCGCCTGGCCAAGAGCCCCACATCAGGGTGGACAACGTGGCTGTGCCTCAATTTCTGGTCAATGCCATCAACGACCCGCGTGGATGGGACTGCGAGCTAGTGGGGCAACTGCACGACCTGAGTTTGGCTCAGTTGCTCAGGCGCGTGGCAGGTGGGCAGGCACGACGTGCCGCTTGGGTCAAGCGACTCTATAGCGACCACTGCGAGTCACGCATCGCTGCCATGAGTGCCCAGCTAGGGGGCGACATGCATAGTGGCACCGCCTTTTGGAACGCCCGTGCTGGACGCTTGCGTGCCATCGAGGTGTGGACTCTTGAAAGCCGTGAGGTGGCGGTGTGCCATCACCACAAGCAGGCACGGCTCACGGTGGAGCCTGTGTCGGCCCTGCGCCGTTACCGCGACGATGAGTCGGTGAGTGCCCATTGGGATGTGGCGATGCTGTGGCACTGCCGATGGTTCTCGCCGATGGGTGATGTGCTTGCCGAGTATGACTCGCCTTGGCAACACGGCAGTCACCCATTTGTGATGAAGCTCTATCCACTCACCGATGGCGAGGTACACGCGATGATGGAAGATGTGATTGACACCCAGAAACACGTCAATCGGCTAGTGAGCCTCGTGGATCACATCATGCGTTGTAGCGCTAAGGGCGTGTTATTGTTCCCTGAGACGGCCCTGCCCGATGGCTACACGTGGGAGGACGTGCGCCGCATCTGGTCGAGCACCAATGGGCTATTGCCCTATGACCCACGACTGAGCGATGCCCGCCCCGAACAACTAGCAGTGAACAACACCGACATTGGTGCCTACTCGATGATAGAGTTGCAACTCAAGCTGCTAGAGGAAATCAGTGGCGTGAGTGGAGCCTTGCAAGGCAAGGCCGCCACAGGCAACTCGGCCACCCTCTATCAGGCACAAAGCGAGAACGCCAACATCGCGCTACACGACGTGTATGAGACCTTTGAGGCCTTCAGGCGACAGCGCGACCGCAAGTGCCAACAAGTGGGTGTGGAGGACACCTAGAGCAGGACGAGCCACCCAGCAGCTGCCAGCCTTTGCCCGATTTCTTAGCTATTGCTATTATTGTTTTTTTTAGTATATCACCAACAAAATCAACGACTCATGAACAACATGCACAACACCCCTACCGATGTCAACGACCCTAGAGAGACCACCACCCAGACACCCGCTGCGGTGCCACCCCCATTCACTCGCCTTGACGACAGCAGCCCACTCCCCCACCCCAACGAGGCCACCCCCGTTCACACCGAGCAAGCAGCTAACGAGGCAGCCGCCCAAAGTGTGGCCAACGTGCTCGAAGCGCTACATGGCGAGCAACTCACCCAAGAGCTACTGCGGTTGCTCAAGCTAGGCATCAGTCACGATGCCGATGTGGCAGCAGCCGATGCCGAAGGCTATGTACGCGGCAAGAATGAGCACATTGCAGCCGTGGTAACGCCCGAAACCACCACCCCCACCGAGGCGCTACAACCTGTGGTGCCTGTGGTGCGTCACCGCTCGATATGGGACTGAGGTGTGCACACTAGGGCTAACGACCCCTGCTTGCCCATCGCCCATTGGAGAGCGACTACGACGCCTCCCCTTTATTAGTGTTAATCAAATCCTTTTTTTAAAAAAAACAAACCAAACAAATTGAATGTAATCATGACAAAACACCGTATGAATCACCTTGCGAATCAATCTATGCGCTGGATGCGCCGCCACCGTGTGCTCACACTCATGGCCCTCATGGCCCTTGCACTGCTAGTGCTATGTAGCTGGCTAGGCTACAACGACCCCGAAACCACCCTAGCGGTGGGTATGCTAGTGGCAGGTGTGGAAGGCGACACGCGCCACGTGGTGGATGGCCCACTCACCACCGAGCTCACCAACGAAGGCTCTCCTGAGCTCTTGCTCAACGAGATAGACCAGCAGATAGTGAAAATCCGCCCTATGTCCACCCCTATTGACCAAATTTCGCGCTATGCCAGCAGCAAGCATGCAGGCAGCATGGTGGTGGACTACTATAGCGTGGACACCAAGCCCACGAGTGCTCAACTAGTGTCGTACACCACCGATAGCGCCACGAGTAGCAACGCCACGCCCACCCTCAAGCTCACGACCAGCAACAACGACATCTTTGATGCCACCGACACCATCTTGTGTCAAGGCGTGCCAGGCTATGACGAGGACGGCAACGTGGACAATAGCAACCTGATGCTCTATGTGATGAGCCGCGACAGCAGCAACGGCCTAGTGGTAGCCCCCGTGAATGGCCCCAAGAGCGATGACGGGCAACTGGGCTCGATAGACGACCTAGCAGTGGGCACTTCGCTCGTGCGCATGGGACGCGCTGCCAGCGAACTCGATGTGCAGTCGCCCCAATTTGAGGCCTTGCCACACAAGTCGCGCAACTATTGCCAGATATTCAAGATGCAGGTCGAGCAGTCGCTGCTGCAACGCCTCTCTAACAAGGAGGTAGGCTGGACACTGAGCGACCAGCAAGAGGCCGCCATCTATGACATGCGCTTGGGCATGGAGAAGTCGTTCTTGTTTGGCACACGTCGCCAACTGTGGGACAGCGAGAAGAAGGAGACCATCATGTTCACTGGTGGCATCTGGTATCAATGTGGCAAGGACTTCAACATCGAGAGCAGCAATGGCGTGGGCGTGGACCAAGTGGTGGACCTCATGCGCACCACCTTCACAGGCAACTTGGGCAGCAAGCGCAAGATACTGATAGGTGGCAGTGAGCTCATCAGTGTGCTCAGCAAACTCGACTACACCCGCGTGGTCACCGCTGGGCAGTATCTCTCGAAGTGGGGTATCGACTTCACCGAGCTACGCAGCAAGTTTGGTTGCCTGTATCTGTTGCTCAGCGAGGTGTTTGACGAGGCAGGCATGGCCAATAGCGGCATCGTCATCGACCCCGAATATCTGCAAAAGTATGTGCACATCCCCTTCAGCACCGAGCAACTGTCGCTCAAGAAGAGCGGTGTGCGCAACGTGGATGCGCTAGTGCTCACCGAGGCATCGTGCTTGGTGTTGCGCTATCCCAAGAGCCATGTGCGCATCAACATGCGTTGATACCACCCAGAGCATGAGGGAGGGCATCACCCTCACCTAGCAAGCGGGGAGCACCTTGATGAGTGATAGGTGTTCCCCGCCTGTGATGATGGGCATGTGCCTCGATATTGGGCACCCCGCTGTGATAAAATGTGAAAAAATTGACGGATACCACATCCGCCTGCTATTTTGTGCTAGTTGAGCCATCTGCCCTATCGCTAACGAGGGTCTTGGCTCCCAAAATCTACTTCAACAATCCCTGCCGAAAAGCATTGCCAATCAGGTGTGCAGTGTTGTTTGATGAGGTCTTGCGCAACAACTGCTTGCGGTGGTACTCCACCGTGTTGGCCGAGATAAAGAGCTTGGTCGCAATCTCCTTGCTGTTGAAGCCCTGAGATAGCAAGTCTAGCACCTCAATTTCTCTTGTCGTTAATGTGTTGGTCGGATTACTCATTCTAAGTAATTAGTATTAAATCATTTGCAAAAATAGTATTGATTTTTTAACATTCCAAACAAATTGGGCACAAAATTGCCCTATCTTGTTCAAAACTACTTGTTTCGGTAGATAAGCCTACTGGTTTTGGAGTCCTCCACAACATCAAAACTCATGCCACTGGCGAGGCACGACACTGTCTAAATATTAAAATTATAGGTTTTTGGTAGTTTAAAATAACATTTTGTTGCTAAAAAATTTGTTTTTGCAAAAAAATGATTAATTTTGCGGCGCTAAAATAACAATCAACTCTCGAACACACTTAAGTAAATTTTCTCATACTCTAAAAACTTTGCGGTTGCGATTTTGTGAAAAATTGCACCGCTTTTCTTTTTTGACTACTTTTGTGGCACTAGATAGGCAGGCTCTATCAAGACAACAACACATCAGCAACTATTATGGCAAGCAATCACATAGGACTCGTGCTCGAGGGCGGTGGCATGCGCGGCATGTACACTTGTGGCATCCTCGACGTGCTCATGCAACACGACATCTGGCTCGATGGCATGGTGGGCGTGTCGGCAGGGGTGGCGTTTGGCTGCAACTACAAGTCACGCCAGCCAGGTCGTGCGCTGCGCTACAGCAAGCGTTTTGCCCACGACAAGCGCTACGGCGGGTGGCAATCGCTGCTCACCACAGGCAACTACTACAACGCGCAGTTTGCCTATCATCACGTGCCCAAGTGTGAGGACGTGTTCGACGTGGCCACCTATGACAGCTCCCCCATGCAGTGCTATGCCGTGTGCACCGACGTGGACAGTGGCGAGGCGGTGTATCAGCTACTGCCCCATGCCAACGATGAGTGCTATGAGTGGATACGTGCCTCAGCGTCGATGCCTGTGGTGGCGCGTCCAGTGGAGATAGGCGGTCGGCGGCTGTTTGATGGCGGCTTGTCGGACTCGCTGCCCCTAGCGTTCATGCAGCGACAGGGCTATGAGCGCAACGTGGTGGTGCTCACCCGCGAGGCAGGCTATGTGAAACAGCCTGAGCAGATGATGTGGCTAATGAAGCCGTTGCTGCACCGCATGCCCACAGTGGTCAAGGCGCTGCAAGAGCGTCCCCACCACTATAGCGAGCAGCTAGCCTATGTGGAGCAACAGCAACAGTTGGGCAACACTTGGGTGTTCCGCCCACTCACCCCCCTGAACATCAGCCGCACGTGTCACGACCCCAAGCAGATGCAACGCGTGTATGACCAAGGGCGAGAGCAAGCCCTCGCGGCCCTCGATGAGTTGCAATCGTGGTTGGCAGGCTGACGCCAGACCAGCAACGTGCGCTAGTGCATTATCGGTATCGCGATATTTCGTGTAACAATACAAGCAAAGAGGCTCCTCGTTTCTCAACAGGAGCCTCACTGTATGTTGCTATAAGTATCTTTCTGACTTCATCTTTCTTTTAACAAAAAAACACTTGATAGCTTTTCAATGCGTGTGTGTATTTCAAAAAAAATAATACTTTCAGTCTTGTGCCTCACGGCAACTTGTCTTCTTATGAGTTATATTTAATGATAATGATTTTGTGGGCGCAAAAATAGGACATTTTTGGAGAAGTTTTGCTCCCCCCCCCGTTAAATTTTGTTAACATTTCATTAATTTACTTATTTATAGTAGATTATACCATTCTCAAGATATAGATATTGACCATTATTATGACCACATCGAGGGTCATGCCCCAGCATAGTGGTTCGCGTGGGCTCAACGGCTAGAGATGAGGGGCAAGTGCTTTGGAAATTGCTATTGGGGGTGCCTCGTCAAGCGGGTAACTTTGTGCTAGTGGGCGTGAGCATGCCCATCACCATGCGATTGAACACGATTGTAACATCATCCAAACAAGACACATCATCATGACCAACACACACAACAAGCGCTCCTCGAAGCGTATGAGTCGTACCAGCGTGACCCTGCGCGGTGCCACACAAGTCACCAACACCGAAGCTGCCACACGGGGCACCGCTGCTGTGGCAGTGAATGTGCGCGAAGCCGAGCAGTCGCTGCAAGTGGTGGGTGAACCCACCCCAGTAGGATCGATAGCCACAGGGCAGCAGCTATGGCTCGTGACCGATGATTACCAAGTGAGTGCCGATGGGCACACGGTGGTGGTCAATGGCGAGGCCGTAGCCACCGTGACGGGCGACATCGTGGGAGTGCACAAGATAGGGCAATATCTGGTGGTAGTGACCACACAAGGGCTCACCACTCTAGTGAGCAACGGCACTAGTTGGACGGAGCTCGACCCTACCGATGCACCCCCTGTGATAGCGCTCACAGCCCGCTATGGCAGTAGCAGCACCGAGGTGGGCGCGTGCACATTCGATGAGCCCTATAGCGAGTGGCAAGCACTGCACGCCGACGACGAGACCACCCTGCAACGCCTGTTGCGCACGGCGTGGCAAGAACTCACTAGCGAGATTGTGGCATCGGGCAACTACTATGCCCCCATACTAGTGTGCTATGCCGTGAGGCTATACGACGATAGCTACCTGTGGGTGAGTGACCCCATCAGGCTAGGTGACGACACACTCGCCAACACCGACTGGCTGCAAGCGGCAGTGAATAGCGATAGTAGCGGATTCACTGGCACCACCGCCACCACACTAGCCCTGCAACACTATAGCGTGGGCATCGAAGTATCACAAGGGGTAGGCAATGCCTGGCAGAGCCAAGTGAAGAGCATCGACATCTATGCCACCTCAGCAGCTAGCCTACTCACCACTGCACGCGCCTTGCACTATCGCTGTGTGAGCTCAAGCACCAACCCCCGCACCTACAGTCTGCAGATGCGGCTAAGCCCCAACAGCGAGGAGGCCATCGCCCGCGAGCTAGCAGCGAGCACGTGGACGATGATTGCCACCGCGACCGATGTAACCTCGCTCAGCGAAACAAGTTTCAAGTCCCCCACTTCGGTAGTCACCCTCACCAATAGCCAGATTGAGGCCATCAACAGCTCGCTGCAAGTGGTGGGCGACCAAGTGTGTAGCACGGCAGCGGGTGGGCGCTTGTATTGCTGCTCAACGAGCGGTGAGGTGATGGTCACTTGGCCAGGCAACCCCTTTGTCGAAGCACACCGCAGCGTGGTGCTAGGTTGCACGCCACGCGCCATGAGCGTAGTCATCAAGCCCCTGTATTCGGGTGGGTTTGGGCGCTATGCGGTGTATGTGTTCACCAACGACGGCATCTTTGCCATTCCACAAAGCACAGCGGGCACACTGGGCGAGGCACGACTGGTGGACCGTGCCATTATCGCTACTGGCACCCGTCCCGTTGAGGGAGATAATGGCAACATCTACTTTGTGTCGCGCCATCAGCAGCTGTGCCGTCTGCAAGCCTCACGCGTGACCACCGTGCTACGACAAGTAGCCATCAGCCAACTAGCTTGGAGCGATGCCTATGGCGAGTTGTGGATGCTCGACAACGAGGGACAAGCCCAAGTGTTACAGGCTAGTGGCACCACTAGCCAGCGCACCATGCAACTGTCGCAACTCTATTGTGACCCCCGCCACGCCCTAGCGGTGAGCACTCAGGGTGACCTGCTCGACCTTGAGCACGAGCAAGCCGCTAGCATGACGGTGAGCTATCAGAGTCACCCCATCGGCCTCGATGCCTTGATGGCACAAGTGGTGCATCGACTAGTGTGGCGCCTCACTGGCGATGAACTGCAACTAGCCTTGTGCCTCACTGGGCAACGTGACATCGGCCTAGGTGATAGCTACACGCTGTGTCAGGTGACAGTCAATGGGGCGTGCCATACCCCACTGGCCATCCCGCTGTTGCATCGTCCCGCGCGCACCGTGTGTCTGTGGGTGACGGGCACCGCCTCTAGCGGCACCCTGTTGCTGCCCGTAACCCTAGACCACTATGACCCCCGTTGAGCAGCAACCTGCATCAGAACTATTGCGCGAGGTGGTGGCTCAAAATGCGATCCGACGCGCTGCACTCGCCCACGACACCTATGACCCCGCCCGCGGCATCGGCTGTGCGGGCGAGCGTGCCGAGGTGGATGGGTGCTGGGTGCCGCGCGTCCTCGTGGACAACACCTTGTATCGCTTGTCCTCGCCTCCACAGCGCGAGGCGATGCGGTTATACGACGACTTTGAGTATTGGTGCTGGCGATGTGTGGTCATTCGCGACAAAATCACGTCGCTGCCCATCGCCTTCACCCTCAACAAACCTCAGCGCCGCCTAGTGGCCCTCATGGAGCAGCAACGGAGACAAGGCAAGCCCATCCGCGTGATTATGCTCAAGGCACGCCAATGGGGCGGTAGCACTGTGGTGCAGATGTATATGGCTTGGATGCAGCTGGTGCGTCATCGGGGCTGGAACAGCCTGATATGTGGTCACAAGCACATCACCTCCAAGTCTATCAAGCGCATGTACAACTTGCTACTCAACCGCTATCCGCCCCAATTCATGCACCTCAAGCAGCTCGAGGACCTAGATAGCGAGGACGCCACCGAACAACCTCACGAGGAGCAGCCACTGCGCTTCACCAAGCTAGAGGGACAAACCAACGTGCAGCAAATCGAGGGACGTGACTGCTTGGTCATCACGGGGTCGGCACGTAGCGAGGACCTAGCACGAGGCTACGACCTGAAGATGGCCCACCTGAGCGAGGTGGCCTTCTGGCAAGACTCCACGATGCACTCGCCCGACGATGTGGTGCGCACTGTGGGCGGCACCGTGCCCCTGCAACCCGACACGGTGGTGGTGATGGAATCGACAGCCAACGGCATGGGCGGACTCTTTCACGACGAATGGCTACGAGCACAGCAAGGACAGAGCGACAAAGCGCCCTTTTTTGTACCTTGGCACGAAATCGACATCTATCAGAGTCCTGTGACCGACGTGCGGGCCTTGTGGGAGGCGATGGACGACTATGAGCGCGGATTGTGGGAACATGGCTGCACCCTAGAGCAAATCAATTGGTATCATCACAAGCGACGCGAATATAGCTCGCATCACCTGATGATGGCCGAATTTCCCACGACCGACGTCGAAGCCTTTACCGCCACAGGCCGACAAGTGTTTGGACAAGACCTGCTACTCAGCTTGTCGCACGATTGTTGCGCACCCACCTACAAGGGCGACATCACAGCCACCGATGGCCACTTGAACCAAGTGCACCTCACCCCACCATTTGAGGGTGGCAAGTTGAGCATCTGGCAGCATCCCGAAGCTCTGCACGCCTATCTGGCAGTGGTTGATATTGGTGGTCGCAGCGACGAGAGCGACTACTCGGTGGTAGCCGTGTGGGATGTGGGGGAACGCACCAGCCGCCTCCCCGCCATCGTGGCACAATGGCGTGGCCACCTCGACCACGACCTGCTAGCCTGGAAAGCGGCACAACTAGCTTGGCATTATCACCAAGCTTGGCTCGTGATCGAGAGCAACACCCTAGAGAGCACCCACGACACACGCTCCCAAGCTCCCTACCTGCTGCAAACCCTCGCCAAGAGCTACCGCAACCTCTATCACCGCAGCAACAAGCGTCAGGGCTTCCACACCAATCGCGCCACCAAGCAGGCCGCTATCAACGCCCTCATCACTGCCGTGCGCGACCACCGCTATGTGGAGCGCGACATCCTCGCCGTCAACGAGATGGGCGACTACGAGAGTTTGCCCAATGGCGGCTTTGCTGCTCGCAAGGGCAAGCACGACGACATCTTGATGACTCGCGCCATCGGGCTGATGGTGATGAGTGAACCGCTGTTTCGCGCAAGCCTCAACCGCCCCACCGACATCCACACCCTCACCCGCGACCACTGGCAACCCTCGCTCTTCTAAACACCCCACCAGCGAGGGCAGGCTGATGAAATTTTGGGTGGGTGATGTGGGTCGTGTGGGCAAAAAACTGTATATTTGCACCTAGCTAGATTTACTACCCTTGTTGCAGCACTCATGCTGCGACGTGATGGTTTTTTTGTGACCTTTTTTTGCTCGATTTTTTTAAAAAGCAATGATGATGAATCGATTGATGAAATATACCCTACTACTGGCGTGGGTCTGCTGCACCGCTACCACTATCTCAGCCCAAGACATCGGCACCGAGTGGCACGACCTGCAAGTCAACGAGGTGAACCGATTGGCGCTGCACACCGCCTTTTTTGCCTACGACACGCCCGAGCAAGCCTTGCACAGCACGCCCGAGCGGTCGGGACGCTATGTATCGCTCAATGGCGATTGGCGCTTTCACTGGGTGGCCGATGCCACCGAGCGCGACACCGAGTTCTGGCGCCTCGACTACGACGACAGCAACTGGGGCACGATGCCCGTGCCAGGCAACTGGGAGCTGCATGGCTATGGCGACCCCGAATATGTGAACATCGGTTTCCCTTGGCGAGGCCACTGGACCAACAACCCGCCTGAGGTGCCTGTGCACGACAACCACGTGGGTAGCTACCGTCGCCACATCACCATGCCCGCTTCGTGGCAGGGCAAACAAGTGATTGCCCACTTTGGCAGCGTGACCAGCAACATCTATCTGTGGGTGAATGGTCATCTGGTGGGCTATGCTGAAGATAGCAAGGTGGCTGCCGAGTTTGATGTCACCCCCTATCTGCACACGGGCGACAACCTGATAGCCTTTCAGGTGTTTCGCTGGTGCGATGGCACCTATAGCGAGGACCAAGACTTTTGGCGACTGAGCGGCGTGGCTCGCGACAGCTACCTCTATTGCCGCGATGCCAAGTCACACATCGATGACCTGCGCCTCACAGCAGGCCTCACCGACGACTACCGCGATGGCACCCTAGCTATCGACGCCAAGGTCACGGGTGGCACCCTCACCTACCGCTTGCTCGATGCCAATGGCCACGAGGTGGCTATGCAACCCACAGACAAGAATCACTGGCGCATCAGCCAGCCCCACCCATGGACAGCCGAGACGCCCTACCTCTACACCCTAGTGGCCACCTTGGAGCCATCGGTCAAGGGTGCCAAGGGCGAGACTGTGGTGCAGCACGTGGGATTTCGCCGTGTGGAAATCAGCAACGGGCAACTGCTAGTGAATGGGCAACCCATCTACATCAAGGGAGTCAATCGCCACGAGATAGACCCCGATAACGGCTATGTGGTGACGCGCGAGCGCATGATGAACGACATCGAGGTGATGAAACGCCTCAACGTGAATGCCGTGCGTACCTGTCACTACCCCAACGACCCCCAATGGTATGACCTGTGTGACCAATATGGCCTATATGTGGTGGCCGAAGCCAACCAAGAGGGGCACGGCTTCTACTACGACCCTGCCACCGCCCCTAGCTATCTACCCATGTTTGCCCGCCCCATCCTAGAGCGCAACCAGCACAACGTGGCGATGCAGTACAATCATCCTAGCATCATCATCTGGTCACTGGGCAACGAGACCTGTGACGGCCCCAACTTCACGGCAGCACGCGACTGGATACGTAGCGTGGACAATAGCCGCCCCATCCACTGGGAGCGTGCCGAGGGAGGTGACAACAGCGACCTGATGTGCCCAATGTATGCTGGTCCCGACTGGTGTGCCAGCTATGGAGCCGACACAGCCAGCCACAAGCCATTGATATTGTGTGAATATAACCACGCGATGGGCAACAGCGGTGGCAACCTCAAGGAGTATTGGGATGGCGTGCGTAGCACACCGAAGTTTCAGGGTGGCTTTGTGTGGGACTTTGCCGACCAGGGGCTACGCACCACCGACAGCCTAGGGCGACCCATCTTTGCCTACGGTGGCGACTACAACAGCTATGACCCTAGCGACAACAACTTCAACTGCAACGGTCTGCTCAATCCCGACCGCCAATTCAATCCACACGCTTGGGAAACCGCCTACTACTATCAAAATGTGTGGGCTCGCGATGTGGACGTGCAGCGCGGCATTATCGGCGTGTACAACGAGCACTACTTCCGCAACCTCGACAATGTGGCACTCACATGGCAACTGCTTGCCGACGGGCGGGCAATTGCCGATGGCCGAGTCGCCCACCTTGCCGTAGCGCCTCAACAGACCACCCAAGTGACACTGCCCATCGCCGATATCGTAGCTGCCCACCCCCAACAAGAGCTGCTGCTCAATGTGGACTTTGTGCTCATCGAGGCCGAGCCCCTCATGCAAGCAGGACAGCGCATTGCCTATGCCCAGCTGCCTATCACCCCACGCAATGCTACACTCCAAGAGCTACCCACCGCCAAGACGGGCTTCAAGGTCAAGTCGGCAGATGGTGGCTTGCGTCTCACCGATGGCCATTCGGTGGACCTGCTGTGGGATGGCACCACAGGGTTGCTCACCCGATATGACGTGAACGGCATCAGCCTGCTCAACCAAGGTGGTGTGTTGCGACCCAACTTTTGGCGTGCTGTGACCGACAACGACATGGGTGCCAACCAGCAAAACAACCTACAAGCTTGGCGCGACCCCGTGATGCAACTCACCTCGCTAGCAGTCGATAAGGCCCACTCTAGCCAAAGTGCCACCACTGTGGTGGCCACCTACCAGCTACCTCAAGTGCACGCCACACTGCAGCTCACCTATG
>Ga0181612_134611_pt1 | contig 13896 bp, 7 predicted proteins | sample HoacroProtozoa21_FD_119630 | JGI IMG/M metagenome (GOLD analysis project Ga0181612, IMG submission 119630) | Hoatzin crop microbial communities from Cojedes, Venezuel. Combined Assembly of Gp0051906, Gp0051904, Gp0051908
CCCTCTGAGGGTGACGGAGCCCTGGTCCAGGCTGCCCAGAGGGATTGTGGAGTCTCCTCTGGAGATATCCAAAACCCACCTGGGCAAGGTCCTGTGCAGCCTGCTCTGGGTGACCCTGCTTCGGCAGCGGGGTTGGACCAGATGATCCACAGAGGTCCCTGCCAACCCCGACCATGCTGTGATTCTGTGAGCCCGATTTAATCACGTCCAAGGGACTCCTGAAGGAGCTGATGCCTCCTAACTGGGTCATTCAGCACCGTGGCTTTGGGAGCACAGGTAGGACCTTTATCAGCAGACTGGACGTGAGGACAAGCACATCACCTTCAACAGGGGGGCAACTGCTGGGAAAACAGTTCAGTGTAGCCTGGTTTGCAGGTAAACTTTCTGCTGAGCTGGATCTACCCTTGAAAAAACATCGAGCAGCACTGCACTCCCAGGGAGGACAGTTCTGAGCCCGGCCTCAACAGCGAAACGGCTGGCGGGGCTGCGCCCAAGCCCACAGCTCCAGGGGCACCAGCAGCCCTGCCAAGGCATCAGGGCTGAGCGGAGCAGCGGGTTGATCCGGGAGCATCATCCCCAGCAACCTGCCCAGGCCGGGGCTCACCCTGGGACCTGCAGCCCGTCCCGCTCTGCTGCCCGCCTGCCTTTAGGTGCATGCATGATGCCAGGAACCCTCTCTTCGGAGGTGACACAGAGCTCAGGTGTATTCTCCGCTCTTTTCAACCGTGAAAGGATAAACGTCAGACGAGGGAGCGGCTGTCAGCTGGCTGCTGATCATCGCCGGGGGCAGGCAGCGCTGCCGCACACCTCAGTGCCGCTGGGCCCGCAGCATCTCTGCAAGACACCCTGCCACACCAGCCTATCTTTCATAACTTTTTTTGAGAAAAAGAGTGAGCATAAAACACTGACCACATTTTACATCTTGTGACAAGCAACTTCTCCGCAAAAGGCAGGATGGCATTAAAGGAAAACTTAAGAGTGAACATTGTAATTTCAAAGACACGAAAACCAAAACAAAAAACACAAACACAGCTATTTTTCCCCCAGAGCACTCTCACTTTCAAGCTCAATAGCCTTGAAAATTGGAGCAATCAAACTGTTAAATGCATCGATCTGTTAAATCAACTCCTACTGTACTCAGCTAAATTTAGCCTTTAATCCCCTCTCCTTCACTCCCAACACTGCGGATCTCGGGGCTTTCCCCTGCCAGGTCAACCGGCCTCTGCCTTCCCACGACACCATGGACTGGTCCCTAAGCACGCAGGGATGGAGATCACCAGCACTGATTGCATTCAGGGCAGGTTAAGCTTCTCCATCTTCCCTCAGCCCACAGCCATTCACCATATGCAATTCTTTATGCTACAGACATACACGAAGCACAGCCTGGACACTGATTTTTGCCAAGAGTCATCGTCACAAAACCAGGAACCCCATGTAGCTTTGGGTGTACATTCACCGGACACCACCACTTTGCTGAAAAGTAGCCTGAGCCTCGCCAAGTGCAGGCCATTAATGCCATTTATACTCGCCAACAGCATCCTCCCGCTCCTCTTCTCACCTTCTTCAGGCTCATTTAGAAGCAGCCCAGTGCCATCACTGTCACAGCAAGACAAGGTTTCTGATGAGCCTTGTTCCCACGGCCCACGAGCGAGCGGGTCCCTGCACCAGGACTGACAGACATCACCAGGGAGTTGGTGAGGGGATTAGAAATGGGGTGAGCTGGGTTATAACCCTAAAACATCACTGCAGAACTGCGGGACCTCGGGCCCACCACTCGCTGTCATCTGCCCTGGATTCCTTCTCATCCTTTTTTAGTCTTTAGCATCTTCATTAATCAAGGCAGTGTCTAATTTTAGAGGCTGCTTAGTACCCGGATATGTCCCTCCCTCAAGATTTGCTGGAAAGGCTGAAGGTAATATGAAAATAAAGACAGACTTTTGGAAGCAACATTATTTCCAATTTTCAGACAGAAAACCTGCAAAGTGAGCACTGCGGCCGTATGGCGTGCCAGCGTCTCGCGGGAGATGAGTGGGAAGCTCTTCGCTCCGGGTCTGTGCTCAGAGCATCACGCCCGGCGTGCCTCAGCCCGTGCACAACTACAAATGAGGCAGGGAGCAGCCAGAACTGTCTGAGGAGAGAAACTCAGAGGTCATTCCATAGCAGAAGAGGAGGAAAAAGCAACAGCAGCTGAATTACAGAATACAAACAATTACCAGGACAAACAGTTTAAAGGCAAATCTCCGATTCAAATCTCATTGAAGACAACAGCAAAGCCTTAGCTTCAAAAGAGGTGATGACACAGTCTTTATTCTGTGCATCTTTTTTCTCTCGTGACTTCCTCTCCTGGCTAAACCAAAAGGACGTGGGAAGGTGCTGCTGCCTGGCTCTGACCCACCCGCTGTGCCGAAGGGCCCCGCTGAACCACCCAAACAGGGATCCCCTCTTTTCAGACACGGAGTCTAAGGGGAGATAACCGGGTTTGGAACGCCTTGCTAACAGACAAACACGGGTTTTCCTCAACATTGATTTATTTTTAAATATACTACACAAGAGAGACTGGAATAAAAAATAAATCAAAAAAATGAAAAACAGAGAAAGAGAGGAGGAAGAATGGAAAGTCGTGTACAGAAACAATCTGTACTGGACCAAATTAAAGGGGAAACAACCCCCTTAAGTATCACAGAGATGAAGGACAGAGCTATTTACACACTGTAAAAAAGACAAGTCTACAAAAGTGTGTAATAACGAGATACAAATGTATAATATAGTGGCACAATATGTTATCAAAGTAAAAACAGTACCTCCAGGAAAGAGACAGTCCAAGGGTTGGGTTGGTTTTTTTTTTTTCCTTACATTTTTAAAGGCAGCCTGTGGCAGAAGTGTGTATTTTCTTTTGAGCATTTGTCATGTGTTAACTCACGGCTGTTTGTGAGGGAGAGAAGTGGCATGAACACACACGAGTGAGCTACTAGAAATCATATACAAAACAAACAGCTCCAAAGAGAACAGAATAAAATACAATTGAAGGCAATTAGTGTTTAAGATACACAAGAGGGGTCACAAGAGTTACAGGGGAACAGGACGTGGAAAATGCTTTTTTTGTCTTGTTTGGAACTGTTAAGAGGAGTTAAATTGCACTGTTAATAGCCCTAAAACTTGTTTTTTCACTATTGTCACAAGTCACAGTTAGTTCCCAGTCACGTTGCATTAGTTGGGAAGGTCACAGGACCTCAGAAAGGAAGCCCAGGAGTCCTGCTATCAGCGTTCTGCGGCAGTTTCCTTGGGAGATGCACCCAAGAGAAGTGTCTGCAGTCTTCACAGATCCTTGTTTGATGCTGAATGGAACCACACCGGCATGAAGGTAGTGACGGTTTTAACCCCTAAGTGCTGGCATCCGAGCTCTTGGTGGGGAGTTAGCACTGGCACGGAAAAGGAGGCACCACAGCCCCTCAAAGCACAGGTCTCTATGGGAGGGCAGAAGCCAGGTCCCGTCTCCGCCCACAGAACAAAAAAGTCTGGAAATTCGACTAGAGAAACAGCAGTTCTCGCCCATCTGCCACGTGCAAGCTCAGCTGGAACAACTGCTGGAGGCACAGCGGTATCTCTGAACTCCTCCTCAGCGCTCTCCTCCTGCTGCAACCCTCCTGGCTCTCAGGGAGCGATGCTCTCAGCACCAGCACCTCCTGCTCCCAGGCTTGCTCTGCAACCCTCCGCCCCAAACGCCAGCCCAATTAATGTTAGATACAATGAGAGTGCGACAGCAACGTCCTTCTCCAGACTTTCTCCAGGCCTTTTCCGCTACCAAGGGAGATCCGCTAACAGGCTCCTGTGCCACTACATTAGCGGGTGCCGTCTGCAACCTTTTGAACCCAAGCAATTCATTTGGGCTCAACAACCTTAAGAAATTGCTGAAAACACAGAAACAAAGGGCAGCAGGTGGAATCAAAGGAAGAATTTGGGTAAACATCACTTGTAGCTTCCGTCATTTAAAAAATCTTACATTAACAATTTTGCGCCCTTCCCTCCCAAGTGCCAAATCTGTTGCATCAATGTCAGGTAAATGCCAGACTCGGGCCAGGGATATGTGCTGCAGCTCTCCCAGGAAATGCAGTGGGTATATTGCTATTCCAACACTCATCCGTGTCTACACCGGGGCAGAGGGAGGGGACGAAAATGCAGTAGAAAGTCCTCCTGAGGAGGATGGCATCTCAGTGTCCTTCAGTCTGGCTCCAGTCCTAATGGTCTGTCCAGAACAATAAAATATTAATAAGAAGGCATGGTGTGACATCAGCATTTAGATTTGTAGTCCACAAGGCAAGAACTCCACAGATAAGGACGATTGCGAGTACATGAAACACAGGGAATCCGAGTTAAGAGGGTGGAAAGTGCCTCTTGAACACAGCCTTGCCCTTCGGAGCTGGGGCATCCATTCACAGTCTGCGTCTTTCGCACAGCCCTGGCCTGAAAGCCCCGGTCCTTGGTCAGTCCACAGACATTACTCTCTCCACAGCTGGCTTTGGCCCATTGTGATGAATTTTTTTTTTTTTTTTTGAACCTGGCTTCTGCTACCTCTGAACTATGTCGCTGATTTCTTTCACTGAACTGAGAAGTTTGCTAAAGTCCTGGGTGGCTGCAGGACCGCTGCCAGCTGTTGCTGGGCAGATCTGAAGCTCCCGTAGATTATTCTCCAGCTTATTGATGGCCTCCCGAAAGGCAAATTTGTTCCTCATCTGCTGAATGGAGTCCACGTAGCTCACGCAGAAGGTGTAGAGGTTCTTGCCAGCCTCCAAGACAGCGCTGTGGCTTGCCATTTGTTCAGAGTTCTTGCTGATGGCGATCCGCAGAGCCTCAGTGCTTTCCAACACCACCCCTTTAGTGATGGTGCCGCTGGCAATCCTCTCCGGGGGCTGCCGGGTCTTCCGCAGCGAGACCCGAGTGGATATGAGAGGGATGAAGGCCGTAGATGATGGCTGGTCCCCGCCTGGGGCAGCGGGTACAGAGGAGGAAGAGGCAGCTGGGGTTGCTGTGCTCATCAGCAGCTTTGTAGAGGACTGTGGCTTTGGTACAGAGGGGATGCCCAGCTTTTTCACACCTTCCCCAGACTGGTTTGGCTTGACAGCATCACTGCTCGCAGCATCTGCAACCTGAGTCAACTGTTTGGATTTAGGCCCAGACACCACATCTGCTGCTGCTTCATGGCTGGGACTGTGAGAAACTTTCCCAGGCTTGCCAACTGAGGAGGAAGACAGCGGAAGAGGAGGGGCCGGCTTCAGCTTCGATAACTTCCCTTTGTCCTTCCCTGCCGACTCCGAGGTCTGCTTGAGCCTCCTCAGTCGCGGCTCCTCAGAGGAAGCCTTGCTGGCACCCACAAACCCGGCAGGGGTGGGTTTGGCAGCAGAGCCTTGGTCCATCGTCACAGTGGTACCTAAGGCACTGGATTTGACTCCATCGTCCTTGTGGAGCACGCCAGAGGAAGGAGGAGCAGCAGCTTGCCTACGGCCAAGTTTTGGCGTCAGACTGGGAGGGCTGGAGCCAGGGCTCGACTCTGCATCTTTGAACACATCATCAGTGGTCTCTTCATTTTTCTTCAGCAGCCGTGGAGGAGGGGTCACTGTTCCCCTGACAGCAATGTCAGTCTTGGCCTCGTTTGCCCTCTTCCGAGGCAGTGCTGGCTTTTCACTTTTGTGTCCCCCAAAAGTGGAGGAATCAAACTGGCGTCCCGTGGACTGCAAATCTCGAGGCAGAGTCACAGATTTCCATTCTGTATCCTTTGCTCCATGGGGCACACAGGAGGCTGAGCAGGACCTTAAGAAACGCTTGCTGGAGTTGGAACTGCTCTCCTCTTCACCAGCCACCCCTCGACTGCTGCTCATCGTGCTGGACTTCTTCCGCAAGTGGGGGGATAAGAATCCAGAGCTCCCAGCGACAACCCCATTGGTGACCCCAGCCCCATTGCTCGGGCTCTGAAACTTGGAGGGGTCGCCTGCGTCTGCAGGGGGTGCAATGAAAGCCCCATTGCCAGCATCCCGGCACTCCTCCTCCCCAGCCGCCCTGCGGTCCGAGTGGCCGTCCATCTCTCTGAAGGAACTGCTCCGTTTTGGAGGGGTAGGGGCGGTCTTCTTCTTCTTCTTGATAAGGGCGCTGAAGAGGTTATGCTTTTTGTCTTTCGGAAGCAGCCTCTCATCTTCATTCAAACTGCTCTCCAGGGCCACCCTCTCCTTCCGTGGGAGCAAGGGAGAAACAGCAGGTTCATGATCCAGAAGGTCTGCAAGGCAAAGAAAAGTCTACTGAACATTGCTTCAACAGCCAGAATAACCAGTTTTCTTCCAGGATCAAACCAGTGCGGCACCTCCAAAGGTGCAGGTTCTGTAAAGAAAGCCAGCATCAGGCCAGGAGTGAAGCAAGTACAGCCGCACTCCAGCCTGGATTGACCATGGTCCCGAATCCTGCACACATTCATTTCTGAGGTGGCCTCTACAGGACTCAGCTGCCAAACTATTTTCCCTGTAGACTTCCGATTTAAACAGCGACATACAAACACAAAACGTTTATGTTCAGATTCCTGTCCTCATATCTGGAGACTTGTCTAAACTTCACACTGTGAAGAAGATAAATATTAAGAGGCTTTTGCTTTAGTCCCTGTGCTGTTGCTGTCTCGAACAGCCGACCCTCTCAATTCATAAGACATCTCCATAACACACCTCCACGCCCAGTCTCCACATTCTTTTAGATTCTGATACTCCTAACCTCCTTCCTGATGTCATCCTTTGCGGGCAACGGAAATAACTTTTTCACAAGCGGAAATCGAGATGCCTTTCAACAGCTGAACACTTCAGGTCGTACCACTGTGAAGATGGCCAGCTTTGTACAATAACAGAGGAAACTGGTAGTAACAGCCTCCTTCAGCAGCATTGCTCCAGAAGAAAATGATGGAGTGACCCTTCCTCCACTTACAAGAGGTATTTAAAAATGAATAGTGGTTTATAATAAATTTATACAGAGTCCTGAAGGTCTCTGTATTTGACTGACAGGGGGTCTCATTCCCAGGCCAGGCACTCAGATGGCATTCTAATTCAGAAGAGAAATGCCTTCAGGGCAGCGTACGCATTTACAGCTCGAGTAGGCAGTAAGCAGGGAGATGAAGCAGAGTCATAGGGGAAAAGGAGGCTGCTTCTTAGTCACGTACTGGTGATTATCATGCCATGGGTAGGATTTTGGTTGAGGAAGGGATTTTGGTTGAGGAGAGAGAATTTGAAGAGAAATAGCTGTGTACTTTGGGAAGACCGTATGCTTCCACAGAACCACGTGCAGTTAAACCATTCCCACACGACAGCTTACGGGGACCTGGACAATCAGAACAGCTCTCAAAGCACTTTGGGAGGCCGTGGCCTTACTGTGTCTAGACACAGTGGAGCTGTGCAGATCCAGAGAAAACCAACAGCTTGCACTGAGGATCGGCTTCCAGCTGCTGGACTTGTTACGGCAACACTGACAACTGAAGGAGAAACTGCAATAAAACTTTAATGTGAAATATTTTCTTTCACAATAAAGAGTGAAATGGTTCCCAGCATAATGTTAAAATCATATTATTCCTGCTGCACTTGAATCTCTCAAAGCCCTTAAGTATTTAAATGAAGTTATTTTACTTCAAAGCTTCTAATACTAGGCAATTATATTTCCTATATATGGCAAATAACCTTCCTTTCTAAGTCACTGATACTTTCTTTTTCCAACAATTTACATCCTCTCTTTTTCTCCCCTTTTTGTCTAGATGTACTTACATTTGCTACTGAAACATGTACTACCAAGTGAATTTGACATTATACAAGAAAGGTCAATCACATCAATGGTTAGAGGAGAAGGCATCCTCAACAGGAGCTGGAAAGAAACAGTCTTTTGTTTTACCTTGTTATTTTTCAAACAAACTAGATACAAATCTACAGTATACATTCAGCATTTTACCACTGCTTTTATGACCTCAGAATGCAAGGTAAGTTGTTGAAGAAACTGATTGAAAGAGAGTTTAATTTCATGGAAGATTCTGTAAATACCTCTTTGTCCCTTGCTGAAATTATATTTGGTACCTGCCAAGAGTAACACTCTTCAGTCCTTCAAGCACAAACCTGGTAGGATGGAACAGTGAAGAAACCTCCCTTATGGGGCTTGCTAAACCCGAGCAATCATCCTGCTTTAAATTATGCAGTGTGGTAGTGTAAAGTGACTTGAACATAGCAGATTACCCAGCACTCAGATGCGGTGGGAGATCCCACTGATAGCTCCTACCAGGGAATGGGAAGAGCACACGATCAGAAAGCTCTGTGCTTGGGTTCTGGTCTACGAGGAGCCGCAGGCAACAGCCATTAAGTTGAAAGAACTCCTAGGGCTTCTCTAGGCAACAGCAGGTATAGTGCCAATCCCTCAGCCAGTTAAGGATTCACACTCCTAGCTGCTGTGTGTGTGTGTGTATCTGGTCCCAAGATTAACAACCTACCTTTGCAAGAAATAATAAAAGGAGCTCTGAACCCAGGACAGCAAACTCAGCAGCCTGTCAGCCAGAAACACAATACTGGTACAGAAAGATGGCACCTGTTATTAGACACAGCTTTTCCTAGGTGAAAACCTGGAGCTGGACATGTATTTCATTTTCCTCTGCATTTCCTGAAGGAATAATGACTTTAATTAAAACCTACCGCTTTCTCCCTGGCCTCGAGCATGTGTAGTCTCCAAGCCCTCGTTGGCATCTTTGCTTTCAGCAGCTCTCCTTGATGTTCGTGTTTTGGTTGGTAACTCTGGGGCTTGGAGGAAATTGCTCACTACACTCCTCATGCCCTTCTTTCCCAGTTCCTTCTCCACCTCTGCAATGCACAGAAGAAAAACACTACCATCAACAGAAGATAAAAACTATTGTGCTGTTCAAAGTCAATAGCGCAGAAGAAAAGCAAACAACAGAAAGCAGAGGTTCCTTGAGGTTGTTCAGCCTTTTGGCCCTTTAAAATCAGACGCACGCCCATACACAGAAAAAGCCCACATGGAAACACATCTCTGCTTTCTATGCCAGGCAGCAGGACTGAGTTTCACTGCAAAGCACCCTCTGAAAAAAGTGCAGAGTCAAGGATGCAGTTGGCCCTTCTCCCAACCCTGGAACTGCCGCTCCAAGAGGGCCCCAGACCTACCATCCGATATGCTGGATTCCTGAAACATCGTTTCAAAGGCCTGATGGATCTCAGCAAAGGAGGGTCTATCGGAAGGGCTCCACTGCCAGCCTGAAAAAACAACACCACTCAAACCTTCTCGCCAGCATTAGAGATTCAGTACACTGCACCAGGAGGAGCCAGCTACCACAGTTCCTTTTTTTATAACATGGGTGAGATAAAATAATGACATGGAAACCTCATTTGAAAGGTGCTGGGTATCTGCAACCATTACTGAGCCAAAGTAATGCTGGAAAAAAACTTCTCGCACTGTAAGTCACGTACCAAAGGCCACAGTGGACGAGTAACAGTCATTCCCTTAAGAATCCTAATGAAGCTCCTGCTTCATCCTTAGAGCGCAAAAGCTTTCTTTAACTTGTCAGGAAAAAGGAGACAAAGGAAACACTGAGCTGAGCAACAAATCTCTCCCCCAGGCCTGTGTGCTCCCAGTAGGGAGGAACGGCTGGTTTCATAGCGTGTTCATCCTCTGGGGAAGGCAGTTTTAACCAAACACTTCTACACAGCACTGCACCTTCACTGGAACCGGCAGGGGGGTTTTCGTGCCTTGCTGTATGGGGCCAGATCCTGGCACTTTTATTGCACCTCTGCAGAGCTAAAAAGCACTTTCAGGGCTGAAGAACACTTACACGCTCTCATGAGCTCATAGACTTTCTCAGGACAGCCTTCAGGGCGCTCCATACGGTAGTCTTTCTCCAACAGCTCATAGACTTGAGATAGGTCAATCCCAGGGTAAGGGGACATGCCGTAGGTCGCAATTTCCCACAGCAGAACACCAAAGGCTGCAATGGACAGAAAAAAAAAAAGGGGAAGAAAAAAATAAATCAATAAGCTTTGTTTTCATCTTAAATTTGAGAGGATGTTTAGTGGGAGTAGTCGCTAAACAGTGCTGCACACTTAAACCAGCTCTGGGTGGCTCAGATCCCATGCTCAGCAGCAGCTTAAATGTTAAAGAAGCGTAACAAGGCTCTTCGCCAGCACAGACAACCCTCCTGCGATATGACAGGGTAGAATTAGACTAATTTTCAATGTATCAGTTGTCTCAAACCTGAACGCCTTGAGATCCTTCAAGTCCTATTAAAGGCACAATTAAGAGACTTCACAGTGGATTAGCTGAAACCGTTTCACTGCGGCACTGCAGTCTCTCCCTCAGTTTGACAGCTCCTCTCATCTGCAGCCTCTCCCTAGAGGACTCGCACATTTTAATAGCTCAGTGTTTTTGGGGTGCCCTTGTTTAGCTGCAGCATGGTCTAGAGGGGAAACCTGGGAGGCAGTGGTGAGAGGGGAGTTTCAGCAGTTGCTACCAACAAGACAGGGTGAGGGCGAGACATTTTGGTCACAGGGAAAGCTGAAAAGGAAAAGGAAGAGTACAAAGAGGGTCCTGAAACAGGCGAGGCATTCAAGTCCCAGAAGTTGGTGGGGATGCAGGTCAGCACCAGGGTCAGGCAGCTAACCCAGGAGCTGGGCACACAGAATAGACTCAACACCAGTTCAACAACCTGCATGTAATTAGTTCGGTCACCCTATTATGTTCTTAACCTGAAGAGAAAGCGATTACAATTCTGCATAAGTAAGCAAATCACATCACATTACATGGCAACACCACCAAGGGCAATTTACATGAGACATTTCTGTGCACAATTTTCTTTGATTGCTGTCTTGAGGCAGTGAGGTGAAAGCATCTAAACTCCGGCGTGCCCAGCAGCAGCCGTGGCCTCTGGGGATGGCCGGCTTGCTCTAATCAGATCCCAAAGTCCACTGCCCCGACTCTTTACTACGCAAGGTTACACTAACCCTTATTAAAGATACCACATACTCCTTTTGGATCTTTCTTCCTCAAGTACTCTACTATTTAAATGCAACAGGGATCCTGCAGCCACCACAGCGACACGGCAGCAGCCTTGAGACTGTGGCAGACACCCGGCAGCAGCCACCACCACCACGTGCAAGTCCAAAGCAGAAGAAACACCTTGGTCAGCAATCCCATTCTGCTTGGGAGGCTGTTCTGGGTTTTCCTCTCCCGTCTATAAAACATTTTGCATCAGACATCTACCTAAAGGTTTCTTCAGAAAAAAGCCTTTCTCTGCCCACTTTCCCCAAACCTCCAGAAAACTTCATCGCTGCCTCACTACTATCTGTTGTTTTATACACAGAAGATGCTCAGGATAACATTTTCCAAGCACCTTTGGGACCACATCCCACAAACTTCTATCTCACGCCACTGAGCACTTTTGAGAATTTGACCAACAGCTACGGCAGAGATATAAAACCCAAAGAAAGGCTGATAAGAAGTACAGCGAGATTTTCTGTGGCCAGATTTGGTAGAATGTAGCTCCACTTAGCTAAGCCTGCTCTTATCACCAGCACCTCAGGGCTCTTCAATAACCATTTGTCATCAAATTTTCCCTCTGCTTCTCCTCATCTCATTCCAAAGATTATTCTTTTAAAATGCAGAAAGACGAGCTTGGAGCTATCACTAGACAGACATAGACATATTTTTTTTTAACATAAAATGAAAAAGATTCTCACTTTCCTCCTTGAAGTAGTTAGACTGTTCCTGGCTATATAACAATATATCGCTTCATAGTCCTGTGCCAGAACTCTACCAGGGCAGTAGTATCGGTGCCCTCCAGCCCCGTTTCACATATTTCTATAAACACTACAGTATCCTTTATTTTCATACTTGCTAACGATTCAAAGTCGGGTCAGCATCCCCAGTGCTCCACTCAAAGACTGCCTTAGCAGAGCTTAGCTCCTGCACTCTGACAAGCTCCGAGAACAATATGGCTCAAACCAGGGAACGTGCTCCCTCCCGAAACGTTTCACAATGTCCTCATTTCACAGCCCTGGAAAAGAAGACTATAATCTGCATTAACTTGCACATGCGAATTCTTACCCCAGACGTCAGATTTAATGGAGAACTTGTTGTAGGCCAGGCTTTCCGGCGCCGTCCACTTGATGGGGAACTTCGCTCCGGCGTGGGCAGTGTATGTGTCACCTGTCATCAGCCTGCTCAGGCCGAAGTCTGCCACCTTCACCAAGTGGTTCTCCCCTACAAGGCAGTTTCTGGCAGCAAGGTCCCTAAAAACAAGAACAAAAAAAAAAGGCAATGAGTAGTCTTTACCATCTCACTTCTGGTGATAGCAAGGAAACCTACTGTTCCCAAAGAAACCTGGGCCTGCGCATTATTATTTTGATCAGAGTATTACACAGAAATGATGTAGTTATACTCATACATGTAAGAGAGAAAGTTATTTTCCATTCCAGCTTTGTAAGACTGTCATCCAAACTTTTTTTTTTTTTTAATTTGAAGTGAAAGCTTCAAGAAGCCCCCTTAGTTTCAATAAAAGCTGCCACCCTCAGGATAAAAATAATTTAAAGAAATGTCAGTGCTCAAGTTATCAATAGCTGAGCACTGAATAAACGAAGTCTCAGTGCCTCACTTCTTGCCCACCTCTCCAGCACTTCGGTCACCCCAGCCAACACCAGTCACTCTCCAGAACTCCTTTTCCAGGCCTTGCTCAAGCACCAGGTTTAGCTCCCAGCTACGCCCTTCTCCCTCCCAAGCACACCGCATTTTACAGCACAACTTCTTCACACCACGTCTTGGCCTTTTCAAACCTGTTGTAGCCTCTGCTATCAGTGCTTACATTTTTCAAGGACTCAGCAATAAGCAAATTAAGCTTTTCCTCCACATTTTTTCAGCTGCCTCCGCCCTGGCAGGTGAGAGATGGGCACGTTGCATTTGCCACTTCCATGGCTTGAACATGCCGTTAGCACCCTCAGAAATGCTTCATGAGTATAAAAATGTAAAGCACTGAAGTACATTCTCCTAATATTAGGTTTCATTAAAAACACTTTTGCTGATTATGTGACGTTGAACTAAAAATTGATTCTACCAGAAAGCTCGTAGTGAGATCTTTAGATATGAGGCAGACACTGCCGTTTCTTTTGCTCGGTCTGCTCAACCGGAATAAATTAAAGCAAAAGTAAGTCTTACTAAATGTCCATTAAATTTTCACAGTGTTTTTGAATACACCTTCTTATCAATGCTGATTACTACAATGTGTGTCTAAATAAAAGCTCCTCTTCATAATCAAATTCCTCCTCCTTCCTGATTCATTAAATGAGGTCACAGCCCAGCATCTGAATCCATGGATGTGAATTGTGACAACACTCTTAAAATAATTGGGTAGGTGGGTATGGGGGTGGCTGATAAGGAAAAATGCTACTATTTATTTTAGATAAATGGGTCATCAGAAATAAGAGGAAATGAAATGAAGGGGAGAGCAGACGAATGGGATTCGCACACAGCAGCTTTTAAAGTTCACTTCCTATGGGCTGAAGGGATGAAATAGTTTCAACAGAGCAAGTCAAAAGCTGGAAATTTTAATTTGCAGCATCACCATTCACTTTATTGACTGACAGAAGCATTTAAACAGGTCTTTCAGGCAGGAAAGGCAATGCGTGACTTAGAGGAGCACCTAGAACTTTACACACGATCTTCATATTTGTCTCTATGAAAAAAAACATGTGCTAATTTCATATTCCAGTTAATTGGGCAGGAAAGGTCACACTCCAGCACAGAGAGCATCTTGTATAAAGCTCAGCGACTCTCAAACCTTCGCGCAGGATGTGTCATTATATTGCTAGGAGGCCATTTCTACAGATGAAGAATGCAAAGCTC
>Ga0181612_147820_pt1 | contig 13895 bp, 8 predicted proteins | sample HoacroProtozoa21_FD_119630 | JGI IMG/M metagenome (GOLD analysis project Ga0181612, IMG submission 119630) | Hoatzin crop microbial communities from Cojedes, Venezuel. Combined Assembly of Gp0051906, Gp0051904, Gp0051908
CAAATCAGATATGTTTGAGAGCGAAAACAGCCTGGAAATGTCTGCAGTGATGTCTAGTCTTCATCTGCTAGATACTCACCAGAGGCTCATCCCCACTGTCCTCACCATCGGACATCTTAAAAAAAACAGACACGGTCTTGCGACTTCCAAGTCCGTGACTCTTCCTGTCTCATCCGCACTTTAAGTGCACAAAAAACCACACGTATTTCCTAAACTCCAAGTTTACTAACAGCTTCTAGCCTAATGACATAGAAAATTCTTTTCTATGAATACAAAGCTGTGAGCAGGTAAGAAACTCTTTAGTATTTCTTAGCTTTTTCTACCAGGAGATCCAGATATCCTGATACAAATAACTTGATACCTCTTGGCTGATGTTCAGATCAGATTTCTGCTCTGGGTTTCAGTGTGGCCCATTACAGTGATGGAAATAATCTGTTAAGCTAGAGTATGGAATGAGTAATCTTCAGTATTTGAGGATGGTTTTGTCCTTGAACACTACTTGGTTTCAAGTCCTCACTCCAGTAGTTTCAAATCACCCTTAGGAAATATAACCAGAGTTAGAATTAAACTTTGCACACGCTTTGAACTCCTATAGAAACTGGGAAGTGTTCCTTTACACCAGCATTAGACAGCATCTGTAGGGCACAACCTGCTCCATCATGCTTAGGTCATGTAGGGATATTTCTTTGTATACCTATTAATTCAGGTGTCGTGAATTAATTAGGCACAATGCCACTAAAAAAGCTATGATAAGCAGTGCATACTTTTATGCTGATAGTATGGGCGTCTCTTACATAAGTGAATCATCCCTATTTCCCAAATCAGCAATTACGCTGTGCCCCGTGGGTAAATGTCTTTCATAGAAATTATTCCCAAAACTTCTTCAGGGAGCATCTGAGACAGCACTGGAACACCGCTAATTTATCTTTCCGCACCTATGTCGGAGCCCTTTTGGCCAATAATTCTTGCATTCATGTGTCCATCCCAGGCGTGAGGTCCTACTCCTACCTTTGAAGTGCCTTTGGGACCACGGCCCTGCCACAAGTCCCACCCTGCAGTCTGAAACCACTGCTCTTAATGGTGGCTTCGTACCTGCTCCCAAAGGGTAGTGCTCTGCTCTCAGAGTAACCTCCCTGTTATCAGAAAGACAGCCAAGGAAGGGGCACAACTTAAGCTCAACTTCAGTAACCATCCCTTTCAAAGCTGAGTTTTCTGAGGAGATGGAATAGCAAACTGTGATGATAAAAATCGCCAACTTCTAAGAAAATTACATAGTAAAGAAAACCACATCCGAGTGAGAGAAAAATGCCTAAAATATAACAAGATTAAATACAAAAGCCTCTTGCAATGCTAGTGAGGTTAAATTACCGAGTCCCGTCAGATATGTCAAGGACTAAAAATGGCACCTGCGACTTCATCAGCCGGGCAGGACGACGCATCCCCCTGTTCCAGGCTGCAGGTACTAGCTGGGTGGCAAGTACTCAGCACCTCTGAAAATGAAGGCAGTCACTGAGGCAAGCAGATGAAGCTGCCTCCGTCCTGGAAATTTCACCCTGTTTTTTTGTGGGGTTTTTTTCCATAAACATTAATGAAATGACAGAAAGGTCAAATTTAGCTATGTTTCAACTGCTGTCCTGCTTTTCCATACTGTCGCTAAGTCCAGGTGAAGTGACTTAGTACTCTGTCAGGTTCCTTTGTGTTACCTGATGTTATGCATCATCAGTATCTCCAGAGGCTTGGAATAAATTCAACTCTCCTTTCATTGCAAGGCACCTGTGGACATCTACAGCATGAGCACATGGGACCTGAGGCACTTTGACAAGCCTATAGGGAAAAAACTAGGCACCTCTGTACTATGAGGTACCACAGTAGTTAAAAACAAATTTTTGTGTATCATTGTGGGGGATTTGGGCACTTACAATCTGCCTCAACTGGCACTTAAGCAAGTAAGCAACTTTTCAGCTCCCATCCAAAATGATTTGCCTAAGATTGCACAGGAGAGCTGCAAAAGCGAATTCTAAGCCTCTCGAACTGCAGTTAAAGCTGCTGCCACAAACCTATCCTTTTCTCATTTATAGCTAACAATCTCACTAACTGGACTCTGCTCGTCTGGGATTGACAGCGGTGTAAATTACTGCAACAAGGCCCCTTGAGAAGCTGCACCCAGTATAATTTTACTCTGCTCACTAATACAGCAAAGCAGAGAGGCAGAAGATACAAAGAACATTATTAGCACTGGCTTCACTGCTTTGCCTAACAAGCGTCCACAGCAAAGCAATGTGGGCTAAAATGCTAAAGAGCGGCACACATTGCGTCCCTCTAAAGCCAAATTCAGTGTGGTCTGCAGGCACCTCTATTGATTTGAATGAGATTTGTATCCGACCTCCACACTGAAGGGTTAAGGGCTGCTGGGCAGGGCAAGCTGTCAAGGAAAGGATGTACTTACAATCACAATCTGACGAAGAAGGAAAAACAGGCTTTCCAAAGGACAGAATGTTTTTGCTCTTACTGGGATGCTTTCTAAGCCCTCCTACTCCCTCTGTGTTTAATTGCTTTGTTACAAAACCACAAACACTTTCCGGTCCAGGAAATGCAATATCTCTGCAAGCAATTATCTTTACACACAATAGACACAGAAAGCATTGTCACCACTTGCGAAGTACATATGGCCAAAAGGTTTACATGTAGGTGTTGCTGGGCCAACAGTGAATGGTGAAGCAGGCTAATGAAAGAAGTCAAAAAGAGAATGAGGTAGATGCTTTTATAAACAACATATTTTTCAGTCTAATTTTTTATTTTGTCATTAAATTAGAATTTTAGTAACCTAACTAAATTAACAGATCAGCTGGATCCAGCCAAGTTCACACACGGCAGTAAGGCAGAGCAAGAACAGAAACCATTAATCCTGCCTGCTCCATCCGTGAGTGATTAGTCAGACTCTCAGCTCTTCTGTAACATTTTTCCACGCCGTAGCTCTCAAAACGCTCTTTAAAGAAAAGCCATAGATCACTGCTACAGGAGAAGAAAGAAGCTAAGTCATGCCAAAGACCAATATCAGAATAAAATATAATCCTAAATCGGTATTCAAGGGCCTTAACTGTTCCTGACTGTGCCTCTTCATAATAGCAAAAAAAGATGTATTTAATTTCTAAGATCATAAAATGAAGAAAATAAAAATACATGCTAATTGGTAAATAACCCAAATCCAGTTTTTGCTCCTCTGATTGCTGTTAGACATTACCTTAATGCTTGAAATAAGAGAGCTATCCGATAGTAAGTTGTCATTCAAGAGGAGCAAGTGTTCTGCATCTCTGCTCAGATTGTTCTTTAACAGCATGTACATTCCTCAAACCTGAATGGCCTTCTGGTCTTCTGGTCTAGTCTTCTGAGGCATAAGCTGGGTACTCCACAGATGACTGCAAGGACGTAAAACCTGTCTCCATACACCCTTCTTCTAAGAGGATGTAGGAGACATACCTATGACCAGGCATTCACGCACGTATGGGTCTGCAAATGGTTCACAGAACCAGAGGCTCAAATTTAGAGCCCTTTTTAGAAAATGGAGCCCTCTGAAGGGAGATGGTGGTGATTTGGCTGAGGAAAATAGATGTTGCTAAAAAGATATTACAACCCAAATGTTAGTCGAAAACCTACTGGTTAAAACACAGATCTGAAACTGGAGGCTCTGCTCTCCTACAGAGCTGAAGGTTCCAAGGTGCATATGTGGGGAGACGGCTTTGGTGGATGCTTTCACCAACTTCGAGACCTTAGAGCTATCAGACTGCCACCAGCCTGGCAGCCATGGGAGACCACACTCTTCTGGGACACGTGAGGTTTGGCGTGCCAGCGTTACTAAAGAAAAGCAGAGGTCCTGATAAGTTGAAATTTGTTCAGAGACATTGAAGGCATCCTGAGAGAGAAGACCACTCTCCAGGATTAATGGAAAACTAAGAGCATAGAAGCCCTGAAAGGCATGGTTAAATAAGGAAGTTCAGCTTATACGTGCTTATGTGTGCCTGTATGTGCCATTTTTCCTACTAAAACATTTAAATTCTTTAAAACAGAGCACGAAAAACGTCATTTTGTTTTTTTAGCTTTCTAGCCCGTAATAAATATACAACTTATATTGTTGTTTTGAGGTAGCAAGAGTTTTCTTCATCCTCAACTCTAATTCATGCCCAGGGTTATGTTATGCTAAAAGGCTATTAATTTAGTAGATAGGCTCAGCCACATCTTTTGTTTTTTTCCCCTGATAAACTAAGCAAACATGAAGTCACCATAAGGGCTTTGAAACTGCAGCATGGCAATGGAGTGGCAAGTGGCTGGAAAACATACAAGCTTTTAGAGAACAAACCCAAGAAAGTCTGCTTCAATGCTAGTGACAGTTTTCGTCTTTGAACAATACTCCTTACCCAGGTCTAAACACCGACACCATTTCTAACTCAAGGAATGCCTGAGCCAAAAATCCCCAAAAGCATACAAGAGGGAGGGATCGCTGCATACTTACCCTGTTCTTGCTCTCTTGTGTAGCCTATACTCTTCGTTTTTTATCCTATCTAACCTCAGATAGAGGATGCTGGGCTGGAGAGCCCTTTGGGCTGACCCTGTACAGCTGCTCTGACACTCTTCTATCTATGCTACTTTTCAGAGGAAGTGATTTTCTCTTATTCCCAATCATTGTCAACAAACAGCAAACCCCTCCAAAGCCATTCCTGACAGAGTCAACCTTAGCTCTTGCATTCAAGGATTAGTCACACACTGCTGGAGTGAAAACAAAGAAGTAAACAGCTAATGCTTTAGCCAGAAGTATGCAAGAGTCTGTGTGGGAAAGGATACGATATAAGAGCTTGTGTGATCATGCATTCTTTTATTAAAATAAAATCTTTCACAACAATTCCTAACGTGATTTTTTTTTTTCAAGTATCACCATTCATTAAACAAAGCTTGCCTGTGCAATTATCAAATATGTAAGGCTTGTGATATCAGGTAGATCCCTCTATGGGTGTATTTCAAATTGTCGTTGTTTAATTATTAACTGACTCCATCATGTTTTCTTTCGATACGTGTTCTTTATTTCAGGAATGCGTCCTGCAATATTCAATGGAAAGATAAGCTCAGTCAAGAATCTGAGGAATAAGATGAAAATCAGCATGTGTATGTTTTCTCACCTTCCTTTTCTCAGCTATCCCAAATTATCACCACAGCCAAGACAGAGAAAGGAAAGAAAATTTGCTATGGAGAGTTACACTGGGCTCGGGGCAGAAGACACCCTTTTCCCACCTCCTTCTCACCCCTACCTTAGTGATTTCACAAGTATAAAACAAAAAGCGTTGTGCCATGAAGATTTAAAGAAAACACCACGTTGGAACTGACAGCTACCATAGAAATGGGCAAAGGTTATTCTAATCTACAGCAGTTTTCCAGGCAGTTGTTTATTTGTCCCAACACATAGTTCAGGTGACCTCTTCATAAAATGCATAAATCTGATAAATAGAAAAGTCAAGTGTCAAAAGTGTTTGTCTTGACATTACCAAATCAGACTGTTTTGGCTCAGAGTGGGGTGGAGAAACAAGGAGACATGGGCACAGTTCACAAAACTACTCCGCGATGAGGGATCCTGCTCTGGTATCTCCACAGTAAGGTAGTCCACTGCAGTCCACAAGACACACATCTGCGCTGCTCTGAGTTTACCTAATCAAGGGCTTTTTCTCTCTCAGAAGAGGTGCTGACTGAGAAGTTTGCCATTCTTTCTGTAGTGGTACTCTTTCATGTTTAAAAAGTCACTAGAAGTGCTACTGGAACCCACCAGTGCTCTTTTCCAGGTGAGTGCCCTTGTGGCAGGCTATGACTCTGTCTTGAATGTAAGTGCAAATATACAGGACTGTAAATGAATACTTAGAGGTTGAAATAAAAATGAAAGCTCTTCAATAGGAGCGGGTGATCCAGCGCTACCCCAGAATACCTATACATCTTCAGTGTTCATCCACAAAACGAGACACGAGATTTAAAATCCTTGCCTTATTTGAGGCAAAAAAGGATATTTAAACCCCTTCAAAATATCCTACGTGACGGTTTTAAAGAAAAATGTAGAGCTACTTCGTGTGAGTTTTTCTTTAGTTTCCTTCCCAGAATAATTTTTCCAGAAAAAGCAAAATATTTCTTCAGTCCTAACTTTGTTTTACCAAAGGTTAAAAAAAAAACAGTTTCAGATGGACTTAGAATTTTGGTGTGTTCTTGATGTGAAGTTTCCTGGGAGACAACTAAGCCAAGAAAACCTATGAGGAGTACATTTCCCCTTTCTTGATACCTCCTGTTCCAGCAATCCAACATGCACAGGGGGCTCCTGCATAGTCCAGACTGCTTCTGAAGCAGACAACTTGCAGATCAAGCATCTGGGTTACGGATTTGAAAGAGACCTCAAGATGAACAAAGAATGGCTCCACCCCATCACGAGGAAACTTTCCAGGCAAGAGAGGCTTGCTGCCCAAAGAAACAAACTTGTGCTTAATAGTAGATACAATCTGCACTTACCCAGGTTAGCAACTAAGTTTTCTAGATGTGGAAGAAAGGTAGCTGAGCAGTTTCAGTTCCACAGACCAGTACCTCCTCATCAATGAGATAAAATGCTTTTTCTTTTGTCTTGAAAACATTTTTACAGACCATCTTCCTCCTTTCCCATCAAAATCAAATCATTCCTCATATACTCAAAGCAGCAATGCACTGAATGTTCCTCTCTGTCCCTTCTGTCTTATCAAGTTTCTGATTCCTAATTAAATATTTTAATTCTAAAAGTACATTTTAACCACTGGCAATTGATTCCCTTCAGAACAAAAAAGCCTCACTCTAGAGCAAGTTACATGGAAACACTTGACTCAACAAGCTAAACTAGCTTCCTTTTGCCTAACCAAACATTTTAGTGGTTGGCAATGCTCCAGCACCTCTGAATAAAGGCAAAGATGCTGAAGAGCCAGATTTTTGAAGGTGTTGAGCACCCACATCACATGCTGATTTAAGTGATGCTGCAGATGCCGGGCCCCTGTATCATCCTGCCCCATAACATCTTCAAATCAGTTTCTCTTGGTGTGACGGGGTATCACTTTCTCTTGTTTTTCTTTTCTTTTCTTGGACTATCAAAGTTAAATTCCACAGAACAGTGATGTTTATCTCTTTTTGAACTGAGCTGCAGAACAGTATTTGCATTTTAAACATCAAGTATTTCTACACTCACTTCTTCAAACAGAACCACTACAGGGTTTTGAGTTCATACCTGTACTTTCCATTGCTGCTTTGATTTATTCCAGCTAAAAGGAAGAAAGAAAACTGGAGTTTTTCATTTCAAGTGCTGGACTCATCCTCTGAATGGGTGGGTTCAGGCTTTGGCTCTGCTGTTCCTTCCTCGTGCAGCTCTCATACACAAGCAATGCATCTGTGCAAAGTAGATGATGTGGTTTCCTTTCTCCTGCCCTGTCGCCCTTTCTCTTGACTAGATGGGCAAAAAGGTCTGCAGGAGGTGCTCAGCTGAGGTCTCCAGGCTCTGTAATGCCACAGCTTTGTTCAAAATTACTTTTAAGGAGTCTAGTGCTCAAAATGTTGTGCAACCCCTATGGGGACTTGCTACAGAAATATTACCCTGAAGACCCTGGCAGTGCAAAGCTGTCACTGGGCACTCAGTCACGTTGCTATCATACACCTCAGGCAGACCACCTCTACTAGAACACATAGCATGTGCAGAAGAAGGATTACACAGAAGGAATCTGATTATGGAGGGCTGGGGAGACTAAGTGTCCCTGAGACTAACTGTCCCTGAATTACTTACTGCTCACTGAATTGTCTCCCACTTCTCTGGAGAAGCAGAAGCTCTCAGGACTAAGGAACATAACCTGCTGTTCTCCTATATGTTTTACAGAAAGTCCATGACAGGATTTAGTTTTCACATTACAAAAGGGATGGAAAAAAAAAATGAAAAAGCTGAAAAAGCAAATGATAATTCCTTGGAAATCACTGGGAGTGCCTCACTGCAAGCCACAGGGTGGGATGGAAACACTGAAAGTTCATGTCTTCCTGTGTTTCAAAGTAATTTCTTTCCATTCGACTTTAGAGAAAGTCATTTTGGCTGGTTCCGTGGCTCTTGCATCAGGACCAAAGGTGTGCCTTTCGCAATGACTCTGTGCTGATACACACCTGAAAGCTAGAGGGGAGCAAAAAGGGAGCAGAAATAAGGCTTTAACTCAGGAGAAAATCAAAGCAGGATTTTTTTAGAACGTTCATTTTTTCTTTTTCTTCTTGATGACAGGGGTTGGAGAACAAATGGTGTTAGAGTCATTGATTTTCAGAGGAAACTACAAACGTGCAGATGAACTTAGCAGTGCTAGCCATGGGAGTACAGATATCTGGGAGAAAAAATACTCAACTTCATTGTTGCATATTCCCCCTACAACATAATCTCTTCCTATGGAGTAATAACAAGTCATGGATAATAATTTTCAGATAAAAGTCAACAAACAGGAACAATGTCAATATTGCTGCAACATCTGACAGCTCTCTCGGTGCCATAAAATCTGAGGTACAGCAGTATTCAGTGTAAGAACTGCTGGTGTTCTTACTTAGAAATGACAACTTTTAAATGCCAATTATTTCATAGTTTAATTTAAGTGAATGTCGTCAGTGCAGGATCATAAGGATCTGGAGATGACTGCTTATTTTGTGCATTCAAAAGCCCAATGGAATCAACAGAGAGACATTCATGGCTAGATCAGACATTTCTCTTGTCCTGGGTGAATATGTGTTTTTCAAATGAGAGGAACTTGGCAGAAGATTTCGCAGTGTGACTCAAACCTCTCTCTCTCTGGTTTACAATTTAGCAGTTCTTGAAGTTCTTCTTCCCCACACATTGCTGAGAAATTTCCACTCTTCCACCTACCCTGTGAGAGTACATGAGGTCTTCTACCAAAAAAGAAAAAAAGTAAGGAGTTGGTAATCAGATACAAATTATTACAGAATGCAAAAAAGGAGAAAGATTCTGTACTTAATTGTATTTTAAAAACAAATCCAGAAATCTTGGGTGCCATTTTTTTCTTTCTTGCAGGGTAAGTGCCATGGACATGCAGTGTTAGCATAAGTCAGGAGATGGGGATGTTGTAGATGGTCTCAGGGCTCCTCACCTGGCTACATAACAGGGAGATTTGGGGGGCGGTGGTGTGGAAAATGCTCCTCTGTAAACTGTGGTGCAGGTCTGCCAAATGCTAACCCTCAGGCTGCCTGTGTCCCTCCTGGTCCAGGAGTACTTGCAGCTGAAGTTGCTGCATTCAGGGTGCATTGCTGCAACCAAAGAAAACCTACCTTGGTGCTGCAAACTAGCAAATATGGGAAGATGGGTGCAATTCCTCATGTACTGGGACTCCGCTCTAGGGGTGACTGTTTTGGGGACAAAGATAAAAGAATATATGTCAAGTTGCTACATGAGAGAATGGAGAAACCTCTGATATGCTTAGATTGACAGAGAGGAGAAGGTTTAAAATGGGCATTGATTCTTTTTGATGTGCTATAATACCATCTTTCAGGAGTTCATTGAGGTTGGGCAGCTCTGCCATCCAGCCCTGCAAGAGAGACAAGGGAAGGGCGAGATGGGGTCACATCCAGTCTTTTCCTACCTGATTATAAGGTTACAGAGGTGGCTCTAGGTCTCAAACCAACACCGTATCTCACTTGTAAGCATTTTCCAAGACTGTAGGAATACTTCAGGTGGCCAGACACCTAGTTCTGCATCACCATGGAGGTCTGGATAGGGACTTGTCACTCATATCCCTCAGAAAATGGCCTCCAGGGCACAGCAGAAGTTTCAGCTGAGAGTCTGGGAACTGTCAGTCTAAACTGGCAGATGCCTACAAGGTTATGCAGTCACTGTGCTGTTTGCAGTTTGACGGGTTTCATGCAGTCACCTTGGTCTGTGTTTAAACTGGCTCAGTCCTATCCACTGTTCTGAGGGAACTGGGGGAGCAAGAAGATTTTATGCTCCTCACTGCATACAGAGTGTTTGGGACAGGCATGGCTAATGGTTGCACTGACTCCCAGATGCTCATGAATGTCACTGCAACAACAAAATACTGGTTAACTCCCACCAGTTTATACAAAATTTACACTTTCATTTGCATGTGACTGAGATTTGTGTTGAGATTTTGGGATTGTTTGAACTTCAGACTCAAAGTGAAACCTGTGGGTGAACCAACCCAGTTCATAACTAACCAAAGAGAAAGTTCACACAGCATCTTGGGTAGAACTGCTAGATTTCACACTTCCCTGTCCCTATCACAAAAAGCAACACATTGAAAAGCTTATAAAAAGGGAATTTTCAGATTACATGACAGAAAAGTGTTCTTCAGTCCCTGGTTCATGAACCTTCTGATAAACATGCTCAGAGGGGTAAGTCTGAAGTGCAAGCACAAATCTGTACATTATTCTTGTCATCGTAATGCCAAATTTCCTGACAGCTTGGAAGAGCCCTCTGCTTTTGTCTGGCCCAAGGATTCTCACCCTGGGGATTACAAGCAGCTGGCAGATGACTCTCATCACCCTGCCTCCTCTCAGGATTCACCTCCACCGGATAAATCCTGCAGTAGCAGGTGGGAACTTTTTTGATTAGCTCATCCACCAGAGAAATCACGCACTTAGACCCTGAAGGTCTGTCTTATAAATAGAGGGCTCAATGCAGCCAGAAACATGATACAAGGCAAGAGGGAGTACCAACCTGACTGAAGCCAGTAGTGGGGTGAAGGCAGCTTTACCCATTCCTTTTCTTTCCACTCTGGTACCCTCTAAGAACGTGGCTCTTCTCTGACTCTCCTTCTCTTATAATACATCCTGAGAGATCTACCAGGCCCAGATACTTCTCTCCAAGGCTGACTATCTCTAGAGCAGAAGCGTATTATCGTCAGCAGAAATGCACACCCCCAGAGCTGTCCACTGCTGCCTCAGTGGTGGGAGGGCGCTTGTCCAGCAGAGGAGCAAGGAGGGTAGTCAGATACTACTATAAACCTTTGCTGCTCTTGTCAGTTACTGGCTTTAGCCAGCTAAACCTAATTTTCAAGAGCATCAGGGTGCTTTTAAGGTTGTCTGAATCTTCTAAGTATTTTAACATTTCTATGAGTCTCTGTTCCCCATCTCTAATAGGAGATAGCAATACTCTTCTCATTTACTGGGATATTTATGAAAGATGTTATAATGGTGAGATTCCATGTAGGGTCCACGTAAGTACCGCAAATAGACTGCAAATCTATTGTGCAAAACAAAGGAGGTTTTAGCTTCCACTGCCTCCAGCCTAGCACGAGGAATCAAAGCTGGTTTAGCCTTCAGTGCCCCACAGCATCTTGAGAGATCAGGGGGTTTTTTGTGTGTGTGTGAGGTTTCTGGAAACGCCACAAAGCCAAACCTTGTCATGGTCTTTCATTCACTTCTACTTCCAGTCCCAGCCAAAAGGAGGAAGCTTAGAGGAGAAGAAAAGCATACAAACCAAATGCAACAGAGCATTTGTGTGTCTATTAAAAGATTTTTTTGGGCACCAGCATGAAGGATACGGTTGGGGCAAGGTTTTGATTTCACCCTTGCTGGCTCCCACGCCCCTAATTAGAACTGAACTCTTTGTAGGTAAATAACTTTTAAGTGGAACTATTTCTGACCACTGGGGTCCTGCACTCTGCTGTGCAGTGCCCTTTCATTACAATTAGCCGACCTGATGCTGAATAAACACATTGTGTGCTTTGCAAGAGCTCTGATGTGGTCTTTGTTAATTACTCTCTTTAACATATTGCAATCATGTGCTGCTTAGCCACACACACCACAGGACTGCTTGGGAAGGGGAAGGTTATGGGGGATGCACAGAGAAATTGTTAAAGTGAGAGACAGCATAAAGACATGCTACAATGTCTGTTTGAACTGGTGTCAGACACAATAATGAGTGGGTAGGAATAATAGTAAATATATAGCACTTCAGGAACACTTCACATTCTCTAAGTGCTGTGCCAACATCAAGCAATTAATTATATGATCAGGACCTCTCTCTCACCAACACCCTCTTGACTCTACCGAAAAGACCAGCCTGGCTTGCTCATTTGCTGTTTTCTCTGCACTGCCCTTGGCAGTGGTTTGTACTTGGAACCTCTCCCTCTCCCCTTCACCCTCAAATTACACTCCCATTCATGACAACGTAATCAAAGGGTGCTTAGATGCATTCTCAATGCTTTATTGCTGAGCTTTCCTTAGAGTTGCCTAAGGGCTTACATCATTGGAACAATAAAGTTAAAGTCTACTACCCTCCTCTTCCTCAGGCCCCTGATCTGGACCTCCATCTTCTAGCAGATTTGCAGGGAGGCAGCCAGCAGTCACCAGTGCAGTGGTTCCTCACTGATCCAAGTACAGCTGTGTGTTAGTAATTGCTCCCCTATTTTCACTACCAGCCACTTTAATACAGTCCTCACTTAGCTCCAAGTTAGGTTTTTAATTCTGAAATTTGTTCTGTCTTATCAGCTTCACTGGAGCACGTGAATGATCTGATTCTCTGGAAGTTGGACTACTTTGGCCCACACTCTGATGGGAAAAGTAGGCAGAAACCCATGGGGTTTTGACATTAGTCATAGTAGACCAGTAAAAAAAACTCCCTTGTTTAGTACCAGAGCTGTCGGTCTTTGTTGAGTGCCTCCAGCAATGCAATTATGTCGTAATTACAGCAACACCAACTCCTCTCATCTAAACAGGCCCTAACTTCAGATATTGTCATTTAAGCACTCAGTAGCCTTTCTGTATCTCATTTCCCACATTGATAAAGTAGGAGGCATTATTATTAACACTATTAATTTTTAATATAACTATTAACATGTGCAAAGCCCCAAGGCTTCCAGATGAAAGGTGCTGGGTAATAGTAAGGCATCCACACAGCCATGGGCTGTTAGCAACCAACCCAAAAAAGATTATCAAATACACACACTTAAAGATATTGAGCTGATAAAGTAAAGTGTTGCCATGGGATAATGGTCTCCCACTGCTACAGAAGTTCAGAAGCATTAATCTCCAATAAGTATCACAAAGGATCTGAGGCTTTTCTCTTCAAAGAAGGAGGTATTCACCTTGTCACAAACAATGTTTGAGGCCTGTGACACTGTTATGCCAAATCACATGCTGAAATTGAATAATTTCATGCAACAGATGTCTGCAAAGCAGAGTCACAATTACTATCTGGCTATTGCACGACTCCTTCCCATCAGCTGGCGAAAACCCTGTGAAAATGCTGACAGTGTCAAATTCATTTTTCCTTGAATATTTCAGTCTTGGTACAGTCCTAAGTCTATGTCTGCTGGGGGTAAGTTGCTGTGAATCAGATTAGACTACAAATAGATGCAGCGTCCTCTTTATTGCAACACTCTTGGGATGCAGAAATAGATATGTCCCAAGTAGCCTTCCAGCCCTGTTTTCAGTGATACTAAGGGGAGCTCAAATTCAACCTGACAGTGGGAGTAGATCCTCTGTAGTCAGCAGAGACAGACAGACAGACAGGCATTTCCAAAGGGCAAGTTAGCTCATGCCTACAATGACTTGCCCTCTGTAGGTACCTAAAATCCCTGGGCTGTCTTCACACCCTGTACGATGGGATCCTCAGTCACCTAGGCCCGAACCATGTACGTCTAGCTGCTGAAAGAAAGCGTATCCATCATGTGCTCACAACAGAGTGGGATAAATGTGGCGCCCGTTCCCAACGCTGTAATGTGTACAGCTGGACCGTGGCAAAGAAAGCTTCCAGGAGATACCACCGGGGTTTTCTTGCTAGCGAAAGCAACATCAGGAACTGTGATGACACTGATTTGCAGCTGACACAAGCCGGTTTCCCACTACTTTCCTACTATGACGGG
>Ga0181612_130503_pt1 | contig 13894 bp, 8 predicted proteins | sample HoacroProtozoa21_FD_119630 | JGI IMG/M metagenome (GOLD analysis project Ga0181612, IMG submission 119630) | Hoatzin crop microbial communities from Cojedes, Venezuel. Combined Assembly of Gp0051906, Gp0051904, Gp0051908
AAGCTGGCCAGTGGAAATATTCCGTATAATGGACATCATGCTCGGTTTACGAATAGGAGTTGGCTGGGGGGCAGGAATTCTCTTCTCGAGAAGTTCAACTCTCCTTTTTCCATGAGTTCGAACTTTTTCAGGAAAAAAATGTATTGTGCACTGTTTGTTTGGCATATTCTAATATTATTGTTGTTGTTGCTGCTGCTGCTGCTGTGGTTGCTGTTCTTGTCGTTATTATTATTGTTATTATTACTGGTGGTGGTATTGTTGTTGTTGTTTACTTTGCTGTTTTATCAAACTGTCTTTATCTCGACTCAAGAGTTTTACTTTTTTTTGTTCTCATCCCCATCCCACTGCAGGGAGTCAAAATCTCAGATATTGTGAATCTGAAAAGTTGAGTTTGGATTAGTTACAACTTTGTGAGTATTATGTGACTCTCTTTATTTTAGGATTCTTAGTAAAGACCTTTCTGATTACCATAATTCTAAAATTTGAAAACAAATCTTCGATTTGAAGACTATCAAGAAATGTTTCTTGTATTTTCTCCAAAAGAATTTTTTTATGCACAAGATACATCAAAACCAATCCTTAGTTTCCACAAAGACAAATTTTTACCTTTAAAGGGTATTTTTTTCTGAAAACTCTTTTTCCCACTTTAAGGGACTTGGTGGACTCAGGCAGAAAACACTGATCCTTCCAAATTACAAAGTCAGAAGAAGGCAAAAAGGAGTAGTGTGACTTAATTCTCTTGTAAGTCACACAGCACATTTGTTGCAATGAAGGGAGGGAAACCAACACCTTCCAAGACTGCTCCCGGTGTTACAATAATTGCACACAGTATGATGAGATGTTCGAATTGTTCTGCAATTTAATTTAATCTTACTTCTCCCTCCAGTCTACTACTTTCTTTTTGTGGCCCAAATCATATTCTTTCACAGACTTTGTTGTTTATAAAAGTAAGGTTTTTTATAATGGAATAACAGTGCTTTCTTTCCAACATTTCAGTTAGCCATATCATTCCTTTATGGAAATAACACATACTTACGTACATAATTACCTTCTCTGATCTGCATCAGCCTATATGTGTGGGAGTCTCCTCTGAGACTCTTGTAGGAGATCTTTCTTCCACATACTTAGAATGAGTTTTCACTGCCTTCTTCACCTTTTTGGGTTTAGTGACGAACTGACACTGTGTACACATGTCACTTCCTCTTTGACATCTACCCGCTCACCCCTAGGTCAGCAGAGTCCTCTTTGGAGAGCTTCCACCTCATTGCTATGTCTTCAAGGTATAAGAATGCAAATACAATGAGCAGGAATACATCCATACTGTTGTTTTATTCACTGAATCTAGCCTAGCTACTTGTTGTGGTAATGACCTCAATAAAGGTGCAACATGGCATGCCAATATTCAACCTTTTTCTCATTGTTTCTTTTCAGTCCTGTCACAACTTATGTTGAACTTCTGAGATGGTCTCCAGAAACCTTAACTGGTAAACGGTGCTTTGGGAGGGCATTGCACATTGTATCAACACTGGTGAACTCTCTCAGTGTCTTTCAGCACTGGAGAACTGGAACTGCTGCTTCTGTTTCTTCTTGTATCTCGGTCACAATTTAGACGGACAGTGCTAGACTTCCATTCAGCTTGAAAGGTCTTTCATCTCCAGGGCTTAACTACTCCTATGACTATGGTTTTTTCTTATTATCATGCTGAAAATCCTGTATAAACCTGCTGTCTTCCAGAATACTTCTGGCTATTCATACAGGCTGTTTAGGCCATAATCTTGCCTCATGTTCTTCAGTCCTGACCTTCACTGGGAGGTATCACTACTGAAATTGATATGTGTACATGGACTTCATCTTTTTCTGCCACCTCTAGTAGGTTTCAGTGCTGGCCAGATCCTGATTTAGTTAAGCCAGCATGTTCATCTATAGCCAATAACTTTTTTTTTTAATGAGTGAAGGTGGACAGCCACTCAGATAGGACTTCAGCACCTAGAAGGAACCTCAGTAGACAGGCAGAGCTGATGGGGGAGCTCGGCGAGCACATGGAACAGACATCCTCTCCATACTGTGCTTCAGGAATGGTTCTTTGTTCAAAGAAGATAAACTGGACGATCAGCATTTCACTCTCTTGGACTAAACCAACAGACACAGAGTGCAACATAAGGTGTGACATTGTGCTGTGTTCATCCCAAGGCTGACCATGAAGCAGGCTGAGCCTGCTTCATCTCATGCAATCCCCAGGTTCTCTCATCCACTCTGAAGGTAGCTATAATATCATGTGCTGGAACAGGGAAAAGCTGAGTGATCCCAGAACTAACATGAACTCAGGCTGTTTGCCAGCCACTGTCAGTGTCCTTATTCCAGGACAGAGTGGAAGGGTGGTTTTTATGAGCATAACAAAATCTACGGAAAGAACTGAAAAAACCCCCAGATTCTCTGCTCCAGGTCATGATCTGCATAAAAAACATCTTTCCTGTGTTTTACACTCAATAGCTAATTTTACACTCTTTGTCTCAGGCAGTGCGGTCTGCTATGAGCTGATGTGCTGCTGCCTTCAGCATCTGCAGGCTCCTAGTCTCATCCCATGTACAAGTCTGCAGTTATTGATTGACTTCAGGATGATTTCTAATAATAACTGGAGAATAACTTCCATCCTGTGCCCAATGGGGATCTTCTCCCACGTGTGGAGGATCTGCCCGCCGAGGTGCCAGGGACCACAGGACCGAAACTCTCAGTACTGGCAGTAACTCCATGATTTTGCAAATGGAGAGGAGGCAGGGAAAAGGCTGAGCAGCTGCCAGAGAGGAGCCACCATGGGGAGGGTGAGAAGGAAGGATGTCTGGTGGCTACATGCAGGGACCACTGGCAGGCAGAGGGCTGTCCAGTTCCAGTCCTTCCATCAAAGACCTGGAGGTAAACGCAAGAGTCCTGATGACTAGACCTGCAGATCACACAAAGGCTGGTGAACAGCTACATAGCAGAGACCCAGTCCCACACACAGTCATACAGAGCCATCTGGGTCACTTGACAAATTGGGCCTGATTAAGAAGAAAGGAAAGGGAAGCATTTTTATACTGTCAAATGCAAAGTTTCACAGGAGGAAAAGAGCACAGAGCCTTCCTGGAAATGAGGGGCTTCAAGCAGGTTCTTGCCAAAGCCAAATCTCTGCAGAGGAAGGTCCGGCTCCTGACTGTCGCAGCACATGGGGTGTCTCCAACAGGGAGTGGAAGAGGGAGAGAGGAATAGAGGCTGTGCTTTTACCTATGTTCCTGGCACTGCTGACACTGGGGTGGCCAAACCGTGCAGAACTCCGGCATCCATACTTTAAATCAGCTGTCGAACTGTTCAGAAAACAGCCAAATAAATCATAATGGGAAGAGAGAAAATGTCTTGAAATAAGAGGTTTAAAGAACTCATTGTTTATCTTTGCAAAAGGAAGAGTAAAATTAACTTGATTACAGTGGAATAGAAATGACTGATACCAAAGAGCTTACACATCTCTCAGGGAAAGGCAGAACCAGAGTTAGAGGCTGGAAGCTGAAGATGGACATTCTGAACTCAGAAACAAGGCACACATTTTCAGGAGAGATGGCAATTAAAAGCACTGGGACAAATTCCCTGAGGAAAAGTTGTTCCCTCAGCGTTTGGTGTCTTCAGGTGGGGCTTGCAGTCCTTTGCAGAAGATACACAGCAGCTCATCTCAGTGGGCCGGAGTTAGCTGAACTGCAAGAGCTCAGCCCTCTGTCTTGAAGATAGCCATTGACACAGCAGTGTGACTCGGAAAGACTTCCAGCTTGGGAAGGTGGCATGGGGGCTACTTGCCCTGTGCTTTGCACCTTCCAGGTTGCCCACAAGAGCTGACAGCAGAGAGATTCCACGTGGGTGAAAAGAACAGCAGGATCCTTGATCCAGACCCTCACCCCCAGGACTTGTCAGTGGGGAAAGGGGCATTTTAAGGGCAAATATTTTCCTTCCTTCCTAGAGGAAAAAAACGTAGCAGAGTAAGAAAAAAAAAAAAAAGAAAGAGAAGGGTAAAATTACTGAAAACAGAAGTGACAGAAAAGAGCAAGGACTGAAGAGAGGGAGAGGAGAAAGACAGGGTGTGGGACAGTAGGCAGCACAGTGCAAGGGCAGCAGATTGGCCGCACAGCACCGGTGCTGTCTGCTGGTGATGGTGGCATCACTTGGCATGAAGTCCCAGCACGAGCACATGTGGCTTTTGCAGCCCCACCTGGTCTCGGGTGGCCACTGGCATGACTTACCCACCACTCACCCTAGGAGGTTTCCCCTGCGAGTCCCCAAGCCGAGGCGGGAGGGATCCTGCGGGCGACGGGAGCCTGGCAGAGGCTGAGTCAGCCTCCCACCTCCCAGGATGAGAGGAGGTGGGCTGGGTGAGAAAGGAGCCATGTGAGGGGGCTGCTGGGGCTGGAAATCACTGTTTCTAGTTTTCATTTCTTTGTAGACACAGGCTGCCCTGCTCAGAAACGAAACTTAGAGAGAGACATGCCAGCGCTGCCTGAGGTGCAAGGAGCCATACTGCCAGGTCGTACAACGCAGGGACAGGACAGCTGCTGGGCTGGGTGTGCGCAAAGTGGACACAGCCCTGGGGAACACATGGGTCTGGCTGAGCTCCCACTCCGCTCTGAAGGAGAGGGTAAATGTAGGGCAGACAAATGTAGGACTATTCGCAAGTGCAGAGAAGGAATCTAGAAAGGGTGGAGAGGTGATGCAAGAAAGGAAAGAGCTTCCCCTCCACCTGTCTTTGCAGAAAGCAGTGCTGGAGGAGATGAGCCTGTTTTCACTTTGGAGCTGTTATGGGTGTGGAGCAGCTTTTACAAGCCCTGGAGCACCCCATGCATGCTTATGCTTGTGCTTCAGACTGCTGCCCTGGGCACTTGCCTACTTTGCCTGTATTACAGCAGGGCTGCCATGTTATCTTCCATTGCCCGTACCAGGAGATGCAGCTTCCAGTTCTGCTTTGTTCCAAGGCAATATCATTCAGTCTTAGCCCTGATAAAAATTATATTGCAATGCTCCTTTTCCATTGTCAGCAACCATGCACCAAAGGTTGTCTGCCTGACATGGTTAGAGCTAAGTGTGGAGACCATGTGTGAGCCAGAGCCAAGATGGGCAGGAGTTCGGCAAACCCAGACTGCCCTTGCGTAAAGCTGCCTGATTTCCACAATTGGATTACTGGGAAAATGCAGAAAACGAAAGCAGGGACTTCCAGCTTCAAACTTCTGCCTAAGGACAGGGGGAGAAGACGACAGTCAGGTTCGGCTGGAGAACTCACTGCCCATTGTGGAGATCTGGATAGAGCTTTTTCCTGTCGAGGTGGCGAAGAGCTAAGTCTTTATCACTAAGTTTCCTAAGGAAGAACCAGTGGTGCTTCTCATCATGAAGGATAATTTCTTTGTAAGGCAAAGACAACATCTATATTCCATGTTTGTGCAGTGCACCAACAACAGAGCCTTCAAAAAACAAAACCAAATGGGCACTGCACCAACAGACAGAAGCCTCGCATCTTCAGACAGCCTGGACAGGAGTCCTGAGTCCCACTCACTAAACTCTTGGTTTCCTTATTCATGGTGCAGCTACTTACCTATAGATTTGAGACAACTTGCTTACAGAAGCAAGAGACTTGCTCATGAGAAGCAAGGAAACTAGAATGTGTCTGTAAGAAACAGGTCAAAATGCCCATCTCATCTCAAACACGTGCCAAATACTGAAGGTCTCTTTGCTGCCCTTTAGGAATCGGCCAAAGCTCCACAGTCATTGCTGTGCACCAACTTTGAACTGGTTTCGATTTCTCATGCACCCGTGATCATTCAGAAAGGGAAGAAGGCTAAAATATTTGCCCAAATGTCTTCAAGGGTTTTTTAGTGGATTAAACAAATCTACTGTTCTAAAATGAGCATTTTAATTGCAGAGCCACAAGGCAGGCAGAGGTATGGTGTTTGGTGATGCTTCATAAATCTTGCGAATTTGTACAGTTAGCTTAAAATGAAAGCTGTAATTAAAAGCAAAGGAACAGCTAGTCCTGTTACAGACAAAGTGATTAGATTAAATATTATGCTGTATCTGATTATTAACGTACAGGATAACTGTCTAGTTGCTCAATATTTGTTTAGCAGGTTTTATTAATAGCACCATGGTAAATATTTCCCGTAACGCAGGATTGTAGCACCAAAGTCAAATATTAAAAGTTACACACTTTTCCTCCGGTGGTTTCATTCTGCCTGGTAATTTCCACAGTTTTTCTGCATTTTTTGCTCTCAGGTTTAGTCAATGTGACACCAGGCCACAGTACAGCTGGGTTTTTTGGTGGGGGGAGAGGAGCTGTCCCATTCCCGTAACAGCAGAGCCGCAAAACAGACTGATTTCATTTTTCCCCTTACGTAAACAGAAGGTCTCGCTCCCTGTGACGCACGAGCCTTGATTTCAAGAAAAAGTAACTCCAAGGTCATCTACCAGTGAAAGAGCGCATCCCAGTCTGCCCTGGCCACCCACCACCACCAGGCAGGGGTATAGGAGCTGTTAGCATGAAGGCGTGAAACCCTGACTGAGAAGCACCACAAAAGCACCAAGCAACAAGGAAGAGCGAGAAGGGGAGAGGGCTGTTTGCCTCCACGCAGTGCATGAGTGGCTTGTTGTGTTAGTTTAGTTTCAGTAACCTCAGAGTCAGCATTTCAGATGTCAGTAGTTTCCACTGACAGCGACTGAGCTCAGGCCAAGTCAGTGAGGGACACAAATAAATAGGGGTAAAAATTTATGCTCGGTCAATGGAAAAGTCATATTAAACAGAAAAGTGACCTAGATGTATTATCACTCCACCCAGCCCACTTTTCTTCCGCAGACTGCCAGAACGGGGCTTGCCCAAGAAAAGGCAGACAGCTGACATGAGTTTGGCTGTTGCAATGCCAAGACTTCGACACCACACCGATCCTCCAGCCATGCTCGGAGGGAGCGTTGCAGAGCTGGGAGCACCTGGGGCAGAGCTGGCTGTGCGTGATGGCAGAGTGCACAGCAGTGGTGGAGGAGCACCTTGCTTGACGTCTTCTTGCTTTTTCTTCTTCTTCTTGACTTCTTCTTCTTCGCTCTTCTTGCTATGACTTCTTCAACCCTGTCCCAAGTCAGGCAAGAATGGGTACCATTTCAAATAAAAAAGTACCGGAGTACGAGCAGCCCCAGTGGTGGGCAGCAATCATGGAAGAAGAAAGGAGAGAGTTGCAGTCTGGCAGTTTGGGCTCAGATGCCTAAATTGTGGCAAAATGCCTTGTTGCTTGGGCAAGTCCTGTGACTGGGCCTGGGCTCTTGCGTTTTCTGGTCATCCACCTCCTTCTGGACACTGCTCTGCTCGGGAAGCTCAAGGCAATGTGCCAGGAAAAATCTGTTTTTCCGATGTTGAGCTCTGACAAAATGACCCAGTTTGACGTCTGTGTTCAATGTGTTGGAGGCAGGCACACGCCTCCCTCCTTCCTTGATAAGAGTGCCCAGAAGAGCCTTGCACAGCACTAGAGTGGTTGGATTTGACCGGCAAAGGGGTTTTAAATTAATAAATCCCTAAGCCACAGGACCGCAAAGTAGTTGATCCTCAGGTTAGGGAGGAAATGCTGTGGGATGGGCTTTCCACTCGCAACTGTATTACATGGAGCACCACGAGCTCTGGTAGGATCATCCTCAGGGCCCCGGTGGGAGGACTTCTGCTTGGGGCTGGCTGGTCCTCCCCATTGTCTTATTATTTAAGCATGAATTCATTTTAGACATCTGCTCACAAGAAACCCAACAGAAGATCTTGCACACCAGGAAAGAAAGGCCATAAGCACGGTGGCTGAACAGGCATTGTGCATTTGTGAGTGACACGTTAGCATCCCAACTCCAGGAGAAATCATATCTGTTATAGTCTCAGGTATCCCTTCTGCCAGAAGATGTCAGGCAATTAGAAAACATGTTCAATTTAAGCATGGCTAGCTATGGCCACCACACAAACCTGTGGAGTGAATTGCCATCATCTGAGGGAGGGAGAGAGGAGGTAGCTTCACAGAGAAAGAGGAAACACAGACATGAAAAAAGTGAATGATCAAGGATGTTCATAGTGGAAGATCCTGAATAAAAGCTTCTGTACGTCCCCTGCCTTGCCTAGGGCTTTCTCTCCCAGCTAACGGCCCAGCCATCTCCCCCGCAGCCACAGGGGAGAGATCTCCCTCTCTACAGCTTCACATAGATAGGCTGTATTTCCTCAGTATCAAGCATAAACAGAAATGTCCCAAATTATTTCAGAGCAAAGATGCAGACGGGGCCTGGACTTTGCTCTCCTCATTCTCCAACAGATGTGACAGATTACTCATTCGCATAGGGGCCATCTGGAGACTGTAGGATGCTCCAGACCTCTCTGGTCTTTACTCCACAAGAGGGGCCAGAAGTGAGCTCTCTGCTCCTGTAAGGCTTCAAGCACACAGTGCTTGCCAAAACTTTATGAACCGGCAATTCTCCTTGGTGTGCTCATGGGTTGAGTGAGTGTTGATGAACTCCCCTGGCAGAGCAGGCTCTGTCACATCAGACATGACAAATGCTCCAGGACTGTACATTAAATAAGATGAACCTTTCAGCCAGTGGCCCAGTGCATGCTGAGAAGTCCCAAGACTGGGGACATCCCACCCCAGGGATCTCCAATGGATATATAGGAGCAAGGGCTTGTCAGAGGACTCAGTCCCCCTGGAATCAAAAATTGCTGCTGAGCTGTGACTGTACATGCTCTTAGTGTCCTCAGGTCCTATGTCTCTTCAAGTTTTCTTGGTTCTCACACACTACAACCTGGGCAATAAATGCCTAAAACATACACCTAAAATGCTTTGTCTCTGGGCTCATGTGTCCCACCCACTCAGGGCATTCTGCAGCACTGGCAGAGCTGTCTTGGTGCTGAAATCAAGAGGATGGCAGGGAATGTAGGAGAGTGAAGATGATGTGGTGCTTGGGAAACCAGCATGACACATACTGACTTGGCTGCACACCACCTCCACAAACATAACAGGGGGACACAGGGACTTCTCAGTAATGTTCAATATGGCTCCCACTCCTACTGTCCTTGCCCTCTCCTCTTCATACCTTCTAAACTATCTTAACCTCTTTTTGTGAGGCCCCATTGTAATTGTGGCACCCTTTTGGCTAACTGTGCTCTTTTCTATTATAAAGCCCTTTTCCCTCCGCTTTCTTATTTTCCTTTCTGTTCCACTATGTCTGCTCAAATTACTTATCTCGTGTTTCCCCTTTTCCTCTGTCTTCAGCAGAGATTTCTTCTCCCCTCTTTACTTCTTCTAAGCCCACAGGGAGACCAGCTGGAATCCTTCTTCCAGTGCATCAGTCCTTGTTTTCCTGAGTCCTGATCTAGTGAAATCTCTGAAAAACTGATGATGACAACCGTAGCAGTACAGGTACCCAGTGATGAGTTTCATTGACAGTATCATGGACCTGTGGGAAGATAATAGCCCAACCTGAGTGTCCCAGACCAAGACTGCAAAATGTGCAGTCGTTGGATCCCCCCTCTACTTCTTTTTAAGTAAAAAGCAGCTCTTTACTAGGTTTGCCTTGTTATCAGTTGTTGAGATTAATCCAGAACCCACCTCTTGCCCCCAGCCCTGTGGGAATCCAGGTTCCCTGCAATGTCAAGTAAGTCTAATAAATAATTTGGATGGAGTCAGTGCATTTAGTCAAACAAATAACTTCATTTAAAGGGCAGAATGGATTTTGTCAAAAGCCTTTTTTTCATTATGTCAAAATGAAGAAAAAATTGTGCAGCCCTTTCATTCTGTCACCACAAAGGCATTTGTTCAAGCTTCTGGCTTTGCTTGACATAAAAAATGTAGTTATCAAGCCCCACACAGTGAATTGCTCTTCCCCACCCTGCTAGCAAGAGCACACAACTGCTCACTTCTGCAGAGGGATGAGGGGGCAGGAGTCTTGTCACCGCACAGAAACACTGCTTGGATGGGGCTCTGGTGTGGACAGCAAACAGCAGATAGTCCATGGGGAAGCGGCAGCAGTATACCCCAGTTGACTGGATCCAGGGCTGAGGAAGATTCATTCCAGTCCTCCTGGGCTTGTGCGTGCCCCAGGTCACCTCCACCAGCACCCCGAGACAGGTTCTGCAGCAGGAGGCAACACAGGGTTACTTGGTAGCATGCAATAGTGAGTTCTATCTTTTTTCTGTTGTTTTTCAGTGTTTGGCATAAACCCTCCCCAAGGTGAAAAATGTTCTTTCTCTGCACTGCTCCCAAGGCCACATGCCCCTGCAGAACATGAAAGGTGATGCTCCTCAGTGCTGTGTTTGAGAAGCATCAGTTGGAGCACCAGGCTTACAAAAATCACGAGGATGAATTGTCCCTCTCTGGTGGCTATGGTGCAGCCTGTACAATGGCAAGAAATTGAACCAGACCATGGCTGCATTGAGCAAAGCCATCCCTCCTGTACACCCAGCATATTGCATTCAGTCAGCGTCGCTGCCTCGTGGCCGGAGGAAGGATCTATATGCCACCTCCGATGGGCAGCCCAGCTCCAGAAGAACCCTTCGAGGCAGGACAGATCCTGCTGCTGGTTTTCATGGCGAGTGGAAAGCAACGCACTCTCTGAGACCTGAAAGGAAATACAAGCATCCCATACCATTTTGAAAAATCCCTCTCTACTTCACTGAAATCACTTTGCTAAATTAAGGATGTGCACATCAAAAACACGTGAGCAAAAACTGGAAAATGGGAAACATGGGTATTTTTGGTATGTCATTATATTTTTTGAAAGTAATTAAAAAGAAAAGTAGAACCCATGGGCAAAATGCTGGGCAGTAAAAGTCCTTTTATTTACGGTCAAAGATGAGAGGCAAAGAGGGTCCAACAAGCAGAGGACACCAGCTGATAGAGCAGAGCCATGGGCTGTATCTCCTGCGTATCTTCTCAGACTATATGAAGCCACTCACTTGCACCCTCTTGGAGTAATGTGTGTTGCAATTTACTGCAGAAGTCTTCATATTCAGCACAGTCCATAGCCAAACTTCCCACCTGCTGTTCAGAGCCAGCAGCCCACCCGAGGTCTCCCAGGGCCACGATGACAGTTTAGCTGTAGAAGGACCTACAGCTGCCCAGCTAAGCACTGCGAGTCACAGGAATGGGGCAGGCATTGCACAGTTCCCTCCAACACAGAATGGTGCATCCAGAGGGTCATCACATTCACAAGTACATGTAAAACTTGCCTACTTTAATGTAATAAATTCCTCCGACATAAAAGATGCTCCACATATGGCAGTAGCCTAATCAGGCAGCTGACTCATAACTGCTGGGGAAAAGAGAGAAGACATCAATATAGCATGCTATTTTTATTTTTTGAGTGGTGCTTCGTTGCCGTACGGGACATAAGGAGCTCAGAGAGACACATACCTGTATTGGATTAGCCCAAATTCATGCTACCACTTTCTTTCATCTCACTTGAAGGAGCTTCACCACCTCCAGCCTCCTCCACACTCTCAATTCCCACACCACAGAGAAGTCTCAGGCAACTAGCCCTTTCCTCCTAGCCCAAGCTCATGACTCTCCATCCTTTCTCGGGGACCATGGCTCTTCCAGACCAGTCTGCATGGGGCTGTCGCAAGGTGGGTCAGTGCTGAGCCCTTCGTGCTGCAGGTGGTTGGAGTGGTGGCAGTGCAGAGGGGGGACCACAGTGACTCCTGCACACCCACCCCCTCCCCAAGCTCCACAGGGCTCCTGCCTCCATGGACGGGGGGGACAGGGACTGCTCCCCAGGCTGGGAACAAGGCACTTCACATCCCTGCTGGAGACCTTGGGGTGGGAGGCACATGGAGCCCCACATCCATGCTGAGATGCATCTAAATACAACTACCGGCAGAGTGGCAAAGCAGCCTTTCATTCAGATGTAGCAAAAGAATAATGAGTTCATTAGATACCAATTGATTGATAAAGAGGGATTTTATTGAAAGGTCTAATGTGTGTAGCCAAAATTAGTTTGCCATGTAATTAACTAAAAATGACTTAAGCAATGCATTCTTAATTATTATCTTAGTACAGCCAACTTGTAAGAAATTTCAAGCATTTAATTGGCATTTGATAGAATAGCTATAGCAAGCTAATTAGGTACCAAATTATGGAATGCGCTAATTGATATTTAATAAGTATGTCAATTGGTATCTAACTAGCCAATATGTTATAGCTATCTTGGAATATGTCAATTAAGTGCCTAAAGATCTCTTTCAAGTAGATTATAAATGTAATCTATTAAGGATGTAATTTGCAACATTTTTTGATTATGGATTGTAACTTACTTTGCTTCCTGAATATGTTCTTGCTATTGGCAGACTCATTCATACGATGTAACAGAGATAATTTTGCCCAGAAGAGCAACTTTGACAACCGAAATTCTCCTGGGCTATACTCCTCCCTCACTTGCACCGGTGTAAAGATCTACTTTCCCTTCACAGGACCCAGAGGGGGACATGTGAAATACACACCAGCGCAAAGCCCCAGTTGAACTCAATGGAGCTTAAACTGGTTTAGGTGCAGCTCGTGCCCAACCACAGCGGTTTGGTCCCTGTTGAGGGGTGGTGACAGGGAGCGAGGCCGAGATGACTGGCACGGCCAGCTCACCTGGAGGGTGGTGGCACTGGCTCAGCCCCGAGCCCTTTGATGTGTGGTGCTCTTCGTCGCCAGGAAAAATCAGGGGGATGCTGTCAAAGTCAGTGGCATCACACAGGTCTGAACCAGGCGAGAGGTTTTCTCTGCAAGTTTGTTTCTTCAAAGATCATAAAAATTGCTGCTTGCGGGGCAGGAACAAGAGGGGGTAGTGCATGAGAAGCAGCTTCATTTAACGGGTGAGATGTCCTCAGTGCCTCTCAGGAGGCAGGCGTTACATCTTGGGATGTCAGGTGAGCTTGCTTGGCTCCTAACAGGATTTACCTGTTCCTTGAACGCTCCAGTCAGCCTGAATCCCCAGGGCATTGCACTAAAGAGTTAATTTAAAGCACACTGATGCCCATGGCTATTTTCTGTTGATTTCTTTGATACGAGTTGCCATTTACGCTATGCCTTCTGAGGTCTCCTCCCTAAAGCAATCCACACATCTCTTTGTATCATGTGTAAGTATAAGGTTCGTATTATGAGAGGTGCAGCACATAACATTAGTGTTGTAGCGATCTGAGCACTTTATCTTCATGAGTAAAGTACCCAGCTGCTCTTGAATTCAACTGAAAAAAATATGCTGCCACTCGTAACAGCAATACATTTTCAGTTACTAATAACAACTGTTGTCATGGCAACAGCTGGTCCAGCATGAATGTAAGCATTTGCTTTCAGGTCAGTGCTGTATTAGTCAGCAGCCTTTCAAAACCTCATCTCCCCAGCACAGAAGTCTCCTGTCCAATTTACTCTCCACAACACTTTTTCTCCATTCTGAATTACTCAAAATTAATTACATTTTATGACAATTGTGCGCAGCTCCTTTTCAGCTCTACTCTTTGTATAATTACTTGGAAATATTTTATGGGGGCCAAGAGAAAATTTCATAACTATATCCAGGTTTCAGAGTTCCTTTTTTCACAGGAACAGTAACAACAGTAATAGGCTGATTTATTGTTATGATCATTAATAATAATAGAGCATTTGGTGTAGAGATGGGCAAGCACTTGGGATGTGTCTGGGTTCTCTCCCCTTTTTGGGACCTGTGAATTGACTGGCGAAATGGGCAGTGCAGGGGGCTGCAGACCCCGCTGTGTCCACACGCAGACCCAGCGCGGCTGGGGCAGGGTGTGTGGCCATCCAGTGCTGCTTTCTTGCTATGAGGCTCATTTTGAGCCCCTGTGGTGTACGTGGGTAAAAGGAATTTGCTCCATCCCAGTCCTGTG
>Ga0181612_161747_pt1 | contig 13894 bp, 11 predicted proteins | sample HoacroProtozoa21_FD_119630 | JGI IMG/M metagenome (GOLD analysis project Ga0181612, IMG submission 119630) | Hoatzin crop microbial communities from Cojedes, Venezuel. Combined Assembly of Gp0051906, Gp0051904, Gp0051908
CAGGGCTGCCGCCCCTGGGTGGATCGCCGTTATTTGGCCGGTTGCTGAGAGCGTGGCTCGGACCTGGCCCTCAGAGCCCCCTCCTTCCTCTCTTCCCTAGGGAGTGACGAGTCCAGCCGCGACTCGGACGTGGCCTCCAGGGAGCACCTGGGCCCCGGCGGCTCCATGCAGCCCCGCGAGGAGAAGCAGGAGCCCGTGGTGGTTCGGCCGTACCCGCAGGTGCAGATGCTGGCGCAGCACCACCCCGTGCAGTCCGGCGCCCCGGTGACAGTGACGGCGCCGGCGGCGCACCTGACGCCCGCCGTGCCGCTCTCCTTCTCGGACGGGCTGATGAAGGTGAGGGGGGTTCACGGGGGGAGGACAGACGATCGATGCCGCGAGTGTTGAGCGAGAATAAATTCCACCAGAAGCTTCCCCGCTTTTGCTTCTGAAGCTTTGCTGGCGCGCCACTACTGAGCGTGCGCTGCTGGTCCCCGTGGCGCGCGCGGGACGTCACCGCGTCGCAGCGCTGGTGCTGGGGGGTGGGTTGGGTTTGTCTCGTAACAGTAGGGCAACTTCAGTCGCTTTCTGAAATCTCCCCCTCTCAGCGCAGGAGCAGATGAGGATATCGAATTAGCGGTGAATGCCCCATGTCTGTAGGGGAATGCCGTGGCCCCAGCAGGTTCCGCTCGTGCCGTATCACAGAATCACAGAATGGTCGGGGTTGGAAGGGACCTCTGTGGGTCATCCAGTCCAACCCTCCTGCGCGTTCCCGGTACACAGGACACCCTTGCCCCGTCTGAAATGGAAATGGAATGTCCCTAAATGACCGGTATCCTTCCTCTCCAGATACTTCACCGTCATTATCCTTGCGCAAAGCGGACTTTCTCTCCAGGCTTTGACCCCCCAGAATGAGTTCTGCTTCAACACTGAGCTCTGATCTGGAATTGCCAACATTTCTGTCTCTGTATTTCTTGCAGCCTCCCTTGAAGCCCACCATGCCCAGCCGGCCCATTGCTCCTGCTCCACCCTCTACTCTCTCGGCTCCAGCAAAGGTTCCTGGGCAAGTTACTGTGACCATGGAAAGCAGCATACCACAGGCCCCAACAATTCCCGTGGCAACGATCAGTGGGCAACAGGTCTGGTTTTGGGGGGTTTTCTGGTTGTTTTTTTTCCTGTCCCAGCTCACTGCATGATTAGCTCGGTGCTAATGTCGGTACAGCTGAGGTGGGCCCTTGCAGCAGGAGGGAAGGAGGGAGAGCAGGCTTCCCCATTCAGTGGCCGCTGGTTGTTGGAGCGTTAAACCTCAGGCCCAGTCATCACTTGCTCTTCAGAAAGCTGCCGATTTGTTGTAATCATCCCACTGGTGTGGCACAGGGAGGCTGCGACAGTAGAGCCGTAGCCAAAAGCCGCTGTGCGGCTCGGTCTCGCCTTAAGACCTCCTGCTGTTTCAGCATCACTTGGAGGATTTCTGGTGCAGACAAACTGCCGGGATTCATCGCAGCAGTGTTCTTTAGCTCTCCTGGGGGCAGATCAGAAGAGACTGGTGAACAGTTTGTGGTTATTCAACCACTAGTGACAAAATTTGAGGGGGGGAGGCATAGATACTGCTTTAGAACTTTTTTTTCTCCCCCTCTAACTTTGACTGCAGAGCCCCGGTCCTTGTAATTTGAAACTAATTTGCCAGAGCACTCATCACAAAACCTCTGAAGTCTCGGGGCTTTGATGTAACATGCTTTGAGGTGGATCTGAGTTAGGCTGGCTATGGACATGCAGCAGTTTCAGTGGATTTTCATCTTCATTAATAGCCCTGAGAAGTCCGGAATTATAAGAAAATAGAATTGGTTTGTTGCAGCGTTTGCCAGGTTCCCACCATTCTCTGGACTTAACTGGGGAGGTGGTGCGGATCTGTGCCTTGGAATTCGCTAGTGGCAGAAGGGCCATCTCGCTGGGTGACATGTGGGTGGCTGCGGGCGGACTGTCACCGTGTACCAACCAGAAAATATAGATTGGTGATATAGATAAATGTTCACATCTTCCACACGCAATGTCAGCAGGCTCTGTAGCTTTATCCTGTAGAAACTCAGCTTGTAATGTACCTTTGTACACCAAGAATTTCTACAAGATCCCTGTCTTTGGGGCTTAGGTATGGTCATAGTGTGGCCATTCGTTCTTGTCAACACAGCTCATAGTTCATTTGGGGTTTTGTTATTTCTTTTAATTGCACAGGGGCATCCTAGTAACTTGCATCATATCATGGCTACCAACGTGCAGATGTCTATCATCAGAAGCAGCGCTCCTGGGCCCCCGCTGCACATCGGAGCTTCTCACCTGCCCCGAGGTAAAGCTGTGGCTGCGCTGTCCCTGCCTTCTGCTCACAGCCGCTCAGGGGAGGTGCATCGAGCCTTCGCCTCCAAAATTCTGCAGCTCATGCAGCCAACGCTTCGGCTGTCAAAACTGCTAGCACAGCTAGGCGACTGCTGGCCTTTTAAGCATGACATTGCCTTCAGCCGCTCAGGGCAGGGCTGTGTGACGGCGTTTAAAGTGCTGGCAGACACCAGCACGTCTGTTAGTTTGATTCTGTCCTGTTAAAACAGTGAACACTTTTGAGAAGAAACACTCTGCTGGTGTAGGCTGACCTGTCCTGCGCAATGTCACGCACATCCTCGGTAGCAAGCGTTGCTCCCCTATGACAGTGGCACCTGAGCAGCTGGGGGGCATATTCTTGTACCCCCCTGTCACAGGATCACGCGTGCGTTTTTATGCATGCTGATGTACCCTATGGTGTGCGTTTGCATTTACCCTTGAGTTAAATGCTGCTGATAACTGCTGGCTCTGGTCTCCCAGGGTTTTGGTTGCTGCAGCTTACAAAACAGGAGATCAGCACCTTAAAAGGAGCCTTGTGCTCAGCACGGCCTGTCTGGCTCCTGACTGCAGTTTTACTTTCAAAAAGCTGTGGGTTGGGTTTCTAGTTCAACTTTAAGCTGATCTGAATCCAGAGTACCACTTGTATTTGTATTTCCGTTCATATTCAGTGTTGTTGGTCACTCAAGAAAAACAAACTGCCATGAGCAAAGACCTAATTTTCTTTTACTAGGGCAGGTGAAAGGACTGTGCAGCTTTATTTGCAGCTGAAGTGAAACGTAGTGTTGTTCACTCGATTCTTGTAGGACAGCTGCCACAAACTTTGTATTGTCACTTAGCGCCTGTTTTCTTTTTTGCTTCCTGCTCCTTTTCTCTCAGCTTGAATATTAATTTTTGAGGTAATAATTTCAGTTGGGGACAGCTACGGAAGCTGCGCAGTCTAGTCCGTCAAATGACTTCAAGGCTACTTGCCTTCTACAGTGGTTTCTTAGGAGCAGGAGACAGCAAACAGTAGACCAGTTAATCAAATTGCAGGTTTAAAAGGGTGGGGTTTTATTTGTTTTGGGTTTTCTTTTATTGCATGTGTATTTTTTTCTTCTGAACTTAATCAGGTGCAGTGAGATTATTGCTGGTATCAGGCAAATTTACACATTAGCCTGGTAATCAAACTGAGTTATTTCTACTGATTTCCATAGCTTGGAATAGAAAATGATTGGATTTGCAATATAAGGTTATTGCAGGGGAATAAGAAATATCAATAAAGCCAATTAATTTAAAATAGTACCTACCCTTCCCCACGTACTTCTGTGAACCTTACATATATTTGCTGCAAGCCTTACTTTTAAACCAGTGTCGCCCGAGCTGACAGACATATGGAAAACATGAAAACTGAAATACGTACCAGCTAACGCGGGAGTCAGTCTCTGCGGCCACGACGGAGCCGTGTGGCTGCGCGGTATTTTAACGCGCTCGCTTTGTTTCCCAGGTGCAGCGGCTGCTGCGGTGATGTCCAGTTCTAAAGTAACGACGGTCCTGAGGCCAGCGTCGCAGCTGCCGAACGCCGCCGCGGCTCAGCCGGCAGTGCAGCACATCATTCACCAGCCGATCCAGGCAGGTAGCAGCCGGGCGGCTCCGCGCAGCGCTGGCCACCGGCTCCCCATCCGGCCGGGCACGCGCTTGTGATGTGTGACCTGTAACGTTTGCTGGGCTGAGGCTGCTGTCTGCTCTCCTCCAGTTGGGTTGCTCGGGTGCCACTTTCTAATAGCCAGTAGTGATCCAGTTGCATTCGTCCTGTGGCTGTATTCCCTTTGGGGACTTGGTGCCAGAAATTGGGGTTTTAACTGTCTGCAGAGTGCTTGGAAGCTGGGAGGAGGATTTAGTTCAGATATACTCAAGTTTTAAAGTCTGGAAAGTCTGGTACAATGTGGTCATGTTGATTCATTCTTAGATATATGTATTGACCTAGAATTTAAAAAAAAAAATCTCATTTTAATATGCTTCCAATATATCTCAGCTTATGTACAGATATGAGGAGAAGAGGAGAAGATTGTAGATACCGTCTCCCTGCAGCAGTACTAGTGTTCAGTGTTAGCAGAAAGGGTTAAACATTTTTACTCTGTGCTTTCAGTTAGGATCCCAGTGTAACCACCTTTGACTTCCTGTGTGTTCTTGGATCGGGGTTCCTTTTCATTCCAAAGGGAACTGACCTTTGGGGTTTTTCCTAAAAACCTTCAGGGGATCCAGGGTTGTTAACTTTGTTCGTTACTGATTCCTGTGATGCACCTGCATTGAAAACCAGGACAGCTCTGCGTAAGATCGAGTCAGAAAGACTGGAAACATCTTAGAATGCCGAAACTTAGCGATGAGAGCTAGGAAAAAACAGTTTTAGCTGATTGATTCCTACTTATTGTCTAAGTAGTGGAATTTCTTTTCTGAATGTGTCTCTCCAACTCGTTTTTGTAGTCTCGTCCTCCCGTGACGACTTCAAGCACTATTCCTCCGGCTGTGGTGGCAACTGTCTCGGCCACAAGAGCTCAGTCCCCTGTTATAACCACAACAGCGGCACATGCTACGGAGTCAACCCTCAGGTAACGACGCTTTGAAGTGTACAGCGCTCCGACTTTATGGAGGCTGCAGGAAGGGGAAACGGGTGTCAATCATCCAGAGCTGGTAATCCTCTGGAGGTGGGGTGGGATCATACAGAAATAGTAATGCTTGCACAGTGCAGATGCTTGCAGTTCGATGAATGAAAATTACTGTCAACGTGAACTGTTGCTCTGTGCGCTGCGAAAGAAAGAGCTTAATGAATCAGCTGTGATCTCCCGCTTCCTGGAAAGCAGGGTTTCTGTTGCGGGAACTTGTGGCTAATTGAGCCCATCTTTTTTATGAAGACATGGTGAAAAAAATGACACGTGAATGTTGGCCAGCATGCCCTACAGAAAGTCTGTTTTGTGGACCGATACGTGTTGTTGATAAGTCTGCCCCCCTGGCTGGGTACTTGTGGAAGGTGAGGACAGAACCGTGTAGGTGAAGCAGCGTAAGGAACGTGGCCATATATTTGATAGCAGTGCCTGCTTTCAAAGAGAAAGACGCCAAGGCCTGATGCGTGTCCCTGCATCGCATCTTTCACGTTTAGTATCCACGTGGCTGTCTTCATCACCGCTTCTCTTTCTCTCCAGTCGACCCACCCTGTCTATCCAGCAGCACCCGCCTTCTGCAGCTATTAGCATTCAGCGGCCGGCGCAGCCCAGGGACGCGGCCACGCGGATTACACTACCGTCTCACCCAGCTATAGGAACACAGAAGCCACAGCTCCACACCATGGCTCAGGTAAACTGCGAGCAGAAAAAAATCCTCTTGCTTCGTCTAGACGTCTCTTTTGTTCCGATCTTTAGTGCTATGATTACATTTGGGAGAAGGTTAGTACTAGGTTGGCAAGTCGTGTTTTTTACAGTCAATGCAGGATGATTCCATACTAAGTTAGTGTACTCGTCTTCTAACTCGAAGGTTTTATTTCGTTTTCTTTTCCTAGAAAACCATTTTCAGTACTGGTACTCCGGTGGCAGCAGCAACAGTGGCACCTATTTTGGCAACAAATACGATCGCTTCAGCGACCACAGCTGGTGAGTATTCGTAACGCTGTTGTGGGGGAGTTGTGGGCTGTGGTTTCTGTTGTTGCTTTCTGTCGGGTTTCCTCCTTGAAGATGGAACCTGATTACTTTTGAGGAATTATTTATGGTAAAGACTGCATTTGGAAGTGCATGAGCAGGCTTCAGGAGAGAAATTACTGGGTTCTTCAGGGAGGTTGTCTGAGTTGGGGTTTTTGCCCTCTTCATTTGGCTACAGATATGCTGGTGTGATAGGGCTCTGCAGAAAGATCTCATACGAGGGGTGGGTTTTTTTTTTCCCTTTAGGTTCTGTGTCTCACACCCAAGCGCCTACAAGCACCATTGTCACCATGACAATGCCCTCCCATTCTTCCCATGCTACAGCTGTCACGACCTCAAACATCCCAGTTGGTGAGTGATTTCAGCTCTAAGAAGAGTGTCTGACTGATGCTTCGGTTTGCTGTTTATGCTAGCAGTGTTTGTGCGTACTAGCGAATTAAGGCGGGGAATAAAATCAGTTCAAGCTGGGAGAAACCAATTAACAGATCTGCTGTGGCATAGCTTTTTTAATAGCAGGAAGAAATAGATGTTCTAGGAGGAATAAGTAATAAAATGGCCCATTAACTGACTCAATTGAATTTTCAGACGAAGTTGGGCTTTTTGGCTTTTCAGAGCCTGCACTGTATATACTAGGAGTTGTAACTTTTGCAAGTTCCTTCCTGTGCTTCTCGAGGCGTTAGGTGTAGCCAAGTCGAGTTTGGTTGGTGTGTTCATCTGGAGGTAAACCACTGAGGCCTAGAAGTGGGGAACGTATTTGCCTGGATGTGGAATCTGCGGGAGATGTTTCCAACAGAGCTGCCTAGCTTTCCTTTTGTTCATCTCTCTCTTCCTGCTGACCTCCTTCTGGTTCTTTTGAAATCTTGCAATGTCTTTTCCTGCCATAAATTTCCAAGCAGTGAAGTTATACAACTCATATATCATCATCACATGAAGTTATACAACTCATATATCATCAACTCATATATCATGTATCATCAGTTATACATCAGTGTTTCCTGTAAAGCTTTTGTAGGTGTTTTCTTTCTTTTCTTGGCCACTGTCTGTGTATACTTGACTGCCTTCATCCCATTTCCCTTGGTCTCTGGCAAGTTCTGCTCTGAAAACTTGGATAAATAAGTTCTTGACAGCAGAAAGGATCGAGCTGATCCAAAGGAAAAAAAAAATTAACTTCATTTGAGCACTGGAATAACTGAATCTGTTAGCAAGTATAATTTATATATGCATTTATAATGTCCTATTCTGGTACAAATTGATGAAAAATGCTTTTCCCTTGTTCTTTCTTCCTGTTGAGAAAACTGTCGTCACTGTGGGTAGGAAGTCATCTGGGGATGGGATGCTCTTTCTGGCTGGAGGGGAGGAGGTTGTAGGGAGGTGTTTGCCAGGAGAATTATTCTTCCTTTGCAGCATCTACCAACTTTTCCTTTGACTGTCAACTGATTACACGTCTGTCTTTATGCAGCTAAAGTGGTTCCTCAGCAGATCACGCATACTTCTCCCCGGATCCAGTCCGATTACACAGCCGAGAGGAGTAATCTCATACCCCTCTCCAGTCACCGGGCGTCTCCAAACCCGGTAGCAATGGAAACCAGGAATGACAACAGGTAGGGAGACAACAGCTCTATGAATGAGAGCGTGCATGAGTTGGTTTTGACTGCCTTGCTGCTTTTCTGGGTTCTGATATGCTGGAAGTAACGTGTTTTGAAAAAATGGGGAGGGGGGGGATTTGGGAGTTTTGAATTAGTCGTGGTAGTTGAGATGCTTGATAGCTTATGATATTTGAGATTACAAAACTCAGGGAGTGGCCCAGAGGCAGGGGTTGAAGATGAACTGCTGAAATGGTGTGTGTAATACTTGCTCTTTCTGATGCCTGCAGGCAGTCGGTGCCTGTCCAGTTCCAGTATTTCTTGCCAACATACCCGCCCTCTGCCTATCCTTTGACTGCACACACCTACACCCCCATCACCAGCTCGGTGTCCACCATTCGCCAGTATCCAGGTAAGACAGGCTTTGGGGCGAGGTGACGTGGACGCTTTGTTCGGTCCTTAGCTTCCGTATGAGCTTTAGTGGTGGCAGAAGCGAAGAGGCTTTTGTGCTTGACTCTGGCTTTTTGTCACACAGAGTCTTTGATAACTCGTGGGCTGAAGGAAAAACTCGTGGGCAAGGGGTGCTGAACTACTTCGGCGGCCTACGAAGCCCAGCTAGTAACAGCTTGCTCAGGAGTTTCACGTTTGACATCCAAGGGTTTGCATCTCTATAAGTAAAAGTTTTGGATTCTGCAAATCAAAGCAGTTAAACTCCTCCAAACCAAACCAGTTCTTTGATGCGTCTTCATTCCCTGGTGTTCTGACAAGCCCATTTTCATCTCTTTCCACATGAGTGTACAGTTTGAGAGAGAAACCTGTCAGGAGTTTCAGTTTTTGTAGCATATTGGGGTGATGGTAGGCTAATGCTAATTTTTAAAAAAGCAGATACGTGTTTTTCAGCAGAAACTTGCCGAGAAACATTTTGCTTGTTAAATTGACTTGAGGCATCATCCAAAGGTCCCAGTTGTGGCAGCAGCTGGTGACAACTCAAAGCGGAGGATTCACAGTATCTGGAGGAACACGAACCTGTGCTGAGCACAGCCAGGTCAGGGCTTCTGTAAAAGTGCAGAGGAGACTTTTTAAAAGGTCACTGAGATAAGGAGCATTAGTATGGAATTTTGGGGAAGAACGTTGGCTTTGGCTCTCCAAATGCTGGTTTTGTTTGTGCAGTCTCCCAGGAGGATTTTGTTGGATAGGAAGTTCTGCAACAGGAGCGCTTTGCCTAAGGTGTTCCACTGAGAGAATCAACGTGCCGTGCATTATACAGCCGCCGTTTTCAGGGACCTGCTGCCGGATTTAAGCTTTTTGACAGCTGTTTTCAGCGTGTCTTGTCAGCAGAACTTAATCGAAACCCTGTGACAATGACAAACCCAGCTTGTTCTGCGGTAAGAGGGCTCCCCATTGTTAGCGAGCAAGTCCGCTGTTGGCGAGTCCGCGCTTGCGTTCTGCGTGTGGCTACAGAAATCGTGGTGCTGTGCTGTGAAGGCCGGAGATCCAGGAGCTGCGGGGATCCGAACGGCGTCGTTAAATGCTGCCTGGGAGAAGTGTAACACACCGCATGGTGGATCTGGAAAGATGGAATCGTAGTTGCTCAGAGCTGTAAATTCGAATAAATGAACTTCTTAGTAAGAACAGGTGCTTCGTTGGGAACATTGTTCTGCCACAGGAAGACTTTGTGCTCATTTGAGCCGTGGAATCCAGCCTATAATTGCGAGCCCCATTCCGAACCAGATAAGATTGTGCTCAGCTTCAGGACAGTTTGTCCGCTTGTGCCAAGAAAAACTGGTTTTCTTTATGATCATGTGGCTGGGGAGAGGGGTAAGGAAGTAAGCCCTCTTTTAAAGTACTCACACTTGAGTCTCTGCTTGCCTTGGTACAGTCAGAGGTTTGGAGGTTTTTAATTGATGTAATGATAAACTCTGTGGAAAGACTGTCTTTTGAAAAGAAATGGCTTAGACTTCTGATTTTTTAAATTTACTTTTTTTAAGCAGGTAAAATGCCAAGTGTTGGTGCTTACAAGCATTGTAAAATAAGACAGCAAAAATAGCATGCAGCTTTCTGAGACTGGAAGCTGAGGACAGAAGCGTAATTTGAGTCTAAAAGCGGAGTTAAAACTTGATCTTTTCTCTCGTTGCAATTTGAGATAGAAAATGGGATGGAAATAAGCAGTAACGCGTAATTCCTCTGGCAGACAATCTGGCCTCTCCACTCTCAAATTTACTACTGCAACAAGCAGGCTGCCAAATTAATTTGTCAAAGCAAAATAGTCTTTGAAAGCGAGTGCTTGAGCGAGAGGTGCCGGGGGGGCCGGAGGCGACCGGCAGGGTCGGTGTGACGCGCTCTGTGTGTGTTGCTGCTCGCAGTGTCGGCCCAGGCCCCCAACTCGGCCATCACAGCTCAGACCGGCGTCGGCGTGGCCTCCACCGTCCACCTCAACCCCATGCAGCTGATGACCGTCGACGCCTCTCACGCCCGGCACATCCAGGGCATCCAGCCGGCGCCCATCAGCGCGCAGGGGATCCAGCCGGCGCCAATCGGCGCCCAGGGCATTCAGCCGGCGCCAATCGGGACGCAAGGGCTCCATCCCGCCGCACCCATCGGCACGCCGGGGCTGCAGCCGGCGCCCATCGGCGCGCAGCAGCCGCAGGCCGACACCAAGACTTCGGGTAAGGGCAACCGGCCAAGCCCGGGCTGTGGACCTGGGTGGAGCAACCGAACTCCTGTCCTACGCATCTGGCTTGGTTTTTTCTGTACTCTGATTAATGATCTTGTTGTAGTCCCTGTGGTCCAGTAGTGGATGCTAAATACACTCAAACGCATATTCTCCCAGCAAATATTTTTTACCTATTTCTTTATTTTTTTAAGCATACCGGGTGGAGTGTGCGGGTAGCCCTGAATGGGTCGCTTCAGTGGAAAAGACTGGTAGTGCCTGAGCTTAAACAAGGCACTACCAGTGCCTTGCCTCCCTTCAGTGAGGCCTTGAGGGAAAAATCATTTACAAGTAAACGATGTTCTCTGGACTGTTCCGGCTACGTGTTAGGTCACAGTAGCAATTAAAATACGGCCAGGTACCTTCAGCAGGTGGTAACCTGATGTTGGACTGTGATGCAAACCATGCTTCATTAAAAATTACTGGTCTGATGAAGCCCTGACAGCTTTCTGAGGAAATGGGGTATGGCAACCAAGAGAATACGCTGTTGCAGAGCTGGCAGAGGTGCTGCGCGGTGACTTCCTGACTCTCTGACCGCTCTGCATCGGCTAGTTGGCCAAACAGGCTCTGGCAGAAGGTCAGAACATAAACAGAGCTGACGGTGCTTACTTGCAAGTGGCATGTCTTGCCACGCAGACACGACCGGGAGTGTTATTCTGTTGACCCAGTTGTGTTGGTGATCTCCCTAGCGATTTCTGCGTTTTCCACTTCTTCGGAGAAGATTATTTCCCTAGCAGCAGTTGTTAGGCAGGAGGTGGTTTCCATCTTCCCTGCAGAAGGCTCGGTGATCAGATTGCTTATAGCAAAGGTATTGCTTACAAAACAGTCTGAAAGCACTGCAGCCAAAGATTGAGAGAGTCAAGGGAGCATGGGCAACACATGCTCTGCAAACACCCACTTTGTCATCAGATTTCTTTAGGTAACTGCTGCTTTTCCCTCTCTCTGTTCTTCTCTCTGCTGTGTCGATGTCCATCCTTCCCAGCAGTAGTCTTGGCAGATGGAGCCACCATCGTAGCCAATCCTATTAGCAACACATTCAACACGGCTTCTGCAGCAACGACAGTTGTGCAAACCCACAGCCAGAGTGCCAGTGCCAGCGCGCCGGCCCAGGGCTCTTCCCCGCGCCCAAGCATCCTCCGGAAGAAGCCAACCACAGACGGGTGAGTAGAACTGAAGGTGGCACATGAATGACGCCTCTGTGCAGTCCAGCCTGGCTAAACGGAGTCGTTTCAGTGGAGATAAGAACAGTTCTGGCAGGTGATTCAGTCTGCAGTGGTTGTGAGTAACTGCTGATCTGCGAAGCACGCTCCTTTTCCTCCCCCGGGCAGGCTATAGTTTCCTTACTGTCGGTAATAAAATGAGAAGGACAGTTTGTCTCCCAGCTCTTGAAAATGACCTTTTGAGGGAAAGTGGATTTGAGGCTTTCTTGCTTAGTGTAATAAAAACAAAGAGTTCAGAATCTACTAAAATTAGAATTCTGTGCTTTGTCTTCGGTGCTTTTCTTGGAAGAAATGTGGAATGAGTAGAAAGGATAGGATTAGTAACCTGCTGTGAAATCTGATTAGGAAAAGGGAGGGAGTAACTTAAACTCCTAAAATATTTTATGTTGCCTGTCTAATTTTAAGTGCCCGAATAAAGAGGCAAGAGACAGCTTTAGAATTAACAATGCATTTCCTCCTGACTGACAACTGAAAACATTTGGAACTGTTGTGTCCTATGAGACTAAATTGTATTTTTTTTTACTTGGATGGAAACCTTTTTTTAAGGCAGAGAAGCTGCAGGCTGTAAAACTGAAACAAATGAGCGAAGCAGAGGTAGATCGTAAAGGATGCTTCCACGTGAGAGGTTGATTATTTTGGACAACAGTTTGTCTTCCAGCCCCTCGGGAGACTGAATAGTCTCTCAGATACTTTCCCGTATTCAGCCCTGTGCTGCCTAACATCCACATTCAGGGCTGGAGGTCTTGGACTCAGGCTTTGACACAGTCTAGTCCAGCTTAACAAAGCAGGTGCCTGTCTGAGCACTGTTCAGTTCCAGATGATTTGCTCAGTCTTGAAGTAGCAGTGGAGGACAGTGGCCTGGCCAGAGCTCCCTTTGTCTGATGCTGGAGCCTGGCAGTCTCAGGAAGATGCTCTGACCGGCGGGATGAACGTAAAGCTGGCATTCTTGGAGGAGCCCTAAATGGGGGTGAGACTAGGCCAGAGCAACTAATCTATCTTTAAAGAAAATAAAGCATAACATCTAATTTGAAAAGTAAAATGAGGCTCTTTCTGTAGCGGGTCGGTTATACTGAAGACAGAGTGCAGTGATACGGCTGTGACTCCTGTCCTGGTTGGGGCAAGAGAGGGCCGATTCCTGTGCTCTCAGAGGTGCCTGTCTTCGCCTCAGGGAGGGGGGAACCTTAGCTCTGTCTGTCTCTTACAGGCTGGCAGTCCGGAAAAGCTTAATTCCACCTCAGCCACCTGAGGTAGCCAGCACGCGTGTCGAGAGCGCTATGCGAAGCACATCTGGATCGCCAAGGCCCGCCGGGTAAGGCTTTAGGAAATGACCAGCTGCATCATAACAGTTTGATTGTACGTGTTTGATTTGTGTTCTTTGGCTATCGGAGCATTTTCCTTTCTTCTGGGAAACGTAATCTATTTTGAATTTGTCAGTGTGACAACTCTGAAGAGGCTTGACTAGTTCTGCTTTTGTGAAGCTGAGGCGGTAGCCTGCTAAAAGATGTGGTTGTGAGCTTTCATTAGAAACAAACAAAAAGCTATTGTAAAGGATAGGCCTCAAAACTTTTTTCTATAATACGTGGAAATTAATGCCGAAGAAAGGTAAATAGAGCTTCTGCCTGGCTTCAGCTGAGTTCAGTGGCTTCACAATTTATTATTTTATAACTACTGCCCACAGTGGGAGCTCTTGCAAACAGAGCTGGGGGGAGAAAATACAGCTTTGGGTAAAAATTCCTCTTGTCCATAGTGTGAAACTGTCTTGCTCCTTGTACACATACTTTGAAGTTACCTGGAATTAGTCACGAGATTTGCTTGTTACAGTGAGTGGAAGAGAGGACCTATAATAAATACGAAGGATTAGAAAGGGGGTGGAGGGGGAAGTATAACCGAGATGACAGCTCCTGTTGTTAAACACGTTACTGAGCGATGTGTTGCTGACTGGTACAGGAAGAACTGGACAGCCTGAATCCAGCTCGGCTCATTCCCTTGCTAGGTGGTCACGACTGGGATGCACCTAACGTCAGTTTTTGCTTTTTTTGTGCTACAGTGCCAAGCCAAAACCTGAAATTCACGTGTCCATGGCCACTCCAGTCACTGTGTCTATGGAAGCAGTGTCCAGTCAAGGCGGCGAGCAGCCCACCATCGCGGTCCCCCCTACCTCCCAGCAGCCCCCCTCTGCCATTCCAGCAATCATCGCGGCAGCCAGCCCCACTTCGCAGCCCGCAGCAGCGCTCTCCACCATTCCAGGAGCTGTCCCGGCCGCTCCACCAACCTCCACCGCAATCGTGGCAGCACCGGCTCCTCCATCAACCATGAGCGGTGCGCTCTCAGCAGTGCTGGGTCCTGCCGTACCAGAGATCAAAATCAAAG
>Ga0181612_176836_pt1 | contig 13892 bp, 7 predicted proteins | sample HoacroProtozoa21_FD_119630 | JGI IMG/M metagenome (GOLD analysis project Ga0181612, IMG submission 119630) | Hoatzin crop microbial communities from Cojedes, Venezuel. Combined Assembly of Gp0051906, Gp0051904, Gp0051908
TCCCACCCAGTATCTGCTCTGATGCAGAAACCATGGAGGGAAATGCCCAACCCTTGCCTCTGGGACTTGAACTGTGCTACAAAAATGGCTAAACCACACCTGACAACGCAGATTCAGCATGAAAGGGATCTGTAATACTCACTTCCCAATCCAAAATACAAGCGTAGGAGGAAAAAGAAGAAGACAAGGACATTGTAGGACCACTGCTGGGTATCTTTTGTATCCTGGTCTTGCATTCCAGAATTGGCAAACGTAGGTATCTGGCTTCCGGAGTCAGTGCTCTAATCACTAGGTTTTTATGCCAGGTGTGGGTGGCTGCACCACTGCTGCCGCTGGCCGTCATATTTTTAAACAAGAGTGAAGACTGGTAGGAAGAGGACAGCATGCTCTGAGTTTTAACACAGGTAGAAATAGGTAAGCTCAGAACAAAGCACTTGATCTTTTCCACAATGAGAAGTTGGGAATGTAAGCTTTTTTTTTCCCAAACTGTATTTTAATGAACAACCACAGGTCAGAAGCCCAAGCTCCACAGAGAGCAGAGATGACTCACAGCCAAGCACCTAGCAGGTAAGCGGAGCCGGCTCTAGGCAGCTGGTTGCTCTGCCCACTGAACTTCAGAGCATTTAACTCTGCGTTGATTATATTGTGGGAGTGCTGATGCCTTGCGTAGGTGCTCTGAAACACTGCTGGAGCCAATCATCTATTTTATAACCTCACAATGCCTCCACCAGACCCCCCCAAAGCAGGCAATCTGCATCTCGTCCCAAGTGCCCGTGTTACGGTTCATCTTGGTTCTGGGCACCTGCAGTATTTCACGCGTGTTGCGAGCATGGGGGGATAGCGGTACCTCTATGCCGTGCAGTATATTGACATGGATGTATCTGTTACAGAACTGCATGTACTTGGTAGTGCCTCCCAAGCAAGAGGAAAAACACATTTTATTTTGACAATGCCTTTGCAGTGGCAGAGAATCTCAGAAACGATGTGGTGATATGGATAGCAAGTCGTTCGGAAAGCGAAATACTGAGTGCAAAGAGAATCAACCTGTTCAGCAGAGTAAATAATTTTCAGCAAGTAATTTACTATACAACATTACCCTGTCGCTCTGCTTTTGCAACTTTTATGACTGAGATTTTGGTCATTATTCCAGTTCCTCTTGTGAACTTATAAATGGTTTGACTCTTTGGCCCTGATAAGCAACTGATCACAGACATAGCAACGGCCGTCAATTCTTAAAAGAAACACCATGGTAACTTCTGTGTGAAGCTATCTGTCTATCTGACAGCACTGCGTGTCCCTGATTTACCACGCAGTATCCCAGCCCTATGCTAAACATTGTATTTTTAACGCAAATAATTGGGGGAGATGTTTTGACAAGACAGACTCCTGCTGACTTTTAACGAGTACATAAATGCAAATATTTCTTTTCATGCCTGCCGGCAGCTTCTGGTCATTACCAGGTTATTTCATTTTTCAGGCTCTGACTGCAAGGCTGGAGATTTCTGCCAGCAGCAGATGCTGTAGGCAGGCCTTAGGATGAGCACTTTTTTGGGCAGCCTGTGACCTCGGTACCTGCCAGCTTGCTCTGTACTGCCCGAGCTTAGCGACACGTGCTGGGCAAGAGAGATTTGGCCATCGCTGCCTCCCTGTGAACCACCTGGGGCTCTTCCTTGTCTTCTGCCTGCCTCGGTTTTTATGTTCCCTTGCACCGCTCTATCCCATGGTAACTCAGTATATCTCAGAAGGATAAATAAATCAAAGCATGACCTAAAACTTTGTTCTTGATGCATCTTTTGTTTGTCACGGCTACAACCACGAAGGTGCTCGGTTTGACTCTGAAACCTGTGGCTATCATCACTTCTGACACACCTTAGGATTAGAGGCCATTATCTCAGCCACTGTGTTGCTTTACTCCTTGTTTCAGCCTCCAGTTCCTTTCATTTTGGCTAGGGTAACTTCAGATGCATGGTGGCTTTAAGCTCCGGTTATCCTTTTCTTTATGTGTCCAAAATAGTAACATATGTCCTCAGCCACATACACATGGAGAACGACACCTCCTTGGCACACAGGCTCAGCACAAAAAAACTCTTCCATATCCATCATCCAGGAGCTTCTTTTCACTTCTCTATATATCCAGCCTAAAAAGAGCTCCCTGTGAGAAATGAGGTTGCAGTGGAGTCACTACTAGTGAAAGGGGATTGAACTAATGAAGGGGAAAACCTAGCACAATCTTTTCCCATTGTGGAGGAAAAAGGAAAATGGCAGAACAAACGTGGAGTTTTTTTTCAGATCCCTGTGTTCACACGCTCACTGAATGATGCCTTGCTGAACAGTGTTCCCCTCTTAACAGTGCCCTCCTTTGCATGCAGTTTACATACCTGTGACCTACACAACTTTTGTTTTGTGTTTTTGCGTGCATTGATCTGAACACTCAGGAAACATTTTTCCATAAATCAGCATAAGCACTGCTAGCAAGATTTAATTGTGCTGCATGTTTGTCTGTCAGAAAATCACAGGAACTGCCTTATGGAAAAGGAAAGATAAAAACTTATCTGATCTAGATAATGAAAAAAGAAGTAATTTTGGCTCAAGTGACAGCAGAGGACAATGTTCCTTCTTATCAGTAAGTCAAGGTAGCAGTTGACTGAGGTAGTTTTATTGTGGCTTTTTCTGGCAGTGTTCTGCTATCTAATCCACACTGATGAATATTTGCTACGGCTCTGAATTTCTTAATGCGGACAGCTCTGCCTCTGCGTTCTGTGCTGATTTAGAAAGAAAAAAACAGAAAAAGCTGAATAACGAATCACTGGGGAAACAGCTGCCAAATAGATGTACAAACTGCTAACTGGGTAGCAGTAATGCATAATGTTATTCGGTGTCATGTTCTTCAGGCAATTACACAATGCCTGCCTCCCTATCAATAAAATGCATTTCACATATCTAACCACTAATGACTCAAGCTTCACTCTGGAGCAACACATTGTAGCAGACTAAGCATGGGACTACAAGTCAGACGTTCCTGATCCCAGCTCATCCTCTGCTTGGCTGCATGGCCTTGAGCAAGTCACTAACCTCTGCATAATTATAATATTTGAACATGTAGGGGACCTGTACAATTTCATTAGTTAATGTCTGCAAAGCACTCCAAAGATAAAAAGTGCTATATGAATTATAATCATACTGTATTGTTTTGGGGCATTTTATTCCAATACACATTTGTGTAAACATGTTTAGTGACGTAAAACCCCAATACTGGCAAAGCTTGATAACTACCTTGACATAATTGGCACTTCTTAGACTAAAAATTAAATTAATTAGCAAATTTAATCGATTTTTGAGAACAATTATATAAAACAATTCAATATAGACACTGAACTGAAGCTGGGAAACAAGATCTTTGAAAGTTTGTGATGGATACTGGTAATGAAAAAGGCTTAGAGAAAGGTATCTTGTGAACTCATACACGTTACAGATACCTCTTGCTGCACCATGCTGGTCCCCAAAACAGCCTAAGTGTTGAGTTACTTTTTTCCTTTTTAGCATTCACACTTTTGCTACAGTTTTAAGACTAACCTTAAGACCCAGTGAAGTCAATGGTAAAACTCCTCCAGACTTTAGCAGAGCCAGGATTCATTGGTTCTTCCAGTTTATCGTGAACTTAATTTAAATACTTCTCTTAAAAGGAAAATAATACTCCTAGCAATGGTGTGATAAAATAGTTATTGAAGAGCAATGTCTAGCACTTCAAAGTGATTCAAAAGAAGAGAACAGACACCTTAATGGCCATGTGTCCTTGCTCTAAATTCATCCACTCAACAGTCATGGTAACTTACTGTTATAGGGGGGTAGGAAAACATAATTTTGTGTAGACCGAGCTAAAAGGACTTTCATTTTCAAATTAGCTTTCCTCAGGGAACAACTGGACAATATCCCTATCTCCTAACACACCATCATTTACACAATATGACCCTTTCAAAGCAGGCAGCAATGTCAATTTCTTTGTAGAAGCTGCTTTTGATTTACAGTTGCCGTCCACCTGGCACTTGTTCCTAATGATTGCTGGCTGATGGGAAATCTGTTATCCTGGCAAAAGGCTCTGGGGCATATACCAGCAAATGTCCACACCAAAAATCCTAGAATCTCTGTGCATGTACAGAATGGCATCCTTTGATTTTACTGCCCAACCGTATTGAACCTTTTTTGGGGTTAAAATGTCCCATGTGCAAAAAAGAAAAAAAAAAGAACTTTTCATAATAGTATAGGTCCATTTGGATTACTGAAACCAAAGGCTCATGGTTAGTGCCTAAAGAGCAATTCCCAAAGCTATACAGGGCTTTCAAGGTCTTGCAGCAGACATCCTTAATACAGCTTTAGGCACATTCGTTTTTATCTACAAATAGAGGATTCTGAGCACTGAAATTCTACTAGAAAAAAGTTTGTGAAGTGCCATATAAATACACTGTAGAAGTCCGTACTTCTTTAGCAAGTTGTTTGAACCTCATGTTCTGAACCTCAGGAGAAATCACACCTACAGTAGTCACATAGGCCCAAAGTTTAGATGCAGTGGTTTAGTTTCTTCTTGAGTCACAGACTTTGAGCCTGGGCTTAGAAAATCACGTAGAGGGGGATTCCTCACATATAAATTCAGCAATGTTAAGGTTTGTCACTCTCCCTAGGCCATTTTTCCAGGCTCCCTTGTAACCACTGGGGAAGGCAGGCACCTCCAAAAGGCCAATGATCACAACCGATGAGATGACTGGACCTAGAAGCATGCACATCTCTCCACTGAGGAAGTCCAAAATACTTGAGCCTGACTTTCAGATAGATTAAATTGTGAGAGATGAACCTTGCTGCAAGGATATATCCAAACTGGACAGTCCAGTATGGCCGAGAGTTTCCCTAAGACAGCTGAGGCACAGCTCACCTCTGCCAGCTCAATGGTGCCCTTGGGTCATTAGCCAACTTGGGACCCAGCAACGCTTCCCACTGCAGAAATCTCGTCTTTTCTGCCACAGGATACATATCTGAGGCTGCTGACAAGAAATAAACCAAAAGTAGGACAGAAACGTCCCTGGAATAGCGACACAGTGGGGGCATCAACCATAATACAGACGACTGCCTGCCTTACAGGGCCCTGTGTCACCATTGTCTTTCACTTTCGTACCTGTATACACACCTCTCCTATTAATTATTAACTATTAATTATTAATTATTATTAATTATTAATTACTAATTTATCTCTTATTAATGTTTAATAAGTCAGTTCAGTTTGTAGAGTGACTCTCTAGGAGGCTGAGGAGAAGCCCCAACGCATTAACAGCCTGTGGTGAGGTGGGAGGCCCACGGGCAGTTCTGCTTTCTGAGTCTGGGGTCCAATTTCCCCTCAGGAGCACTGCAGAAACCATGCAGTCTTCTGCTCTAAAGCCTTACTGCTATGGAAAAACGCATCCCAGACTTGGGAAATCTTCATGAGAAAAGTAAAATTGAAATTGACTTATTCCCACGATTTTGCTTCAGACAAATTAGCATTCTGCAGTAAAAAAAAAAAAAAAGCTTTACTGAGAAATTCTGGACAAGCACGAGTCAGTTCTCCATCTGTAAAATCACCATCCAATTGTGTGCCAGTTTTAAAATGAGCATTTGTTCACGGCGGGCGGATGTACCAGAGGAGAGAGAGGCAAAGTTCACACAACTACTGCCAAAACACCCTCGCTTATGTTTCTTGGAGATTCAGGACAAAGTATTTTGTCTGCAACTAGAAGAAGAAACTGAGGTGAAAGATCCCTATAACAAATAGCACAATGGTAGTAACGACTGCAGCTGAAGCAGGAGAACAGACAATATCAGTGTAGAAAATGAATGGCTGATGGGAACACAGTTATAAACCTCAAAAGAGGTAACAATCAACCACAGAAGTTGATTTACATTGAAGAAGAGGAGAGGGGAAAAAAGAGATCTAAGGAGAAAAATTCAGACTTGAAAAATACATACCAATTTCAGAGAGTATATTGGTACTGTGGTTATGCTGTCTGTCTGCTGTGGAATTTCTTTTTCGCTAGTGCAGTATCCAAAACTAACTTCCACTGTATTGCAATAATAAAAGCCAGCAGAATTTAAAAATAAAGTAGGATGATCACATTAATGTCAATGTATCAATCATATAATGTAGCCAAAGAGAATGGGGTGTAGGGTCAAAGCCCCTAATCTCATTTTCATACAAGGACTCGGCGGCACCCAGCTCAGCGCAAAGAAGAGTTCACGCTAAAGGTCACCACAGTCACATCCAAATGACAAATCACATTTCTATGAATTAACTGCAGCTATAAGCATTCAGGATTTCCTCTCTGAATTTTCTGTCTCTCCTTCATGCCGGAAAAACAAGAAGCTACCTTAAGCATCATCAGTTGATATGCACAGTCCATCTTTTCCTTGACATTATTTGAAAGAAAAAATGCTTTCATCAAAGGGGTTCCCTCCAACACACGCATCAAAAGTTCATGCTAAAAATCACCCTCTGCCTCTCCCGCTTCTGCGCTCAGCCTCTGCAAGTAGCAGGTCTTATGTTGTGCGTGTTCAGGGAGACAGAGCTGCATGCTGTAAAATAATGTATTTTAGTGCGTAACTGTGCAGGGAAAGGATTGCCCTGTCCAGGGTTTGCATTACTGCGTTCCATGGAGATGGCTCCCGAGCCCTGCTGCACCAGGGCTGCCTAGGGATGGAACAGCTGCTGCGCTGAGGGAACAACACGTTGCCTCTGAGAGGCACCCTTCAAAAGTTTTACTGGTTTTACTGGTCTTCTAAGGCATTGACTAATGCCTCATCTTCTCTTGGCTTCATAAAGATTTCTAGAGCATATCTGAGATTTGACCCTGAATATATGATGCTACTCTTGCTATGTAATGAGCATTAGTTGTGTCAGGCGTAGAGAGGCAAATCTGCTCTTTGTTGGAGAGCTACATGTCAAAATGAGTTTGTAAAACACGATACAAAAAGGATGAAATGCTGCTGACAATGCAAAGCCCACTGAAATCTACACATTGCTGCAATATTTATTATCAGCCAGAGCACATTATCTGAGATTAATAAATTATTCCTAGTCCATATTATGGTAAGGCATAGCAACCGCCATAAACCAGCACTGTCACATAAAGAAATTTCAGCAAAGTACCCTGCTTGAAGTAATGACTTTGTTTATCTATAACTTCACATTATTGATTGGGTTTGCTGAACTGAAGAAGGACTATGAAGTCATTCCAAAAGAACTACTGGGAAGTCTGGAAGCTCAGCCAATATAAAGCTAGCAGCAAGAAGGCAATTTCCCTGAGAAAAACTAGTCATACTTGGTTATATTACAAATATGCAAGCAAATTACATTCTGTTTGCATAAATAAGAACTAATGCCAAACATGTGGCTCTTAATGTCTGATTGTCAGAATTTTTCCTGGTAATGAATTTTTACTTGTAAGACTGTAGCAGACCTGAAACAAAGCAGCAACACAGGCGGATGCCCTCCAGTTTCAGAGGAGATGAAAAGCAAAGCTTTCATACAGGCATTCCAAACCGTCCCGTGACTCAGCCACATAAGGATAATTTCCAAGACAAGAAGCTTAAAAATGGCTGCATTAAAACAACAGCCCTCCCCAAACACTGGCTGGCTGATTTCCTTTAGCTCGTGGTTAAAGCCTTGGCATTGCTGAGCCCACCTGGCAGCTTTAGATCCATGGGAAGATGCTGGGGCATTCAGTGTCGTCCTGTCACTCCCAGCTTCTGGCACGCCGACTCCCGAGCCAGGCGCCGCGGATTGCCTTACCCTCACCTCACAGCAGAGACCTGCAGTGCTGACACGTGTGTCTCAGGCAGCTGTCTGCACCGCCTGCGGTCCATGGAGCGGAACGGCCGCTCACGGGCTTGAGCTTCTCTCCCTAAATTAGACAGCTAGAATAGGTCAAAGGAATTACTGCCCAGACACGCCAACAGCTACCCGGTCCGTACGCAGGGAGGCAAGATAACGAGCTCGGGTGCAGATACCTCCGTCGCAGATGCCTAGCTAGGCAAGGCGAATCCTGAACCCCCCAGACAGCACGCAGGGAAAGCCAGGAGCCTTACCAAGGCAATGCCCTGCAGCGTCACGCATTGCGCGAGGGGCCGCACAGGACTGACCCAAAGCAAATACCCACCACAGGGCTTCTGAAATCGCTTTCTGCTCTTGGAGAATAGGCAGCAACAGGCAAATGTATATACATACATATATATACTTACAATGCTTACGCAGGATGATTTAAAAATGTCTGAAAACCAACCAGAAAAAGGTCAACTGTTGTCTCGCACCTGCCACTGGCATCTACAAACTGGGCTTGGTATTTTAACAAAGGCAGGATTACACAACAGCAATCCGGTACTGAAGGGAAGGATGCTGCCATCCCTTTGGAGGTGCCGTGCTGTACTTCCCAGCCAGTATCCCACAACAAGAGAAGGCTCTCTCATCAAGAAGCTATTTTTTTGTTGTTAACTGTGTAACTATTCACAAGAAAGAGCTTACAAGCTCACTTCAGAAAGAAGCCGTTCTGTGGGACAGTCTTCTAGACTGAGGTGCAGCCCACCTCACTTAGGCCCTTAGCTTAGACCCACGCTTTACTGCCTACTCAAGCAGCCTTTTCTGTGCATGCCCCTACGCTGCCCGGTTATTCGGCAGAACGGTCGGTGCCTTTCCACGTCCACAGAGGAAATTCCTGTCTGCTAAGTTTAGATGCTGAAATTGAGCACACAGGATCTCCCTTTGGAAGGCTTCAAAGGCACTTTCCTCTCTGCAGCAAGGGTATGTAGAATGCAGGCTTTTATTTCAGTGGACTGCTTTGCTAAACGTCTAATATTAAGCTACACGTTAGATGCCTAAATTCAGAATAGAGCCCGCCTGTGAGGCTCTATATTATACACACCAAGAAAGAAATGGACTGAGTGGAGTTAGTATAGTGCGCTAATGTCTCTCTTCAGCTCATCAGCTGTATCTGCGGTGGCTGTGACTGAGAATGGAGTACAGAAGACGACAAATTGCAGATCACAGTCAAATTAGATTTTCCTAATGGGGCTTTTGAAATAAACTAACAGATCACTGCTTAAAGAAAACCTGTAACGAGGATGAGTTGATGTGATATTATTAAATTTCTTAATTTAATTCTTAAGCTCCAGAGCCAGCCAAGTAATATTCAACACATTTACCTTTACAAACTGTGGAATGCATTGTGGAAAAGCTAAAAGCGCTTTTCACAATTTGACCAATTCTCTAAGTGTTGAACCAATATCAGTCAGAGAGAACAGTATCTGCCTGCCAGTTATATATTAGAAGTATCTGCTAGCGTCCCACGCTTCCTCCTTTCATTAATTACACAAAACTATTTAGTGCAAAATCATGACAGGTTGTTTTATTTTTCTGGCTTATTATGCGTGCTATAAACTGAGAAAAATAATACTTGGCACTTCAGGGCCTGGCGTTGTAATTAGCAAACTCAAAACACAGGCGAGGCCTGTCCATCAAGCAACAGCGTCACTGGTGAAGAAACCTTCCCTTCCTTTATCACCGTCAGAAGAGGAGCACACTAATTACAGCGCCTTGCCTTGCCCATAGAAAGCTCCCTCTCTGCTTACGGGGAATACAGGTTTGAGGATCGCAGTTACTGTGCTTGGCTAGAAGACGAATTAGCAGGCGTCTGGCGAAAATGCAAAAAGAAGTAGTTCCTCCTCAAACACGGCTTAGCAACATCAGCTCTTTTGGCTACTGATGGCCAGGAAAACAAACTAAAACGTTTTTAGACACCACGTGAAGACATTTAAAATGAATATACAACACACTATATAACGGCAATGTCTAATGGCCTTTGTTATATCCCTTCCTATTTAATAATGTCCAGAATGACCATATTTTGAACCTCTGAGATAAAGTAACGTTTTTTGTGGGTCTAGCACAGGCTTCAGTGCCTGGAGGCTCTAGTTCTATTTCCAGCTCTGCTTCAGCCCTACAGGGTGACCTTTACGCATAACCTCATTTTCCTCACCTATAAAATGGGGATATTAATACTTATTTACCTCACAGTTGGTTCCCTTCCAGCTGCTACGGTGACTGAGCACGCTCATGCATCTACAGAATCACTAATGTTCACGATAATTTATTTCTTTTTTTTACACAAGCAATACAGACATTAAATCAAGAAATTATTTGTCCATCCAGTGAGTAAAGGTACACAGAAAAATAACAGCAATGGAAAAACTGTTCAACGCCCCTCACCAATTTCCTTTCAATGACACTGTCCTCCAGGAGAAATGGAGGCATTTCCTATCTGACAGCAACTAGAAGAAAGCTCTTGGTGCTGCTTTCAGTCAAGAAAAAAATTCATGGTTTTGGAGTGAAATTCTAACCTGGTGTCCCTTTGGAGAGGATATAATACACTGCAAGCTTAGCAAGTAAACAAAGGGAAAGAAACAACTTCAGTTTGAAACTTTACCTAATAATGAGGACAGAGAGAAAGAAAGGAAAAGAGCATCAGAGAGAGACAAGAGATACAGCCATCTCTTCCTAAAGGGAACGAAGCCACACGCAAGAGGTGCTGGCAGGTATGCCGACCCGCGGCTGGGGGAACACGGGCCGGTGCCTCCATCGCCCCGGTAGTACCGCGGCAACACTCGTCTCGCTCCGGGAATGCGATACTTACTCTTGTACTGCTCTGGCTATGGAGAGCGCCGTAGATCCAGTTTCATTAACGCTATCTAAGGTCACATTTGGCAGGTCGTCATCATCACTGTCACTTTTAATTTGTCTGGGAGATAGGCCTCGGGGGTCCATTTGTGCTGGAAAGAGACATATAATGGATTAATACGAGCGCGCCGAAATTAATCTCATGCCAGAACAACATCAGGGCGCAGGACACATCGGCTCGCCGGGGGTGGCCGGCAGGGCTGGTGCCTCCCCAGCCAGGTGACGGACTGGGACCGAGGGACCCTGCGGTCTGGGCCCTTCTCGTGGCACACCCCTGCCGTCGCCTCCGCGTTCCACGGGCCTGAAACAAAACTGCACCAATAATATTCGTCAAAAAGTCGGTTTACCCGCGAGTCACTTGTTCTGGATGTCTTCAGGAAGCAAACAGAAAGGGCTATGTCTGCCTTGCGCAACATAGCGCACTCCAGAGTAAATTTTACAGCAAAAATTCAGAAGCAATCTTTAATTTTGACAGTCCGTCACGAGATCCTAGGCTGGGACCCATGTCACTCCAGTCAGCTGAAGGTTAGGTGTCAAAAAGCCCTCAGTCGTCCTGATTTCTGACTTAACACCAGGGTCAACCTCTGAAGGAGCCTTCTCTCCACACCACAGGTGGCAGAGCCGTTCCACCCAACTTCACGCAGGCAGCGAACCCTCAGGTGACCGACGCTGGGTAGGCTTGGTTGGACTTTTTTGAAAAGCCACGCAGTCTCGCGTGTTACGAACATCTGAAGGTCAGGAATCGTGGGACTGTTCTGTCCACCCACAGCTCACAGCATCCACACTCTGTGGCCATGGTGCAGGTGCCCAGGCGCTGGCACCTGGGGAAAAGAGGTTTAAGAAAGGGCATAAAAATGCCACGCGGGCAGAGAGCAGAAGAAAGTGTGAGAAACAGCCAAGCAGGCACCAAGGTGAGAGGAGGAGGAGGGGAGGAGGTACTCCATGGCGGAGCAGAGGTTCCCCTGGAGACCAGGATGGAGCAGGCTCTGCTGACAGGAGCTGCAGCGTGGGGGGAACCCACACTGGGGCAGGGGAGCAGCGTGAGGAGGAAGGAGCAGCAGAAAGGAGCTGTCGTGGACCGGCCCCGGCTCCCACTCCCCGTCCCTTGCACAGTGCTCGGGCAGGGGGAGGTAGAGGCACTGTTCCCAGTGAAGGAGGGAGTGAAGCTGAGCCCGGGAAAAGTGAGTTAGGAGGTGGTGGTTCTCGCAATCCTAACCTACTTCTAATTAGCAGTAAATTAATCTTCTCCACACTGAGTCCATTTTGCCTGTGATGGCAATCAGTAAGTGACCTCCTTGCCTTGATCTCAACCCATGAGCTCCCCCAGCTCCTTTTCTCCCCCTGCCCTGCTGAGGAAGGGGGAGTGCAAGAGCGGCTGGGTGGACGTCTGGCAGCCGCCACAGGGCAGCCCACCACAGATAGGTTTTTGTGCCAAGAAGAGATTATTTTGTTTGGTCAGGTGAAATAGGGGAATCCAAAACTATTTATTTGAAGAGCTAACTGTTGCAGTTTGTTAGCTTGTGCTCTCTTGTACTGCAGTCGCAGAGAGAGGACACTTTCCGGGTCTTGTGACATGCTTTTCCAGAAAAGTAGCTGTCATTCCTACTCGGCTCTGGCTGGCCACAGCCCTGGACAACAAGCATCACAGGCTCCCTTTAGAGATCATGAACTGTTCAGCAGGCCTACAGCTAGAAAGCAGCTCCAAAACTCGTAGCTACATCTCCAATTTTGCCATGTTTCTTATGTCACAAGAAAAGGGACTGAGTCACACTGAAAAACAGGAGGGCTGTAGATGCCCCAGGAGCTGTGCAGCTGCAACAGCAGTACTGAGGGATAGCTGGGCTCTCAGAAAGAAACAACTCCCCAAATGAGTGATGACTCGAGGGAAAGTTGGTGTTAAATTTTAATTTATGTCTTAGCTGTGAACCACCTCTGAGTAAAAGAACAGTGAGTGATTATAACTACCCTTCAGCTGCTTTTTTTTATGTCAAAGAACTTCATTAAAAAATACTATTAAAATATGTTCAGTAAGCTGATGCAACAACCTCTTCTGGAAGCACAGTACATTTACAAAAGCACAGTATGACTTCTATTAGCTTTCTATAGCACTGTTTAGATGCCTCAGTAATCCTGGCTCCATTTGGACTGCTTATTATTTCTTCATGTATGGTAAAGAAAACACCTTTTGCTTATCAAAGCAAAGACTGTTGACAATGAAGAATGACCTGCATGAGACAAACATACAGCAAACTTAGAAATTGTTCAAAACGTTTAATTGTTTCAGGAAGAATGAGCACCATTCTGACTCTGCTTCTTAAAATCACGACTTACACACGATGGTATTCAATGCGTACATGAGCATTAGGGATAATCTAGTAGTTGACTTAAGAGCAACTGAACCACCTAGTCACAGCTGATTTAGCTCCAGAAAACTATTTGGAAAGAAGTGCTACTTCTCCCTTGTTCCCTAATATTATCACTTATTTCATGACTACTTCAGTTTTTCTTAAAGTGAATCTCGTTACAAGAAGTGATAGGTTTGTATCTGCCCAATATTTATATGATGCTTTTGTGAAAGCTCACGTTTGTAAATAAAAGTGTAACAAAAAACTATGTATGCGATACTTTGCATTAACTGTGGCTTCATCTGACTTACTTGCACGACAGCAAAAGTTTAAAGTGCAGAAACTTTCTTAAAGTTTAAAACTAACTTCAAATCACAAAAGTTGTTACATAATTTAGTCTGTAACACAGTTATTATACACCAATTTTGATCACTTAAGTGTGAATACACCTACATAACACGAGACGGTATAAATGTATATGAGAAGTCTTATGTATTTTTGTTCCCTATAAGACAATTACTGCAGATTGTCAGTGTTTCGGTTTAGCATGGATAAATGCCAGGTGCCCACCAAAACCAATCCTTCACTCCTCCTCCTCAGGTGGGCAGGGGAGAGGAAATAGGATGAAAGGCTCGAGGTTCGAGACAAGGACAGGGAGAGATCACTAGCCAGTTACTGTCACGGACAAAACACACTGAACTTGGGGAGAACAGGGAGTTTAATTTATCACCAATCAAATCAGAGTAGGACAGTGAGAAACAAAACCAGATCTTAAAACTCCAGTGTGGGGGTCCCTTCCA
>Ga0181612_143204_pt1 | contig 13891 bp, 6 predicted proteins | sample HoacroProtozoa21_FD_119630 | JGI IMG/M metagenome (GOLD analysis project Ga0181612, IMG submission 119630) | Hoatzin crop microbial communities from Cojedes, Venezuel. Combined Assembly of Gp0051906, Gp0051904, Gp0051908
AATAAGTCAATACCAAATTAGTTAATATCGGTGATGATAAAAGTTTATTTCAACCAGTCAAAAAAGAAAGTAATGATTTAACTTTTTGTGTGCTACAGTCAAATTACATTTCTCAGTTTCTAATAAAATGCACACTTGGTCATAAGCATCTACTCTTTATTTATTACTGCTCGGCAGCCTAAGGGCCATTAATTTATTGCTAGTGTGCAGTTTCATTGGTCTATGTGATACAAAACATCACTGTATTTTAAATATGATATGGTCTGAATCTAAAGTCTTATTCCTTCAAGACTGTGTAATTATGGAGTATGATTAAATCAGTTTGTAATTTATTAGAAGACTTCTACAGCCAACAAGCATTGAAAAGATATTACAGCTGCATTCTTTCTTAGTGAGATGTGCATTTTCTCTTTTCTCCCAGTGCAAATGTGTATGTACATACAAACTACCTTTTTTTTCTGGGTTAAAAAGTATTTTCATTAAGAGATTTTATTAATTCTTAAACACCATTACAGATTATTTATTTGTATGAAATATAATCAGCACTGAACCAAAACCCTCAGGACGTTTATTCTACTGCTACACTTTTTTAAAACACTGTGTCAAAAGATTCAGATGAACATAACTTTCGTATCACTGTTGGCAGACTTTCACTCGCAGCATGAGATAAGAAAAAAGGAGCTATAAGTGTTTCACACTGTGGTTTATACTAACTCAGTCCTCTAGTTCTTTTTATTCTATTGCCAAGATAAAAAATGGGTAGACTGTAAGTAAATCTGAATTGTGCTATTCTGACCTGTCAACAGTTTGTTAAAAAGATGATACAATAACAAGTGAAGTATTAAATTGTATTCCTTCACATATTGCTTTGCTTCCTTCATCTACATAAAAAATAAAGTAGAATTTAGATCTAATTTCTACGTGCCTCCACACCCCCATGCTGTATAACAGATCTGATCAATGCAAGCACCCTGCATCAGCCAAGGACCGCAGCTTCCCCAAAAAAACAAGAATACTTGATTCAGCACAGGTTTTCCTATTCTCACAGGCAAGAATATCTGCTTTATTCTGAAAAATGTAACAATTTTAAGAGTTAGTAATAGCAATAAGAAAGAAAAAAAGGAAATAAGAACTAGACAACTCTCATTTCTTCAGGGTAGAACTTTCAAAAGCTTAAATTTCCTTCCTTAAAGAAGCATTAGTCCTATCTGCTGCTAAATGAATAAGGATTCAAATAGATGTGGGAGAGTCTCATCTTGTGTCAAAAGTTTAAGGTTTTATCCATACAAGTATTGACTTCAGGAAGCCTCCAACCAGGTGAATATCCTTAAGCATATATTATTGATTCACTTTTGTACTTAAGCAAGAACTTAAATACTTGCCTAATTGTTTTGAATTACGTCTATAAAAAGGCAAACAAGATACAAAGACAGACTAATGGTACAAGCCCATATTTTCTATATCTGGACAACTCAAACACAACCATCTGTTGCTTACCCTAAAACAATCCAAAGGTAATAAAGATACCCTGACTATTCTGATTATGTGTGATTCATACTTTGAGGAAATAACAGAGAAATGTGGGCTTCAGCAATATGTCACTTATAATGAGCCTTCCCTAAAACAACTTCTTTCGAAATGAAAATGAAACTCATTCACAAATGTTTTAAACTCAGGGATACAAATACGCAGAGACCAAGAGGTCAATTATACTTTCAGTCTTGTCCTTCAAAGAGAACTAGTTCAAATTAATCCAAATAATTTGTATTTTAACCAAAAATATTTCTTTTAATGTACTTTTACATTTTAGTTCTCACTTTCCAAAGTACATAAATAAATGGAGTTTTAAAAAAATTTTTTAAGCCAAGACATTTGTATATGCAATCACTTTGATACAATGGGTTTCTGATTTATTCTCCTACCTTGTTTCTACACTGTAGCTAGAGCTTTAAAGAACAGCCTTATCACAGGTACCAACCGCAGATATATTAGTTGAAGGAAGGGAAGCTATCTTGAACTCAGCCCAAGACCATAAATGTGAAGCACACACAGTGTTGCAAATGTCCCAGAAGACTATCTTCTCATTCCATTTTTTCCAGAATTTCTTGTCTATATTAAAAAAATATTCCAGGCTTCTGTCTTCTGTTTCAGTGTGACTTCTTTCACCAGAAAAGAAACATCCTAGAAGTCCAGAAGATAAAAAGCAGCAGTTAGGACAGTAAATGGTTTCAGAGCAGTTGTCACTCTGAACTGGAGCTTGGTAGGACTACAGATATCTCACTGTTTCCTGCTTGTTCATAAACTCTTGATTTTATAAACCTACCAGACCCAATTGGTTTTAATGCTCTGTCTTCCTTTTTGGCTGCTACTGAACAGAAAGCAATCCACCATTAATTCAAATCTTTTTCTCATTTCAAGGTAGAAAATGTAGAGCCCATCACTTTGAATTTCCTAGTTCATCCACTGCAGATGGCTTTTGCTTTTTCCATTGTCATTTGTCTGCTTCCTCCTCTTTTTTCATTCCTTCTGCTTCTCCTCTGTTTTTCAAAAAGGACATATACACATGCTCAGATCTCATGAACTAATGTCTAGATCTACTGTAAATCACATAAGCCCTTCTCCTATCACTTACACTGCAAATTTTAATTCAATAGGCTACAAGGTTGCCTACAATGTACAGAATAGATTTTTTAACCAGCTATTTCAAGATTATGATATAATGTTGTCTCTATAAACTATTCCTTGTCAGAAGAAAAAGTATAAATGAAAGCTATACTCACTTCAGCTAAATGACTTAATTTGGACATACAAAAAGTATAAATGATTAAATATTAGTATGTGCACTTCGAGGGGCCTCTTAGGGATGTTACAGTTCCCAAGCTCCTTCTTGGTCTGTCTGAAATAGGATTTAGAGGTTTTTAATAGAATTTAGATCGGTTTAAAATCTCCATATAGGAGTTGTACCTTTACTGATTTATTGCATGAATTTCCTGTTGAATTTTTATGTGACACTTGATCTCCCCTGAGGGACTTGTTCAGTTCTGATTGGATAATGTAAATTTCCAATGGAGATTAAACACAAATGAGTATGAAATTGATGTATTATAATAAGTGAAATTGAGGTCTGAGGTCCTGCTTCTCTTTTCTCTTCTCTCCTAACTAACCCAAGGCTGTCAGATGAAGGGTTTTGTATAATATTTTGCCAACAAAGAAAATTAAGAGCACATTTCTCAATTACACATTGGAAACTAAATGAAATCTTGTTCCAAACTTGTTTGATTTCATGTGCACAAGAGAGTTGTTGGAATAGTTTAACACAGCTATAATTATGTTGTTGTGGAGCCAACATATTGTCTTGCATGTTTTCTTCAGAATTCAAACTCATTATCAATTTAATGGAGGAAATGTGAAATGACGTTTGTCAAAATCTTGTGTTTGCATCTCCACATTGGAATATTAATTCTAAACATGTTATGGAGCGCACCATTGTAAATGTAGGTAGATTGACTACAGTAAAATTTTTTTGGTATCACTTTCAGATGCAACCTCATTGGCACACAGAAGCAGGTTCATCCACAAAATATCAGTCTTAGCTTCACTTTCTGAAGAAATTCAAAAGAGTCTGTGGTCTCCAGTGACAGTGCTCCTTGATGCACACGCAAAGGCTGGCTCTGCAGATGCTGAGCTTCTGTAGAGACAAAACCACTTCTCCTGCCTAGATTTATGCATCGCAAAAACATTAAGAGAATTGTGATTTGCCCAAAGAGCAATTATGAATAGAAAATCATTGTCAGTCATATCGAGCAATCCCAGCTGATGAAAGATCACTTCCAGAATGGCAGGGACACTCAGTGCCTGCATCACACTGTTTCTTGATCTCACAATAAAGGCTGAAAAAAATCTTTTCTAAGCATATGTATTCCATTGCTAATGCAGATGCACATGTGCATGAAGTTCTGCACACTGAAACAACGGCTAGTATTTATGCCTCTAACAGTCACAGTACATTTTCTAAAATACTTGGAAATTCTATACTTCTGTCAGAGAGGTTTAAGCAGAAATTCCATCAACTCCACTGCATTCAGCATGCGCTTTACTGTTAGCTGAAGTGAACAAACAATATGAAACATTCAGTGTCATGAGAATGGCTGGTCTTCTAACCTGTTGTGTTGAAAGACTTTTTCACCCCAAAACCCTGTAACTTCAGTGGACAGTGACCCACAAGCCTAAGCTATTAATATACAAACTGAGCTTACTCTGAATCACTGCTTTAATTTTAGGAAAAATCTTCCATGCTCTATCCAAAAAAACTGAAAGGAAAAAAAATACAACCAGAACGAACGGAGAGCATCTGCATGTGATTTAGTGAATTTAATTTTTCCCTTGGTTTAATTCCATTAACTTTATCATTAATAAGCCACTGGTAGGTACAAAGGTAAAGATCAAACAGTTCCCATCCCTCTGAATGCTATCTATGCAAACTGGGAAAGGCTGCATAAGTAACATGAAGTACAATGGAATTTGCTGAAAAATAATCTGGCAAATTTACTTCTGCATTTAACTCCCTTGCCTGTTGTTTGAACAAAGAATTGCTGTCTGGAAATATTAAGCTTTACACAGCAGCTATGGCAGCAGGCACAATATTTATGCTACTTGTGACAATGTCCCGGAATCAATGTTGTCATTTCTAAATGCAAAAGACTTGTATTGAAAGGGAGATGAGAATGTAAGTACAAACCCCCCACAATACAGCCCTTAATCTCCTTGGTGGGTTTTAAGAGGGTTTCAGATTCTCTCTTGAAATGCTCACCAAAGTTAGGCCAGAAGAAGTCAAAGTAATTTAGATCCAATCTCTTTTCAAAAATGAAATGAACAGAAGTTTTATTAAAAGGAAATGAAGAGGAAATTGAACTTTCAGATTTCATGGTGCAATCGTGATGACTGAAAACAATATTCGTCGACAGAAAGTTTAGAAGATAGTTATTTATATGTCTATGCTGCTGTACTGTGGGATTTGTGTCACAACAGAGGGCAGGTAATTTTTAAAAACATAATGGAGCTGTAGTAGAATTACTTGTTGGTTATTCCACACACGTTCAGAATATAAAACTTTTCACATTCTTATGATCGGGAATCAGAAACATTAATTGAAATGTGTACTTTATGAGGAATTTTGACTGGAGATGCTTATGGGTAATGCAAATTTTACCTGCATAAAAGCTGTGTAGTGCTGTATCTCTGTGACATGGAAAACTAAATCACTTAAGCTGAAGTCATGGGGCTGACGAAGATTGGTAATATAATGGAAACGTCACAATTCTGCCATGCAGAACAGCCAGAATGAAAAGGAGAAAACATGCAGCCAGACACAGGTGTGAGTCACAGCATGTCACCACAGAAGAAAAGGAGAGATATTTGCATTTAGTCCTAAAATTGAATGGTTCCATAGTTAATCTAATGATAGGGAAAGCAATGGCTTGAGAAGACGACTTTTGTTCAGGGGCTGCTCCTTAGGACTGTGAACTGCATGCCCTCCTCTGAGCAGCCAGTTAAGTCATCTGCCATTTATACTCTCTCTACAAAAAACTGCTGTGAATGATCCTTCTTAGACACTGCAGTGGAAGTTTAGGCACAAATTTTCAGAAATGTCCAACAATTTTGATCCCTACCACTTCAGGTAACTTACTGAAGTATTTTTAAATGCAGTACATCAAGGTAGGTGTTATGAAAAAGTGGTCTGGATGACTCAATCTGGGCCTCTTTGAAGCAAACATCTGAAAAGATTGTCATCCTACAGATAAATGTAAGCCACTATTTTTTCTTCTTACTGCAACGTAGCACAGCCAAAATATGTTCATCTATGACAGGTGAAAGGAATGAAATTTCATTCTTACACTTTTCTGTAATGCAGACAACGTACTCGGCTTCAAAAAAAAAAAACTTCATTTTAAAGTTTCCTAGTGTGGGGAAAAAGTTCAAAGTAAAACCTTTTCCGTAGCCTTAATACCACAATATTGCCTAAGAATATTAGTCAAAACATTCTTTAATGAGAAAAGAGAGAAATCTATGCTGACTCGCACAATCCATCATAAAATAATGTACTTTCCCTAATACATGTGTACAACATCACTACAGCTGACAGAGACAAAAAATCTATATGCAATCAAGATTTATAATTGCAACCTGACATTCTTAATGCTTTAATTTGAAGTGTGTACCTTGAAAGTGTTCTTTAGATTTATCAGAAGATTTTCCAAATACATGAAATATTTCTAATATGTTTGTGTTGAAAAGAAATAGTTATCTACTTCAAAATTGTTCGAACTCATAGAATAGTCTGTGGTACCTGAGAGTCAATGGTGAATAATGGCAAGAAAGAATTACATTTTGAGGTAGTTTATGGTTATTAAAATACAGATAAAAATGCTATGTGATGTTATTAGCATTCCCTGAGACAACTGTGGGTTAATTACTATCTATGAGCACTATGAAAATGTTGGAAACCAGTGCATCACCTGTCACCCTGATTTGTCCATTTAGCAGTTGATTTTTGATAAGTAGAGGACATCAAGAATCACACAAATAATTAACATTAAGACTTGCTGAGTAGGCCACGTAGGCAAATGAGAGCATGATGGCAGCTGAAAATCATCAGACTGACACTAATTAATAAAAATATAACGAAAATTAAGTGACAGGGTAATGAATCTGCAGAAGCAGAAGTTCTTCTAAGGCAAATTATTTTTTAACCAATGAGAAGAGCAAGAATAGATTTTCCAGTTCCTTCAAATACGGAAGAACCTTGTAAGCAGCATGTTAAGACATTTTAAAAACATCAGGTAGTATTGGTCAATTGCAGTTTTCCACAGCATCTGAAAATATCCCAGAATGGAATGGGTTTTGACATACTGCTCTGTACTACCACTGTGAACACAGCCAGCTTATAAGAATATCTTTCAAAATATATTCAACCACATGTGAGCATCCTAAATGCTCACCCTGAGTTTATTTAGCAACGATGCAAATTATCTTCTTATTGAGTCTTTAAGAAATATTATCTTTCTTGGACAGAGTTATAGGATGGAATTTAACAAGATGTAGGAATTGTGACCAGAATGAGGATAACTGAGTGATAAACATTTGTCCTGTGGTGGTTGGACAGAGAAAAAAATCATAGCGATCACATGGCCTCTGTGAAATGGCAGGACTCCTTACTAAGTCTCTTTTACACACAAAGCTTCCAGAATAATCGGATACATGCACTCGGAAGCGAAAAGTAAAAATATAAACATACAATAGATTTAACAAGGATTTAATTATTCCCTACATCATTGAGAAAGAGGCCACATTCTAAGCTCCCTTAATATGAAATTAATTCCAAGCATGAGGAATATCTTTAACATCTCAGTCATGGTTTTTCTATTTGTAAATTATGAGGTGTTCACCACTTTCTGGGGATTGAGCCTTTAATCACACAGATGTCCATTATAAACCCTCTGTTTGCTTAGTAGTATAATAGGTGAACTCACAGCATCTTTGTGCTGTAATAAATCTGCAGACTCGGACAGAATGCTCATGATTGCCTTCTAAATTCTTTCAAGGTCATTCTACATGATTTCATGCTACATAACATCGTTTCTCAGTCTATTTCACACTGAGAAAATATCATGATAAACATTGATTTTTCCCTGCTGGTGTACCTGAATTCCACCAAATTGCCCCACCACACATATACACGCACGCTCCAATACACCATCTTTTAGTCATTTGATTCTAAGCTATTCCGTAGAAGCTAAAAATTCAAAAACCAAATATGATAAGAGAAAAAGAAGTTGTGTTTGGTGCAATTATTTGAAGACTAGACTGGAAAAATGAGAAGAAACAGGTGTTTCTTCCAGTGGGAAAAGCATTACTGGAAGTAGATAAAGAAACCCCCACAAAATTATCCAGCAACAATCTGGGAACTGAACCAGTAAAATATGTGGGATAAAAAGTCCTCTGAACAAAGGATTACTTAAAAGTATAATATGTTCCAAGTCCACAGTTTACAAATGCACACAGAAACACACTGCAAATTGTTGAAGATGTTAAATGTTAAAATAAATAGCCAAATCTAGACTGAATATTTGACATGTTTTGATTAGCAAATGCCCTTCATGAATTAGTTACCATCAAAAAAGACAGGAATGCCTGCAAAAGCACAGAGTCCCAGCCCTAGATGTGGTTCCTCAAGCATTCTGGCATGAAAGTAGTGCAGAAGGTGCTAATAATACTTCTCTCAAGAGAAAGACATAGGATTCCTGAAAGAAATAGTCATAGGCACAGACAAAAATTAGCTACTTGATTTCTACTGAATCTTAGTGCCTCAGGTGACTAATTATCTCAATGACTTCCTGTCTATGCAGAGATTTAAGATTAATGAATTAAATTCCCCAAATTCTTCATGAATTTATTAGCTAATATGATACTGCTGTTTGCCAAATGATTGAAAATTGTTGAAAGTTCACTTTATCCTCTTATAAAGACCAGAATTTATCTCCTTTCAGTCCAAACAACTGTTTCTCACAGGGACAATGTCGGCTCCCCATCAGACAGCCTCTTGTGGACCCTAGCAGTGTTTGTGATTTATCCAGCTGCTTTCCCTGTGGGCTACCAAAAGTCTGGGTTTTCTTCTCCTTTCTACCTAGAAATCCTGAATTTAAAGCCCCCCGAGCAGTCAAGATGCAGAGAATAGTTTTCACCAGCAGCAGGTAACATTCGTATCACACTTTTCCCAGACACCCTGTACACTGCGCAGTGCTGCCCCTCTCCAGATGAACAGCAAGTCATACAATTCAGTTAATCAAGAAAGATAATGATTCAGTTTGCAGAAATGTGCCAGTGAGCAATATTTATCACTTGACCTCTACCTCCTGATATGGCTGTACTCAAATAACACTGGCATCTTGTAGGAAACAACTCCCCTTACGATGTGTTCTTCTACTGTGCTATTGCTATCACTCATAAAAAAGCAAACGTTTGTAAAACTGCTTTGGTAAAAATGAAATGGTCTCACTTGCCATGGAACTACCTTAGGAACGGGGCTTTACTACTAGTGTCATACTACTATCACACATTGAGTTTTACACAGTTCTTGCCACACCCAAGTAAAACCCACTACATGAGATGTGTTTACGGAACATCTATCTGTGTAAGGGAGGATACTTCCCTTCTTACCACCCCAAGAAACCAATCCTTCTACAGCATATTCCTCAGCCCCCATGACAAGTTTAGGTAAACTCTCTGAGCTGGTGCTTGCTTGTGGATCATCATGTTTAGTGGCAAATAACAGATTTAGCTAAACCCTTTTTGGAATCCATTTACACTTTCAGTCTCCACAATCTCTCACGGCAATAAATTTTGCAACTTAACAACACACTGTGGTAAAGGCAGTTCCCTCTATCTGCTTTAAACCTGAAGCTGTCATTTGGATAGTCTATAGCTTTTCATCTGATACTTAAAGGCAAATTATCAATAGCTTTAGAATAAGTCAGAAAAACAGTATTTCGCCTAAACGAATGACAGAATTAAATTCTCCCATGACTAGCAAATAACGATTCCACTACCCCAGATCAAACACTTAACCACCAAATCTTACATTTTGTCTCCCCTTCAGCACAAGGGTGTGTTCTGAATAAAAAGTGATGCATTTTCTATCAATTTCCATGGCCAAATATTTCTTGTTTAAAGACTTCTAAGTTGAAGACAACGCACCAGAGCAGACAGATCCGGGTCTTCGAGATCACAAGTCTATACAATGACAGTATGAAATCATAAATCTGCCAGCCACATGCTAAAATTCATTTCAGCATATCACCGGCTTCAGACCGCTGAGCTCTGAGAGGGCTCTGGGTGCTGATGACAGCAGCACCCAGTGGGCTGACATGTACGAAGGGTACCAGCAGGTTCCAGTGCAACACCACGGATTTGGCTTCTGGATCATCTCGAAACCTCTGTATTAGTCACACTGGTTTCAATATTAATGACCAAAAGCTTACAAAGAAGAAAGTATTTAGGTCTGAATCACCATCTCAAGAGAGTTATTTCTCATATTTTGAAGTACATCAAAGAAACAGCAGCAGAGGTACAACAGAGGAACAGTTTACATTCACAGGATGGCAGATGAGCTAAAAAGCATTGCCCACTTTATTATCTTGAGACATCTGTGTCCAATTTTAAAAACATGAATGCTTAAGTTAAAACTACGACTGAAAAAAGCAGGACTATGCCAATGGGCCAAGGTAACACAATCCCCATGTAGTTTGAAAATAAAAAGTTATTTCAATCTAGCAACGAATATGACCCATTATGTGCTTTACTAGAAATATTTCTTAGAGTCCTCCTAAGGTTAAAGCATAACTTACAAGAGCATTTGCAGGACAAGCATATTCATGGAGTGATTAGAGATCACAACAGAATGACAAATGCTATCCCTGAAAATTCTGTATAGTAAAAAGGATGCACTTTATCATTAATCCTTTGGCATTTGTTGTTGTTCTTGGGTTTGGTCTTGGAAGGGAGGAGTGCTTTGCAAGTGCAGCACTCAGAAGGTTAGCTTTTCTGAGTCCTGTCAGCTGCCTTGAGATGGAATTATGGGAGAGATTTCTGTTACTGCAGAAATGGACATGAATAGATGCATAATATACACAGAGAAATTTATACTGATTATGTTATTAATCTACATTAGAAATAAATATTTAAAATACACTTCTAATGTGACAGCGATACCTTATATATCTCACACTAAAATTCACTGTCAGAATAGGTACATTTTGAGATAAAGTTCTGAACACACAAACAAACACACACACACTACTCTATTTAGAGTCTGAGCTTTCATTCTTAACTATAGAATCTCCCACTGAAGGCAATTGTCTTCATCTGATTTACAACTTGGCAGTACTACTAATACACATAAAGCCCACCAAATATCCCAGATTCTTCCCTGCATAAAGTCAGCTTTGTGCAAAATATCCCTAGAGTGACTCTAACTAGGCGTGAAGGAATGTCCTACAAGCACTGTCCATTTATGCTGTAGGTGCTGTGCTGCCACACAGGCATCTCTGCTGCAGCTGAGAAGAGGAGCTGTTGTGACAGGGGAAGGGGTACTAAGCCCAATTCCTCCCTCACCATAGAGACTTTACAGCTTTATGAAGCAGAAGAGCTGCAAGCTGTTGATGTGAGACCCCACTTGGCAATGGGGAAAAATAATTTCCTCCCTAACTAGGAACGCCTCCATGAGCAGAAGTGAATCCTGCTCAAGCTGCAGGACAAAGAGTGAGGCAATTACTGCTGAGAAGTGGAGTACAGCCATCACTGAGGGGTAGAGTTAAACCAGCAGGTCCTGGAATCCTTTGAAAGGAGTCTGGGAAAAGATAGTGCAACATGTAAGGAGGCGAGGTGTTAACTGAATATTCTTTCACATACTGATGTGATGCAATTTTTCCCCCCGCTTTGAAAAAGTAGGCTCTTGGTTGGTGTACGTTTCAGACTCTCAAATTTTGTGCACTGGAGGGCAAACGGAGGTGGCCTCATGAGGCAGAAAAGATGGGGTCTGCAAAATTAAGCCCTGTCCTAACAACTTTAGTTCAGTTAAATCTTCCATAATAATATGAAGCTCTGAAAGTTTTAAGGGCTAAAAAAATTAAATGGTTCTCAGGAGGATTAATTCAACAAATAGCAAGTAATAAGATCACCAGCCCCAGGGAAATTCAGTAAGTTTTGTGCGCTCAGAGACTTAACAGGCCTCTGTACAGAGCACACGAAGAATAGGATGTAATTTTCTAAATCTACAGTGAAATTCAAAGTGAAAACTCAACAACATTAAAAACCATGAAGCAGTTCATGGTAAGATTTCTGACTTCATACCTTGCAAAGAAGCAGATATCACTCTAAATGTCTTTGAGAAAGCAAGTAAAAATGTACTTCTGAAGGCCATCCTTAGTCATGAACAGATGCGACACCCCCACATCACTTGCTGATTCCTGCCAAATGTCTGCAAGACATGTGATTCGAACAATTTTCCTATAACTCTGATGATGTACGAGTACATTCAGAAAACACACCAACGCCTTTAGCAATTATTTCCCATTCTTCTCAGTATAATCTCGGTTCCAGTCTAATCTCTGTTCCAGTCTCCTTCTAAGACTGGTCTCCCAAGTGCTTATCAGAACACATTCTCCCATTTGGAACATTTATTTCTCTCTGCTATCTTGTTTTAAAGTTAAATATCTGTGGCTTTCTCTCTACAGAGCCCAGTTCAAAGAGCAGATCATGTTGATGCTATGACAACAGAAAAATAACTACTATTAGTAATACATCTTTGCTTGTACGTTAGAGCATGTTCTCTAGCATCAGCATGAGCATGGATAGAAAGCAGCTTAGGCACAGCAACATGTCTGATACAACACTGAATGCTCACTGAAGAAGCTGTGGTCAGTTACCAGTATTATAATTTCTGAAACAAGCACTTTTGCAGTGATACATTGTACAGTTTCCTGCAACTGTCAAAGTTTTTCTAAAGGAAGGAAGGTGCAAGGAAAGAAATTTATCTATATTTGTGCTTCAAAAAGCATAAAGTTTGAGAATATTGAAGTCAGGCAACAAGATACGGTGTAGAAGTATCTAGCTGTAAAATTCAGCTCCAGATGACCATCTAGGTTTATAGCAATGTCCAGTTTTGTGGGGTAGCATTATAGCTGTAATTATAGCTGCAGACCCTGCTTGGAATTTGCTTATTTTATTTCTCAGAGTTAAGAAGAATTGTAACATTATATAAATGACACCTCTTTGGCTCTTAAATAACATTGCTGTCTATAATGGATGTAATAAATGTTTCCTATTCCAGTACTACAAAAAATGGTCTAGGCGGTTTTACCCATTTGGCAGTAGAACTCACTTGACCATGATGTATGCCATACTTGTTATTTATTTGCAGAGGCTAGAAGGCAAATGCGCTATATGAGAATAGTTCTTTAATGTAAAGCATTAAATTAAAAGCTCACCCTCAGGATTTTGACTGCCAATAGTAGTAAATGGATGCCCAAGATAACAAAGGAGCTGTTGCTATTTAAAAATATGCCATTTGATATTAAAACTTTTTTTATTTAGCAGCAGATTTCCACCCTGTCCCCCTTCCTTCATCATTACAGACTATATCCTTGCCATACAGGTTTACACGGGTGTTGGGAATAACATTCCTCTCATTGTACAGATATACATTAGATCATATTCCTTAATATTTTTTTGCATTTTTATAATTACAATACTTCTAGATGAGGTGTTTCAATGGTTCATGTTCACATAATATTTATAATCCTTACATTTTAAAATGATCTCACCCATGAAGGTAGTAATACTATGCACATGTATGGAGTGCAGCTGAAGCAGAGAAAGACTAAGGTTCCAGTTTTTAAAAACTGCCTTGCTCATCCTATAGTTCAAGGACTACACCAACTTTGGAATGTTTTTTCCCAGGAATGACTCGGTACTTGACAGATTGTGGCAGATTGTTCGGGAGCATCACCTGAACTGCAAGTCTTCCCATCCCAGCTGACAGCTAACAATAATCTGCTCCACCCAAATTTTCTCAGAGCCAAGATCAGACCCAAGTTTTCTCAGCTCATGAATCACAGCAAAAATATCACATCTATTCCCATCTTAGAAAGAGTCCAAATCATTTTTTCATCACTGTGTTTTTGTGATTTCGGCGAAGCTACTGAAGGTGAAGGGTTCTGGAGCAGAGGCTCGCGCCGAGGGACCCTTTCTCCGGTGGCAAAACCGCAGCGGCGAGGCGGCAAAAAGCGCCGAGAGAGAGAGAGAGAGGAGACCCCAGCCCCCCCCCCTCAGCGGG
>Ga0181612_102303_pt1 | contig 13890 bp, 9 predicted proteins | sample HoacroProtozoa21_FD_119630 | JGI IMG/M metagenome (GOLD analysis project Ga0181612, IMG submission 119630) | Hoatzin crop microbial communities from Cojedes, Venezuel. Combined Assembly of Gp0051906, Gp0051904, Gp0051908
GAAAGATGTGTTCAAAGGAAAACAAACTTCTACGTCCACAAAAAAACCACTAGTGACATCTTTGTTTCTACTTCCAGCAAACCTGCCCATATGAAATTAACTCTATACGAACAAAAATAAGCCTATTTCCGTGACGGCTTCTGATAGTTTTTTAAAGTCTTATGATTGAGTTTTCACCCAAAACTGAAAAATACCACTTGCAATGTGGTTTTAAGAGCCTCACAAAAGTAAGAAGACAGACATGGTTATATTTTTGGAGCAACCTTCTTCCAAGTCATTAACCCTAAGCATCTCCTATCCTGCCTATGGTTGCAGATAGTCATTTCCTGACTGAAGAATGGTATTTCTTTGGTCCTTATATAATGCTGATCATATGGCCAGGCAAACGCTTTCTCTTAAGTGCATTAGAAAAATTCTTTGATGTTAAAACTAAGCTGGGTTTGCTGCCACTAGGTTATTTATGGAATCAATGGACAACTCACATTATCTTCTGAGGGAAAAAGATGAAATATTTCTGTTCCTTTAAGGGAAGAGGCTAAGATGGCTTTGCAGTAAAGAAAACCTTGTGCTATTTATGAGGGACAATCAAATTACTAGATACTTACACTGAAGCAAAAATTTGAAGTAAACTTTAGCATTTGTGTCTCGTTATGGTCATATCCATTTTTGTTATCTGTGGCATTAGCACATAGTTTATCACTCTGATAAAATCTGATGTGAAAAGATTTCATTGCTAAAAACGATGGAAATAGCAGGGAAAATGTTTTCCATATTATGTCAGTAGGATTGTGCGCTTGCTCTTTTTGAAACCATATCAGAGAATGCAGAGAGAGATGCATCACTGTAACAACACTCCGAAAAAGACAGTGGAAACACAGAGGGAGGGTTGAATTCCATTATTAATTTTCACCTACATGAATTCCTATAAGCCTTGTCTATGGCTCTGTGCAAGTTGTCAGACAATACATTATTTGAAGTGATATATGACCTTGGTATCCTGCAAGGAAGACTGAAAAGTCTATGCAAAAGTAACTTTCCATGTTGGTACAAGGCAACAAATGGGGAAAAAATACATTATAACCATGAACTTTTTAAAATCTGTAAAACATTTCATAAAAGCGAAAGATCTAAGAGAGAGATGAGACATTTTTTTCCACTAAACACACTCTAAGATAAATCTAGATTTAATAGGTGCAATAGTAAGACACTGAATTTACACTACATTATTTTCAGTGTCTCAGCTCTGAACAGTTACTATGTAGTGTATAATTAAGGGCACCAAAGTTAAGCATGAAAGACTGTAAAGTTAAAATGACAAAATTTGGCAGAGAAGGTGTTGTTTTTCACTGCTATTAGATCTTTCATGAACTTGTGAATGTCAACGGGAAAACAACAATGCATCTTCTACTGATATGTAACCGTATTAGAATGACACCAAGAAAACAAGGAGCAAATATAGACGTTCAAGATTAACGATACGGAACGAGTACTAGTACTCTGCCTTAGCTACATTGCTGATTGAAGAAAGTATAAAGAAACAAGTCTCGACTTCGTGGAGGACTGGGTGGGATCAGAGCCTGACCTGAATCCTGCTTTGGACTTGCCAGGAGACTCCATGACTTCCAGGGTTGAGCACAAGTCAAGCCCAGGCCACAAGAACCTCTCAGCACTTCTCGTGCCCTGTCAGGTTGCTGTGAGCCCTGTACCGTGCAACCTCCCTCTTTCCAAAGAGAGGTCAAACTGAGGCCTATTTTCTGTTGCTTGAGGCTGTTCTTTCTTGGCATTTGTTATTATTAAAAACATTCCAACTGTGTGGGCTCCTCTCGTGGTTTTCATTTCCTTTTCTTGCTAAACTGCTACTTTAAAGTGGTTGATTTCCTCTCATCTGAAATTCATTGCTGGATGGTGCGGAGCGTGTTTTAGGCTTAGATTTAGATTAGAAAATATATTTTTAGGTGAAAATTTCTACGTTAATCACAGTACTGATTTCACTGATTTCATTCACTGCAGCTTACAAGGACAGCTGCCTCCCTCTCGTGTTACCTTGTGTTTGGTTCGATTTGGGTAGAGACTTCTCTCCTGCCAGGACAGTGGTGAAGACCGGATCACTGGCAACACAGTCCCTGCCCAGCCAAAAGCACACTGCAGAAAGCAGAAGCGGGTGCCTTGAAACGAAGCTTGATCATTACTGTACACAAGCAAAGAAACCTGACACTTAAAGGCTGTTGTAGTAACCTGTTAGAATTTAAAATACAGCCGGTGTGATGCTGCTTCCATTTGATTTAAAAGAAATCTAGAAATTTTGACCATCAATGCACCTCTGCTTACCGGTTCTATCATTTAATCATTCACCGTTATTTTAAATAAATAAATCCATGTTTCAGATAATATACCATTCTAACAGCTAGCAACCTCTTACCATAGAAACAGCATGGTTGTGTTCATGCTGTGATTAGCAGGAGCGGAGCAGCCTCAGTTAATCTTGCCATTTAGAAAGCAATAAAACTCTCATACACCCAACTTAAGTCTTGTATCTCATTAGCTGAAACTTTTATAGCAGGCTGTGCACTGGAAGTGTTGGAACTAGAGGCTACCTGGGGCTGCCTGGAGGTGCACAGGCTGCTAGGGAAGTAGCGGAGGGTGCAGTCGCACCCACCATGCTCTAGGTAAGCAGTTGCTGCATGACCTGTACGTCCAAAACTGCTTCCAGGTCTTTCTGGAGAGAAAAGTTGTAGGAACATTACAAAGCAGAGCCAGGGAGCAAGGGGCATGAATAACCAGAGTATACTTCTCACATTTTTTCCCTGGCCCTCACTAGTAAGAGCAGTATACCCAGTAAGACTTTCTATACAGCAAGTTCAGTGCTAGTCTGAAGAATCTGACACTAAAAAATCACCTTCAAACTTATTCAGCATAATGTCTGTGAGTCTGCGCATACGTATGTCCGTGTGCACAATCTGACCTGAGGCCAAAAAAAAGACATGAACATTATGGAACAGGCTCATAAAACAACTGGAAATGGAACCATTTATTCTGCCTCTGCCCTTTTCTATACATGGAAGAACATTAGAAAAATTAGTGATTGAGCCTATAGGGTGAATTCAAGGTATAACATGTCAATTCCTTCATTTAACTGGCTGTGTTTGTCTCATAACAGACCAGTGGGGACTTTCGGTTACAGCCTGCTTTGTGTCAGTGTTATGGAAATACCTACTGATGTTTCTGGATTGCTGCCAGATCTTGAATACTTCCATGTTGCATGCCAGTTGGCATTCAGGCCTCGTATTTTTTTTTGTTGTGTTACCCCTCAGACACTAGTTTGTCACAAAGGTGAACTATCCCCTCTCCAAGCAGGTATATGTCAATTTAAACAGTGCAGGGCAGAACCAACCATGGGACTACACACCCAAACCTCTCGTTTCCTGTGTGTGACCCGAATGAGCGCATTCAGAGCCCTGCAGGTTTGCCATCTGTATTAGAAAAGTTATGAGAAACACATTGGTTGCTTCCCAAAATACACTTTGTGATATGAATACTTCCTACCATGCATTTTCTTCCTCTGTCACAATATTGTATGAAATATGTGCGTGCAATGAATCAGCTGGGAGAACAAAAACTTTTTAAAGCTTTACCAGGTATGTCCTGAGCTCCTTTTCCTTTGAGTGTAATAAGTGACCCTGCTCTGAAACACTGGGAAAGGAATACAAGAAAAACAAAGAAAAAAATTCCATTTTTTAGACTACTAGAGGGGTGTTTGTACTATAGCAATAAGGGACTTAGCTCTCATCAACATCTGGAAATTGAAACAAAAATTGACCTTGAGACAGCAACACGAATTTTACTATTCTTGACATGAAATATGTAATTTAGTTTTCACTTATTGAGTCATTTTTTTATCTCCTCATTTCTCTTCATCTTCCAGAAGTCGACACCTTAAAATGGTGTTTCTCGAGTAGCTTATGGAGTCAGGTTATTCAACTTGTTGTCTTGTACAAAATTCCACTAGTGTTACATTTTATGGTTGCATTTGAAAGAAAAACAATATTCTTAACTCCTTTGGCTTCTATTTATATGGTGACAGTCAGAATAAATATACTAATCTGTATATTTTCTTGTATTTCTTTGCTTCAGATCAACAGCGTGTATATGAAGGCACTAAAAATGAAAGGAGAGCTTTGGGAAAATCCAGTTTGCATAATTTGAGAATTTGAGAATTCCAAATTATGGGAGGGCTTGTCTTTTTTACAGCCTTCTAGTTGACTAAGAGAAAAAAAAGTCTATTATTAAATTGATTCCTTTTGTTTTAAACGAAATCTGCTTTTCTGCTTTATAATAGTTAGCTTAAATTCTCCCTTTCTTCTGTGAGAGCCTGAGGCTTCTTCAGTTGAAATTGTGATTTCAGTTCTTACTCTTCTTTCTTTCCTTCTCTTAATCAAGATAAGAACCGTTAATGATAGTAGGAAAAAAAATAGACCTATTTCTTGGATATTGTTTTTTATTACTGTTATTAAATCGAAAATCATGAAAACATTGTTTCTGTTACAGTATAAAAATGTTTAAAAGTTTCATTTACATAATCAAGCTTATCAAGTTTCTGCTAAGTCTTCTAAGGAAAAATATTCAAAAAAATAAACAAATTAAAAGACAGGTGACATCTTTTGAGAAATGCGAGACATACACACAGACAAGCAAATCTCAGTCATCACTGTATAGTAATTTGGAAAAAAATCCTAACAAGTTTACATTTGCTGCTGTTGCTGTCCAGGTTACTCACATGACAGTTCTTTGAGGCCTTGTGAGTCGCTAGATATGTTACTGCGTGTGGCAAGAAATAGAAATAATAGATCTTCCCTAAGGAGAGACTCCATGCTAAGAACGCGGTATTGTAAATGTGAAAAATAGGCAGTAAACATTGAAAAATCACAGTAACAGTCAAACAAACTTACCATTCATTTCAGGGAGGTGGGTTTCACTGACTTTTCAGAAAAAATGTTTTTATATTCACAGGTGGCAACGGTGTCTTGTATTCTGATCGTGTAGTTCTAAGAGAAAGGTTTGCTTGCTTTCATCAGAGTACCATAAATGTTCTGAAACCAAGACAGAGGTGTGAGGAGAAATAATACCTTCCACTAAACCAACAAATAGAGATGGAAAAATCAAAGATCTTCAGAGCATGCAAAACAGTGATCAAGCTTAAATCTCAGAAACACTGAAATTTAACAGCTTTTTGCTTGGAAAGGGGAACTCCGTGTCAATCAAGTCACATCCTATTTTTTCAGAAACAGACAGAAGATTAAATGGTAATTATGCAATTTTTACTTACCTGCTGAAATCTAGCTTTTTCTTCCTCTTATTCTATACTGGTTATGTGCTGGAGTAATGCATGGTTCACATACAGCCCGAAGGCTCAGGTTTCCGTACCATGGAAAGCAAACAGCAAGAGGGCTGCTGGGTGACTGTATCTTTCTCTGAGATATTGATTAGACTGGGGCGTACATCACAGGTCCTTTTTTTTTCCCTAAATACTCTGATGAGAATGTAACAGGGAGATCTGCCTGAGTCTGTAAAGTCGGAAGCACTCCCACATTCATCAGTGTAACTGTGCAGTATGTGAGAAATCTTACAAGAGGCAGCAGCCCTTCAATTCCCTCATGTCAAAATTCCCTCGAATATTTCGCTAGAGAAAGGTGATGTACCACAACCACTTCTGGTCCTGGTGTTGCCTGCCTGGGCTTCACTTCAGACATTTTGTAGTTGGTCATATCATCAAAGGAGAGAACTGAGACTGTTCTCCTACCTTACTGAAGCAGGTGTAACTCCTGTTGACTTAAATAACTATGACATTAGTTGAGGGATGCTAAAATACAGTATAGTGAATTCAAATTGGCTTTTAAAAGATTAGAACCTCAGAGTCAATATATACACATTATATGTCATGAAATAAGAAAGAATTCTAAAAAGAAGGAACTATTTGTTTTTCTCAGTTGTTTGTTGAACAATCTTCCACCATTCTGTAACAAGGTACCTTTAGTTTTAAATCACAACAACACAGTTTAAACAGTGCCCATCTGAATTCTTAAGCAAAATGCTAAATTTGCAGATAACCTGAAAAAAAGAGAGAGACAGACCAACAGACAGAAAACAAGGAAGCAAGCAAGTAAGAAAGAAATGTTTGAAAGCACAATAGAGAATTAAATTTATTTTGCCACATGAAAGATTAAAATCCCATTGGAGAGAAATAAGGCAAACTGCTCCATTATTTGTAAGTTTTCAACAGGCTACATCGACTATTAATAATAAATATGGCATTTGCTTTTGACAGCTCAATAAAACACAAAGAAAGAAGCAAACAGAGCTATTTCTTTAAGAAAAGCAAAAAAGAAAGACCAAAAATGTTAGTGACATATAGAGCAAGTCCTTAATTCTCATTGCCTGTTTCCAGAAAGATATTAATAGAGGTGTAGGAAAGTAAATTTCAAAATGTCATCACATCTCAGTTTTGAGAGAACAAAGATCTGTGATGGAAATTACATTAGGTCACCGCAAAGAAGATAAACGCATTCCCACATCAAAGCCCTTCCTTGCAGGGCACTGTTTAAAGGATTTGTCTCAAGTTAAACTTACTTAAGAAGAGGTTATGGAGCAATTTAACAAAATCAGTGGTAACAAATTGCCCAGGCCAAACTGATCTGTCTGAAGACAACCCAAGGATGAAGAACCTGAATTGCTTGTGCGGGTGGCTTATCTCTTGCTTAGGGCTGCCTTAAGATCCGCAGCCCAAAGGGTGCTCTGCGTACCCTTGCAAGTTGCCAAAACAGCTGCCAGCGCTCATCTGAGGAATTACAGTCCCACAAGCCTGATATCTGTACTGGGAAAATCAGAAGAAACTATAGTGAGAAGTAAAATTAATAGATATGTGATAAACACAATCCACAGGAAGAGTCAACGTGATCTTTTTGTTGATTTTTATATATGGGGGTGGTGGTTTGTTTCGCGTTTTTTTCTGTAAGCAGTCCTGTAAGTCTATTGGGTAGATCTGAAATTCAAAACAAAGAAGCATGTGGGTAAGAGTGAGTTTTGCTGAGGCAGGTTTGTAAACATGTTCTGGGTAAAGACTGACCACAACAGGTTTAAGGAAACCGAGTACCCAGAGCACAAAAGGGAGAGCTCTTGCATGGTTAAATAGTTGGCTAAAAGATAACTGAGAGTGAGAGGGAGGAGACGGCATGCCCAAGAGTTTATCAATGAAATGTCACAGGCATCTGTCCTGAGATACCTGCTGGTTAACTGTTCTGTGAAAGACCTGGGCAATGGCTTGAGCGGTGAAGTAAAAAAGTTTTACTATGATGCACCATTATCCAGGATCATAAGGGCAATGAAGAATTCGAGACGGACTGTAGAGGCTAAACCACAGGACAATAAAATGGCTCAAATTTAATTGTGGATAAATGGGAAGTGTATGAGAAAGAAACCAACAACCCAACTCCAAAGGCTAATCAATGGGCTTTGAGTTGACTATTAATGTTTCAGAGTAAGGATTTGGAGATATTATAATTGCAAGAAAATGTCTACTCAGTGTTTGACAGGGGTCAAAGCGGTAAATCAAGTCTTGTAATTCTTAGGCAGAGAATAGACTCCAAAACCAGGGGCATGATGCCTCTGTTCGCATCCACAGTTTGCCCACATCTTGAGGATACAGTTCGGGTCCCCTCGGTCAGTGCAGTAGAACTGAGAAGAGCTGAAAGGAAAGCAGCCTGAATTAACCTGCTCACACTGACGATGGCATTTGTCTGACTGCTGGGGGAGCCTGCTCAACTTGCCAAGCCAGCAGAGAAAAAATTCAGCCAAACTACCTGAGCGCCATTGAGCCAGGTAGGAGGGAAGGGGCAGGAGCTTCATCCTTTCAAAACAATTAATGATGGTTTATGCAGAATTTAAGGAATAAATTAGACATCCCTCTTTATTTTCATGAAGATATATAAAACCAATAAAAACATGAAAATTTAAAACAACTCTACTTACCTACAGTACTCTTTCCGACACACAGCTAAAACTAGGTAGCACCAAATTTTCGTATATATTAGATCGTTTTACACCACTACAGCAGTGTAAAAGGGATTGAAAAGCAGGTGTAAATTATGTTGGCACCCACATTAAGGTACTGTTGGGGTAGTGTCAAGTGCCTTCAGTGTAAAGGAAATACTGGTTTCTGCTATGGCTAATAAGTATATCCAACCAGTATCACATTAAATGAATGAAAAACAAAAACTGTCAGACCTCGTGGAATAAGCCAATCACCAGTTAAGGAGAGATGAAAAGAGTTGGTTTGAACAATTGACTGTTGGCTATGTTTTGAAGGCTATATATTTCTTCAAATTTCTCTTTTTATTTACATTTTTAGATAAACTCTCGTTGATTCCTTCTGGCATACTGAACTAGATGTAGCAATTCAGCAGGGCAACTGTGCAATTTCTGTGCTGTAGAATCTGGTGAACAAGCATTAAGTAGAATAATATTTTTCATATTTTGGAGAAGGTCATGAACTCATTTCCCACTTTAGGAAGCCTTTCACTAAATCCTGTCTTGCTTATGCTGACAGATTCTTATCAAGCCATATACTGAGTAGGAATTAAGTTGCTTCAAGTTATTTTTTTCTGAAACTTTGTTTTTCCCTTTCCTGTAAAATGTATTAACCTGATTAGGAAAAATATTGATCAGACATTTTGCTTATTAGATAAATTTATAAGAGTTAAAATAAGAGTTAAAATATTCCAGAACTGATGTCTTACATAAGCAACCAATTAGAGAATACATTGCTTGCTGTTCAGTGTGCTATTTCAAACAGCAAGATAACAGTAGAAATAGTACACACTTAGGCATCCAATGAATTTTTGGTACCATACAAGATAATCAACTAAAATATATCCATAAATCTTCTTAGTGTTATAAGCCATTGTATCTTTCAACACAAAATCCAGAAGTGGCCCTAGAAGGAATAAGCCTCAGCCTACCTGTTTTATGTAACTGATAACTATGATTATTTGGCCTCTGGGTTTACAGAAATCAGTACTGGGTTTTTGAGGCATAATCCAGATGACCTATTACTACTACAGGCCCAATTCTGAATGACTACTTTCCTACATACATGTATATATACACAAGGGTGTTACTGCTACACTATATACTGAACATACAGTGCTTGTCTATGGTCAAGGATAGGTAAAATCTCACAGCCTATATGCTCTGACATTTTTTTTTTTCTGGTTGAGAATAGATTAGATTAAGCTATGTCCATACAACGGATGATTTCTTTTCATTGTGGAAGGTACTATAGAGAGGCAGGAACCACACTAGTTTCCATTGATTTTTGCTCTCCTAATGTTTGTTTCCAGGCCAGGCCTTACCTCCTGCCTGGATCCCATAGTCAAAGAAAGGTGTATTGTCTACTACAGTTTGTGGTATAGCACTGTCTTACATTTTGGGGTCTATTTCTCTATTTTTGTATGGAACTTCTCTGCATACCAATAGGTGTTAAGAGTATGGGGCTGATCTGCCAGACTTCATAAATTCTGGAGGGGATTCCAGGATTTATGGACTTCATAAATCATGCTATTAGGTTCAAGCCTAAATTTAACAATTATTAAGCCAGTAAATCTAATAGTAGTAGAGGGCTGAAAAAGACAGTAGATAACACATCAGTCCATCTTAAGACTCTGGCGGTTTTGTCAGTAAACTGAAATAAGCAGACACATACAATGGATGTTGCTGTCACCCAGTCCACATCTTTTGCCCAGACGCATCTCACTAATTTTAGCTGCCTCAAAATTAGGTGTCTTATCTAAGCTAGCTGTCTAAGCTCCCTTACTATTCAACAGAGAGAAAGGCACTTCTTGAGGGTGATTCATCTGGCTTATTTTACAGAAGTGTTTATTACATACATCTGTTGGTTTATCTTAATAACTGAGCTGCTAGCGTTTAAATAAGCGACTTCCTAGTAAACATGACAGCGGATCATACAAATTCTCAGTGCTTTTCATGGCCAAGTCACAATGTTGACAACAATTATGATCAAACCAAATAGAAGTAATTTTTGAACAAACTATACAGATTTCATGCGTGACTATAGGAAATAAGGAGGCCTAGTTTCCCACAGATCTCTGTGTGACAATGCATGAATGCTGGCTGCAGCGCTGCTCGCAGCTGTGGCAAGTATAATGCCATATAGATCTTCTAGGGCAGGAGATTATGATGGCAGTCACCCCTGCAGTTAGCTTTTCTGTTCTATCTTGGCTGTTGATTTTTCATTAATTAGTTGGCAATTCTGGGGTACATTACCCCTGGCAAAAGGAAACTGTAGAAACTGAACCAGAAGTTCAGATACTAGTGGGGATATGAAGGAAGGAAAGCTACATACACATGCACACAAATAATTCCTTGTCATGATCACATAAACCTCCTTTTCCTAAGAGCCCATTCTAAAAAATACTTCTCCAAGAAAAATGAGATGTGCTGAAACCCCAATCTAGTGTTTAATCTTCTTCCCCTGCCATGGTAATTAAAAATGTTTTGGCTGGTCCACGTTTAACTTTGAGTAAGGCTGATGATTATCCACAAGACTATCAACACTATTCAAATGAAAAAATTTGTACAGATACCAAAGGCTGTAAGTTATATGCAGACAATGGCAGAGTACTGGTAAGTGAAGCAAAAAAAAGACAAATCAAAAGCATTAAAGACAGTACAAAGAAACTTATAAAAGGCTAAAAAAAATAGACTAGTAGTATTGGCCCGTCATAGAATCATAGAATGGTTTGGGTTATAGATCATCTGGTTCCAATCCCATTGTAGTGATCTCAACAATCATTCAGAGATGTTCAGATTTTGCAGTGAATTTTATGTTCTGAATTTGGGAAAAAGCAAAAAAAACAGAGGATGTATTCCTGTTGAAGAAGAATGATGAATAAATATGTGCTAACTAAACTGCCACTCGGAATAGGGCAATGAATAAAAATAGAGATCTCTAAATGAGCAGCTCCAGAGGGCTTAATCTAGTAGCTGGCCAAGAACCTCCCTGAGGTGGCAAAAGACTAGCGCTGCACTCCTAGTCAACAAGATTGAATAAGATAACGTAAACAGTGATTAGTCCATCAGCCATGGCACTGATCCTGGACAGAGCTGTAGAAGGGCTTCTGTAGGAGTCAGGAAAGAAGGGGACGAGAGGACTGAGGAGCAGAAACCTCACAAGCTGATTTTGCTGGCAAAGGAAACACGGTAGAAGAACAGCCTCTATGTGTTTTCATAGTTTTAAAGACATTTGTTTCTCTGCTGCTGATGGAGTCACTTCTCGATGAGATTGCAAGTTTGGTTGAAAAATATAATATTTTTGACATAGCAGACTTGTTCCTGTAAGGCATTTGACTTAGTGTTGCATGACAACTTCATCAGTTATCCAGGGTGGTACAGTATCAACACGGCACTAATGAATTTAGGACAGATTAAATGACAAGTCCCAACAGTAATTATAAATAAGGAATCATTAATGAGTGATTGCATTTCTTATGATACCCTGCAGAGATCAGTTCTTCGGTCTCTGACACTTAACAACTTTCTCTGTGTTCTGAAAGAAAGGCGAGTATCAGTGATGAAGTTTGCAGTTAAACTGGAAAATTGTGTTGAATTAGAGGGATTTTTGTTATGAAGGGAAGATGTATTCACAACAGCTTTCTGTTTCTGCCAGTGCTGTGGAATGCAGTCTATCAACAGCTAAAATCAGACAGAGCAGTGGGTTTCTCTCTGCAGATCTATACAGGATTGTTTAAAATTAGATTTCTGGTAAGTTCAGATGAAACTGTGGATATTGTGCTTGAAGCTCTGAAGCTCATTTCAATTATTTTTCCATCTCTAAGCTCTGTAAATCTAGCTACAATGAATAATGAATTGTTTTCTGCTTGGTTAATGATCTGAAATGGTTCACTGCCGGCTGATGAGTGCCAGAGCCAGCATGCAGAGGACAGAGTGAAAGCACGGCAGAGAAAAGGGGTTCTGGGGAGGGCAGGGCCATGGTGACCAAAAACCACAGCAGCTCCTGTGAAACTCTCTCTTCCCAGAAAATTCCTCATAACTATATCCACAATATAAACCTTATAACCTCATAATTCTTTGTTATTTACTTGTGGGAATAAATGCACACAGTAGATGCATACAGAACTAACTCAGCTCTCACTTGAAAGCAAAGTCGAGAGCATGGGCTCAGTCTGGAGTGCGACTGGAAATATGGCACAGTGTCCTCCAACAGTCTATTAGAGGATGCTAGCGAGATTTCAAGAGGTGCCTTCAGTGCCCAGAAATTCCTGTTTGTTCCCCCTTTTGCAGCCATGTAGCTCTACTGCTGGCATTGGCGGAGGGCAGAGAGCTGTCACGTTGAACCACAGGCACACAGGGTAACAACCTGCTTCCATGACATTCCACAGGGGCCCTGTTTTTTCCCTTGTGCAGGGCTGCAGCGGAGCATATAGCCTGAGATCATTAAGCTAAAGGAGCTTGATTATGATCCCATTTGGAAGCTAATCTCACTTGAATTTTTAAATTGTTTCTTTTTCACACCAGTCCAACTCTGTTGGCTTCAATGGAGCTATTCCCTGAGAAAAGAGACTGCATGAAAGGTGGTTCTAGGTCATTCTGTGCTTTGCTGATAAGGTAATATGACCTATTAAAGCTACATGGTGTGCTTTCTTTTGAGGAAAACCAATTTTTAGGGACTCCTAATTTTCCTGTTGTACCTGCTCCTACACTGTCTTTTGCTGTCACTCATTTGCACCAATTCAGCTGTTTTTTGTATTGAAGATTGGTGGAAAGACCAACTTTTTTTTCTTTTGAGGACTGATTATTTTAAAGCAGATCATCGCAATGATAATGTGTACCACAGAAGGTTGTACCAGCACGTCTGATAGGGAAAGGGCTTCTGCAGGAGTTGGGAAAGATGGGGCTGAGAGGACTGAGGAGCAGAAACTTCGCAAGCTGACTTTGCTGGCAAAGGAAACATGATACAAGGGCAGTCCCTAAGTGCTTTCGTAGTTATAGAGATATTTTGTCCATTACTTTCCCGACATCTCTGCTTGGTAACAGCTTTTATGTGCTAAAATTAATATTTTAGCTGTTCTAAATTATCTGCATCCTTATCATATCCTTCTGCTTTTAAAGCAGAAATGTTGCCCGCTTCAAAGCAGGAAACATTACCCTACTTTCTCCTAGATAAATCACTTGCAAAGTACTTTCAATATAGAATTAATTTCAGACTAGATCAGTACAGAATAAATCTTTCTGTGTGACTTTCAGTCCGAATATACACAATTAATTTAGCTCACAGAGACATTTCAAATTAAGCCCCCTCACTGTGATATTTTAATTATACCAATTAACGAAGTAAAACTTTAATCTATCAGGATGTCAACATTTCTAAGTGATAAATAAGTAAGATTGCTATGATCTAACCAGCAAATATTTCTGTGTGTTAAAAAGAATGTTTGAAAACGTGTCTAATGTTTGGTGGTTTCACAGAAACGTATGGAAATTTTATGGACTGCTTCTAAAATGTCAAAATATTTACACTTTCTGAATGAGAAAGACTGAAGATAAATGGTGTGTGTCTTCTTCACAGATAAACAACTTTAAATAGTAAAGTTGAATCTATCTCAGTGTGGTGGGTTGACGCCAGGTGCCCTCCAAAGCTGCTCTGTCACTCCCCTTCCTCAGCTGGACAGGGGAGAGAAAATATAACGAAAGGTTCAGGGATCGAGATAAGGACAGGGACAGATCACTCACCAATTGCTGTCACGGGCAAAACAGAATTGACTTGAGGAAATTAATTTAATTTATTACCAATCAAATCAC
>Ga0181612_177158_pt1 | contig 13890 bp, 10 predicted proteins | sample HoacroProtozoa21_FD_119630 | JGI IMG/M metagenome (GOLD analysis project Ga0181612, IMG submission 119630) | Hoatzin crop microbial communities from Cojedes, Venezuel. Combined Assembly of Gp0051906, Gp0051904, Gp0051908
CAGAGAAGCTGTGGATGCCCGCTGCCTGGAAGTGTTCAAGGCCAGGTTGGTCAGGGCTTTGAGCAACCTGGTCTAGTGGAAGATGTCCCTGCGTATGGCAGGGGGGCTGGAACTAGATGATCTTTAAGGTCCCTTCCAACCCAAACCATGCTATGATTTTATGATTCTACATAAGAATGCTCTCTGGCAATCGTCCTAAATATGATTGTTTCTTGCATAAGCTCTTCAGCAAATTCAATAGATTGTTTAAGCAACATCTGAGCCATGTAAGTGGATGACATATTTTTTGTATGCATCCTTAACACCGATAATCTACATTTAATGCATCATATTCAGTAAAATGAGTTTAAGTGATAACAGGTGTTTAGCATAATGGAAACTGCTGCTAGTTGGTCAACATGTAAATTAATTTTGTTATTTACAGAACCAGATGGTGAATTCTGGAGCACCAGCATGGGTAAAATTAATAAGCTTTCTCACTGCAGATCATGATGTCTCACCTGCAGCTTCACCAGTTTCTAATTTCAGCTACCGTGTGAATTGCAGGAGTACCCCTTTGACTGAAAGATTAACTGACTGTCTCTCTGCCCAAGAATACTACACCATACATCAAGTAAAACTGGCTAAGGGTCATACAAACAAACTCCATGAGAGATTAAGAGAAGTGGTAAGAAACAATAATGTTGTGTTTTTTCATTCTTGTACTCTGTGCTGCTTACAGTGTCAGTATGATTTGCTATTATTTTCTTCCTGCTTTCTTTCTTGTAACAATGGTTTGGTATTGCAGAAAATGCAATTTAGCTACAGAGCCCAACTCTTAAGCCATTTACATTCTAAGACAGAGATTGTTTTGTTATGATATAATGTTAAGTTTTTCTTCAAAAGCCCAATTTGAGAAACTCAAGGTCTGATTTAATCTGTGATTCAGAAGAAACCTTTTTTTCCATCCATAGTCAAAGCTTGTTCGAATGACATCAGGCAGTTACACATGCATGCAGGACTAAGAAATCCCACTTGTGTGGATTTCCTGAACCAAAAGGGATAGTGAAGACTTCTGGCACTATAGCCACGCTCCTCAGGGTAACACACCATGCCCAGCCTCCCACTCGCTGCACAGGACATGCACAGTAATTGTGATGCAGATGGTGCACATCAGAGCCAGCACACTCCAGCTGTAAAACTCATGCATCCACACACTACAAGCACCCAACAGTAGCTCCTGCCACATTGCCAAGCACTAGGAAACCCTGAGCAAGCACCCTCTTATCCTTGAATTTCACTTGGGCAAATCGTAAAGACACCAAACAAAACCACTTAGGGGAAACCCAGGCACAGAGTAGCCCTGCACATGTCATCGATGGGACACATCTTTCTGCAGAAAGTACTGTCTCTGCCTCTTTTAGACACCTCTCTCCTCACTTGTGACTCCCTGCCGGCATGCCGCACAGCACTGGTCTGTCTGCCCAGGGACAGAGTGACAAGGTGGCAGAGAGGAAGGCTGGGTATGCTCACAGCCCCTGCAAACTGCAGAGAAGCTCCTCAACCCACACATATTTCTGCAGGGCCTCTGCTCACATGTGCCCTATGCATTCCTGTTACATATTTTAAAGTTATATTAATTTATGCATGCTGGAAAGAAATAGTAATTGATAATTTTGTGCCTCAGGTTTTCACTGGAGTGGGTTTCTTTGACGAATGCAGACAGAAGTGCAATCACTGCATACTATGCATTAACACTCCTCTTATCCACGGTAACTTACTTAAATTGAAGGAAAACATAGCGAATATAAACATAGTTTCAATACTAATCTGTACCTATAAACATTCAGACCTTATCCAGAGCTTGAATCTCTTGCTTCCTTTTCTGTGTGCATGCTTTTTTTTTTCTCCCCTTCACTACCAGGAGGTTATGTTTTAAAAATGAAAAACCTTCAGTGACTTACTGAGAATTATCTTGCACATATGAGCCAGTTTTGGAAATCAAGCGACATATCTTGAAGCTGCATGTCATACTGAATTATTCAAGTAAAGACTACCATATTAAAATAGGTAAAATCCAATGAGTCCTGCCTGTTATTCTAAGAAATCCTGTCTATTTTAGAAATATTTCAGTCTGTTAAGAAAATAAAAGCGCACAGCAAGGTGAAGTAACAGACATTTCTATGACTGCTTAGATCAGTCGTATCATCACATACATCAGTCCTCTAATCATGTTTACAGTGCCTCAATACATTAAACTTTACACTACCTGTGTTATACAAAACATTTCTGTTGTCAGCATGCTGTGCAATGTGTGAGACAACAAACAAAAGAAGTCATGGAGGAGTTTAAATTCCTTTTAAATATGTATGTATCTCCAGACATTTGCAAAGCACTGCACACTCACCAGCTACTTTGTCTTCACAATAGCAAGTGTGTGGGGCATTAGCTTGCCAAGTTCATAGAAAAGAGGAAATCTCAATAAATAAACAGGTAATTCAAATATATCTAGGTCACTAGCATTCAAGTGAAAGTTAGTCACCAAATTCAAACTAATAACATGTACAGAAACTATCAAGGTTCTTAACCCACAAAGCAGTAGCACACATTTGCAGGGAAATAAATGTTTTCATCATTCCTGCTCAGGTGATTTGACTGAGGCCACGTAAATCATTAGCAAGGGCAGAATTAGCGATCCAGGCTGGCGTTTATGGAGGCGGCACTTTCCAGTAGTCAGTTACAGCAAGTTTGTGGTGCCCTGTTTTATTGAGTGCATATTGTATGAATGCTACACAGATCTTGGGAAACAAAACAGGGAAGCAAAACAGAAACTGCAGGTACATATATCCCAGTAAACACCAAAGGGAAGGGGAGAGAGCTTTCGATTAGGAGGAGTCCCTACATGTCCCAGAGAGCTCCCCAAACAGGTCATTAGAAGAACTGAGAAACCTGCATGAAGTGTTGTGGGCTGCATTCAGCCAGGCAAGGTGTTGCAAACTGATTGGCACGTCAATTAACAACTCAAAAACATGTATTTACAGCCTGTGTCTCTTCAGTGACCCAGTCTGCAACACAGCTTCATTGACTATCCTATTGTTTTTGCTTTATTCCTGCTACTAAAATTAAACTGTGCTTACAAACAAGTACATAGTGATTTATTAAAACATTCTGACCATAGACAACTGGATGTACAGCCGCTGAACTCCACAGTATCTGACAGAGATCCAGCTTTGTGGTGGTGAATACACATGTCCAATGATGCAGGAGCACCATCCCACAGCTGCACTTACCGACCAGTGGAAACCTGTTGTCCCCTCATAACATGCCTAGCAAATCCCTGCGTGGTACAGGGCAAAGGCAATTGATTTACAAAGTTCAGACTAAGAATGAAGATCATTCCTTCCCAGGGGAGCGAGAGGCACATCACCTGACATTTGCTGGGCTGTATTCTGACACCCCACTGAAGAAACAGAAATGCAATGAGTGCTATACACATAAGACACCATTTTCCACTGGGTATCTATATCCCACAACTGCACCACCTACACTGGAGAAAATTTTTCCTCTTAGTGTCAAAACACTGCTCTATATTTGCAGTGAATCAGTACAAACTTGTATCAGTAAAGCTGCATAGCTTCCTTCAACATATGTCCCTGACTTTTGTCCTGCAGCTGGCAATTTGTTTCTATTATTTAATACCAACGCTGATATGCTTGAATAAGACTGTAGAGTAGTTTAATTAAAGTATTAGATAAACAAAAAAATGCCTCTCTCTTGGAATCCAAACAGAACAGTCAGGGAATAAAAATTAAGAACGGAGGAAAAAAAACCAAACAAACAAACCAACAACAAGAAACAATTAACAGACACCAAACCTCTGATAAACTATTCAAGCAAAACAAGCTTCTCCCAAATCATAATGACGGCTCATTATAGAAAAATCTAACGCTGCACAAGCCACAGGGCTTTCAGTAATTGCGATCATCTTACTTACCTGCAACTCAGCAACAAAAGAACAAGAGGAAGGTGAAACTGTATAATAAATTGGGTAAAGCATGTGTTGTTCTCCATTATTTGTAGAAAATGAGTAGTCAAATTTTCCCCAGCTGAAGTGCCCAGCTAAAGTGGATGGGCCATGCTCAAAGTTCAGGATAGATGGAGGTGGTTTGGCACCAGTCAGCACAGGCAGAGCTCCCAGGCAGCTCTCAGGTGGCCGTGCTTGTGGTGCGAAGCTGAGCTCAGGATCCTGAGCAGACTGCACACACGGGCCTCGACAGCAAAGCTTGCAAAAGGACGGTTAAGGGCAGTATAGTAATGTCAGGAGACAGAGCAGCAGCTGGGTACAGGAATATCTTAGTGTAAAGATGACTTCTAAGCACTCAGTAGGGGTTAGAATAAGTACCTGCATGCAGCAGTGCAGCACAGAGAAGCAAGCTCCCAAAGTACTTTAAATATTTCTAATGAAAACTAAGCACTTTTTTCATCACTGCTTCAGGACCGAATGAGCTCTAGTACAAAGAACAGGAAGGAAAAGGGATTGTAATCAGTTCACCCAGGAGCACGCCAAGACAATGGTTGCTTTAAAAATTAAACTGTGTGAATACTGTAAATTGCGTTTAGGTAATCAGAATACAACATCACTACCATTCCAGTGTCTTAGCCACAGCAAGGTATTAAATCCTCTCAGCTGCTAGAAGCAGAGAGTTCATCATCTTTCTCTTCTATCTCAGAAGCCAGCAATCCAAATAAAAACAGGCATACCCATGAGCTTGTAAAACATGCACGAAAATGTGACAGAAGGTCAAAGTCAAAGAGGCTGAATAATACTCCCATGAAGACCTAAATTTTGAAATATTACTACAAATCTAAAAGTATGAAAAAGCTTCTGTGATGTATGAGGAGGTTTAGTAGTTGGTAACTGTTTGGACTAAGACTGCTGTTCCAGTGTGCAAAGCAGTTTTGCCAACAGGCAATTGTACTAGAAAGAACTGAGGATGGAAGCCAGATTGGAAATTAGGTGATAGTCACGGACAACGTGAGAGGCACATTTGAGGAGGGAAGTCTCTGTATGCTTCATAACATCAGCCTGCAGTTCTATTGCACTTTTCTCTAAGGACTTCAAAGCGCTCTACAAGCAAGGTGGCTTGAAGTCACACCTTGGCAGGACACCAAGACCTTCTCTCTCATTCCATAGATATATTTTTTTCTTAAGAAAGCTTTCTGGCCTGTAAGGCTGTCATGTAAATTGGTGAAAGAATATCTAGTTGAAACAGACAGTCAAGCACCAAAGTTAATTATCTTTTCTTGGTCTCTGTGGACACCTCACTATCAAATTATGGCAATATTTCTAAGAGAAATCTGATATCTGCACACTGTGTGCACTACAGATTTCAACTCCTCAAGGACTTTTAACTAGCGGAGGTCTCCAAGAGGAAGAACAAGAGAAACTAAGGAAACCAAAGGGTAGCTGCATAGCTTAAGAGTTTCTCACTTCAAAGTCATTTATGATCTAAGGGTAGGTCCTCTGCATGGGTTTCTATCAATATAGTTAAGCTAATGTAGGGTAGTAAGAGTTTTTATGTCTGACCGACATACTATGTCAGTAGAGTTCTTACGTTAATGCTCCTTGATCAGTACATCTGGAATCTGAACAACTTAGCTTGTCCCATTCAGAGGGTCACTTAATGTACTGGTGCTGACTTCATATGCATCACTTTGCAGTTCTTACTGAATTTCCTTTTGGAACACTTATCTGCATTAGAATATTAGTATTTCTATACTAGGAAAGCACTACCAGTGCACGCATAGTCTGCATATCATTTAAATTTAGTGGGACTTGATTTCTCAGAACTACATTTCAGCGATATTTAGGCACCTAAAGATTCAGCTAGCCGCTGAGGTACTTTCAAAAAATTCAGTATTACTTACACACATCCCGAGACATATGATTTCTCTCCAAATGAAGACCCCTGTGAGTTATTTGCAGTATGGCTACCAAATTAATTCAGGATTTCTCTAGGTGCTATGGGAAATTCATAGCACATCCAGAACTGGAATCCAGGCAGAGTAATTCAGAAGTCTTTACAGTAACCACAGAAGAATCTTTCTTCCCTTTAGCTACTTATCTCATTCTTCAAAACAATACATACTGGTCGAGAACTACCATGCTTCAAAAATTAAATTTTCTTAAAGAACTGGGACAGCCATCTCTACAGTCTGATAGAAAAGGGAACACCAACCTTGTATTTTTATAATCTTTGTAACTTTAATTGTATTTTACCGAGACCTATTCCCACCTATATTCTAGCCAACTATTAGTAGTAATTTTTGACTGGATGTGTATGCACACTTATTTCCATTCACACGGCAGGTTTTTTAACTTTTTGTAAAGTAAGACTCTTCCATTTAACATTTTGTAATGCTAATGTCTTTTTTTAATTGAAAAGAAATTTTAATAACGTTATAACATATACTCCTAAGGGACAAGCAGCATTTTCATAAGATACTGAGGGAGACAATAATTATTTTCACAGGCTGTGTTATGCCCACAAATCTATATTTTGTTCAATATTGTAAATTGGTAGCTTTATTTAGTGCTTCTTCTAAAGATAATTACACTACTCGGGATTCATTATACTGAAAAAAAACCTACAAAGACACAGCAAATTAAATTTCAGGAGCACTTTTTTTTCTTAATTGATCGAAAGAATTATGGAGCGCTGTACAATTGTAACAGCCATAGGTCTAATGGACATGTCAGCCCGTCTGGCCTTCAAATGACAAGAAAGTCACTGCATCAAACAAGCCAGCAGGCTAAATTTCACTGTCACTACACTGAAATAGATTGGGTTGGGCAACTGTGCTTAAAAGCAGAGTTTGACCCATTGACTTTAGTAGAAATTGTGCTAGTGTATGTAAAAGAATAAATGGATCCTATTAGCTTAAACATGGTAGATCAAGAGCCAGGATTATTATGTCATTTACACTGGTAGGGGCCATTTGCAGTAATGCTATTGTGGTAATGCAAACTGACATTCGTCCTGTCTTCCCAGCAATTTATCAGTCTGGTGCTATGTATATTGTATATAATATGTATTGCATTAGTGAGTAAAAATATTCACTTTAAATACATAATGTCATGCATCTGTCTTTATTAAAGCCAAAACAATGAAAGTCTACCATCTCACTCTACAATCAATCCTCTATTTTTTATTAAAGACAATTCCATTATTCTGCAATAAGGGCCCTAATACATGCCCTCATTTTGGTGAAATTACTAATGCAGATTGAGTTTCCTAGAAGAATTACTGAACTTCTGTACTTTTTGAGATTCTAACTTAATTCATACACTTATCATGATAATGTGCTTTATTATTTGTTACACCAAGCTGATGAATTCTCCCTAGGCAATGTGTAATTATTAGGCAGTACCTATTACACGAACATTGAAAATTGCTGTTATATGGTGACTCCATGCAGTTTACACTGTTCTTTTTCTATTTCATCTCCTGGCTCAGAGTCGTCATTGTAATCTGTCTGTATTAATTCAAGGACAAAAGTTCTATTAAAATTTTCAAATTATCTAATTATGGTGCCAATTTCACATTAAGGTATAGGGAATTAAATAAGAAGGTTTGACGTTATTTTATTACTGTAACATTTGTGTACTATCCCAAATCCAATCCACTAAATGCAGCTTAGCCAGTAACAAAAATTTAGGAAGCTTTTGGTGAAACTGGGTTAAGACATTTCTACAGAAGAATAAGCAAAAAGGCAACTGTAGGTATCACTTTTCTGTTCACATAAGCTTATACATGTTCCATATCCCTTATCCAAACAAAAGCCAGTAGATTCATATATTAGAGAATCCCACAGTTTTATCGGCTAAGCATTTCACCATGGCTGATTTTCACTTTACTTGCTGTTTTATTTGAGTTTTTATATCCGGAGTTTTAGAATACCAGAACTTTTCAGCTACAGTTAAAAATTTACAGTCTTGTCTCATAAAAATATGGAGAAAAGCTTAAAGATCATAAACAAGAGCACAAAAAGAGGACAGCAGAAAATAAACCCCCACTTTTCCACACGTATTTAATTTTCTGTACTTAATATTTTCTTATGCTAAATTAGTAAGCCTCATCTTATGTCATCTAGACAACCAATAAGTAAACATACTCCTTTGATACAAGGCTGACCAGTTAGAGATCAGCAATTTCCAGTGCCTGAGGGATCACAGAAGTAATACAGCCCAGTCCTGGACAACATTACCTGTTCTAGCTAGCTCAGCTGGTCACAGAAATGGTGGTCTCTCAGCAGCACAAAATCATCTTTAGGTCCTGGTCGCACTTATACAATGCTGATTTATAGCGCAGTTTCAAAGTTATCATTTCCCAAGCAAGGGAAGGTTTCTTCTAGGTATTTTTAATCAAAACCAAAACACTTAACAGTAGTCAAAATGTTTACTGAACTAAATGAAATCTTCCACTTAGAGCCAGCTCGATATCAAACTGCACTTCGTGCATTTTGCGCTTCGTGAACCCGGCAGGTTTAGAGTAGAGTGCCTGGAGCCCAGCAGAGGGGAGCTGCTTCCCCCTCTGGTCTCCCGTATGGAGGAAGTTCTCAGCAGTGTGAAAGTGCAGAAACTTTCCGCAAATAAAGCATGCTGCGTGGTCATGAGAGAAAATGTATTTAATCTTTAGGAAAAACAGAGTTAATGTGTTCATTGCACTGAATTTCCCTTGTTAAGAATTATTCCACCCAGTTTGTGGAAGCCATAACAGTGAATTAGCCAAAGCAACAAAACGAGTGCTGTATTTACTACATTACTAAGCTTAGAAAAGAACTTTTAGGATCTCACAGGTCACCATGAATATTTTGCATTCCATGGCTGCTATGGTAATGTGGTTCTGGTTTTGTTTTTCACCAATAGAGGAAGATATTTCTTCAGTGTACACTTGTTGTGCCAGTGTGGAGGAATTTCAGTTTACATTTCAGTGATGAGTCACATCAGCAGCGGCAGATGGTATTTGGAGCACAGTGAAGATACAAAGATATCAGGGGAGCTGGAAGAGAGGATCTGAGCATAACAAGCTTCTTTATAAGCCCTCCCTGCAGAAAGCATGCACTTCTAAACATGTTTACTTGCTAACATTGTTTTCACTTACTCTGTATAAAAGGATAACAATAAAATACTCTAAATATTCTTTCAGAATGCTGGAATAAAACACACCAAAAAGAAACCCCATAGTATGCTCATGGGTTTGGTCCTTGATAATTTCCTCCTTTATGCATGCTGTATTCCCTTAACAAAAAAGGGTATTACACTGGTCTGGTAAATACGGAACTGATTTGCAGAGGAACAGGGAGAGCCCCACTGGAAGCCTGTAGTACTGCTAAAAATTCACCAGAAGTCTCCAAGGTCAAGCTGTAACACTTTAACTGTGATGATGTCTGTTGCAGAAACCAATAAAGGGTGAGTATTTGAATGTGGAGAAAACCAGGAAACAAGCAGTAAGCAAGATCTGGTGGGAGTTTAGCAGTTTGTCTTTGGAATGTGCTACAAGATCATCATGAGCTTGAGTTTCACAGGCCAGTTAAGATAACTCAGGAGATGTCCAAAGTGACCCACATGGGGTGAGTGTCACCTAGGATAGGTGACTGGGATCCAGGATTGCTGCTGAAAGCTCAGTTCTCTTGAGACTTACGTGTTGGCAATGTCGCTCTCATGATACATGTCACTCAAGTGCAGAGTTAGAGAGCTTGCAGGGTAGAGAAAAAAATAGCTCAAATTTTGAATGCAAACAGGTGGCCGATAATTGGGTCATGTGTGGGGATGGATGTCACAAGCTGAACTTCTGAGCTCTCCTGCAGAAACCTGCTACTTTCTAGCTGCAACCAGTATGGGTTACTTGTAAGCTTTGATAATACCTAGAATGAACAGAAGAGGCACATCCTGAATCCTCCAGTTAATAAAGGGACATGAGGCAAAAACAGAAGTTAGGACACTGACCATGCATTGTGCTTCCCAGCATAGACTATTTAGACCAGGAAAAGGTGGGGCTTTGAAGATTAAAAAGTAGGTGGTGAAGATCCTGTGTGAAGGAAGTGTCCTAGCAGTGGGGGAAGTTCCTGGAGATCAGATCTACGTGGAGATGAATACAGGGGCATGGCCAGTGACCTCGGCCCCTAACACCCAAGCTGGGTCACAATGAGCAGCAGCACGGTAGGAACCAAACCAACTTTCTGACCAACAGTGCCAGGCCAGCAGTGACCTCCCTGCCAGGAAGGTACAAGCAGATCTATTGGCCATAGCATGGGGGAAACTAGGGAGCAGGTGCCTCAAATAATCAAGCAGCATAAAACTCTCATCTCACTAGTTCTTAAATAAACCTTAGAATTCAGATCCATTGCAGGTTGTCACTCACTCTGTCTTGCCTGTGGCATCACAGTCTCAGAAGTACTCCCAGATCCCAACTAGACATGGCTGTGGTGATTTAAGCAAAGAAAGTCAATTTTTTGACGTTTTATCCAGGCTCAGACTAAAGAGAGGTAATGAGGTTCTCAGACAAGAGAACTTTAGGTATGCAGGTACCTAAGACACTACAACAAAGGCTTTGAGTAAGATTTTTTACTGTATATATTTCAGCTCTAAGTCCTACATTCACCTCCTAAATTCTTTACAGTCTTTGCTGTATGAGGACGATGGAGGAATCCTGGAGTTTGTGAGAGCCTCCACTGCAAAAACCATCCAAAAAGCAGAACTCTATTTGACGTCCCATCTGCCATTCCAGGTTTCAAAAGGAAGAAATTTCTCTCTGCCTGGGATGAAATAGACTGATTGTTTTAGCTTAATTATTCTTAATCTGGAGAAGGAATTATGAGACAGCTTATTTCAAACTGCAAGCTTGTCATTAAGTAAACAAGCAACACTAACTGCGAATTAGTGATAGACAAGAATTGCCTGGAGGGAAGCTTGGAGTTGACGAGAAAGGTTTTAAATTTTTGTAAATCTCACAATGAAACCGAAACAAGGAAGAATCATTTGAATGGAGTAATGGACTGCATATTTGGAAAAATCCTTTATTCAAATAGATGAGGAGAACAGAAGTTTGTTTTTATCCACACGGAGCGATCAGAGTAGTTCACCTCCTGTAGCTAAAATATTGCAAAATAAGGACTCTGACTGACAGAAGGAGATGGTTATTACCACCTCGTTTGCATGCCGTACCTAGAGGAGGTTCCCACATCCAGGAGGTTCATGCTACCACTGCAGAGTTAACTGAGCTGTGAGAGAAACAGTGAAACAGATATTGCTGATAGCTAGTTTACATTAAAGATAGAAACTTACACCACTAACAGGTTAAAACCATTGAACTGTTCAGTGTAGAATCACTGGCAGATTACTTTAATTCCCACAGGGTGGGTGGGAACTTCTGTGAGAGGAGTGGGACAAATATTCAGGGGAGCTGGAGCCAATATAATCTCCTTGTCTGTCAGCAGCAGTCTGAAGATCATGGGTATTTCAAGAACATATGCAGTGAACAAAGATTAATTTCTAAATTATAGAATTTTACCACCATTATTTTTTCCTTTGTGTAATGTGTTTGCATTATGTTAGCACCCAGGAAACATAACCAAGATGAGGATCCCAATGCCTACACATGAACATTTGGTGAAACAGATGGAGCAGATGAACATTTATCACTTGTTCAACACTGCAGTACTCCAGTCATTGGGTTTCTCTGTAATTCCTCAGCAACCGTCATGTGGTTAACTCCTGATAGGATCTGACTTCTTAACAGCACCTTGTGAGGTCCCTCAACCTCAGAGGAATAAACACATACAAAAATTACACCATTGTGTCTCAATTCATAATTCCCAGCATGACTGTCCAGAACATTGAAAATCTGATTATATTATTGCTTTAACTATATCCTTGCAGCAAAAGTGAGGCTGTTATTAATAGGTGAACCTGCAGTTTATATAGGGCATGAAAAATGTCTTTTTTTATTGCATCAGAATGGTATTAAAAACATGCTGCCTGCAAATACGAGCTTACAAAATAACAGATGTTTTTTCCATAATTTTGTTTTTTTAAGCATGAATTTAATTCTTATTTTCACTTTTTTTATTATTAATCAGGAAATTCAAAGCATTTGAACCACATACTTCCTCATGTCCTACTACTACTTTATATGTTCCAGGTTATATACAGATTATCGTAACTGTTTTGTTTACAATATAGATGTAAATAGTATTTAGACAAGTTAATGCATGATCTAATGCTAATTAAATCAAGAGAGTTAGAACAAGAATGAATTAAACCCTTTTGAGTTCTGCTCATATTTGCAGTGTGCATATGAAATTAAGGAGTCTTTTTTTCAGTACAGTCTACATCATAGGTCTAGAAAATTCAAGATTATCTATATTTATATTCTTCTAATCATTTTTATTAATGAGAGCATGACAAAATGACTGCTATTCCAGTGTAGTCTGAAGTCATCCAGGAAATATTTCTCTTCTGTGTCACAGGCAAAGATGACAGGTTTCCACAGGGTATACGTCCAGCAACCCACACTCCCTTTCTGTCCTCCAAACAAGGCTTCATATTCTCTCTAAGGATACTGAAATAAGAAGGTAAAATCTGGAGGGAATCTAAAGGCTGCAATAAAGGGAAGAAAGGAAAGGCATCTTTATCATCTTTATGAAAGTTTGACTCAAATCCCTACATCTGTATTGTTAACCTTCCTCTCAAACTTCTTTAAATTAAAGCCTGCAACTTCTTACAGCCATGCTAATGTGTACGTTCTGCTTTATTTTTCTGAATGCTTAGAGTTAACCAGTCAGTAAAACGCCATTGTCTAAAAAAACAAATGTAATACATGATATAAGCATACATGCACAGACCTGTGACAAAACTGTAATGTATACAGTGGATGTCGTGCTTTTTTAGTGCAGGTATTGAAGCATATCCTCCCTGGGGGTTTTGAAAATTGCTGATCTTGCAGCTCCCCTTGCTTTGTAAGAATTAAAACTTACCAAATTTTGATATTAATGTCTTAAATATAAAATTGCAATCTTACACGTGGGAATAATAACCAAGGAAACACCTATACCAAGAGTCAGTGAATTTTATCAGCAATTTCCTGACAGGAAGTAGAGCAGATTTATTTCTGTCCAACCAAGCAAACTGATTTGACCTTAAAAATAAATACATTACTTTTACTTATGCTAATACCCTGGGACTTGATCTGTATAGTACTCATTTGCAATAACATTTTTTTGATACTAAGAGACACAATAGCACAAGACCTAATGAGGGACAGATTCCACCCCTTCAAATCACTGTCAGTGTCTACTTCTGTGCACGACGACTTGTGGTAGCACTTGTCAAAGGGAAGGTTTTGGGAGTGAGAGGTCAGTCACCCCAACTCACAGTTGCTCCGAAAGGAAGGACTGCCTTTGAGGCTGGTCTCATTCACCATCTGAAGGCATTAGTCTTATGTACCTGCTTGTACAGTTATTAACACATTGTGAAACATAAGGAACAATTTATGTAAATGTTTCATACAGAAATAGTACATGACCTTCCCAGACATGGAAAAAATCCCTGGAGAAGCAACGGTTCTCCATTTTGCAAACGTGGGAGTTGCCTGCAAACCTTGTGCCTTGATCCTAGCAACTCAAAAGCAAATCAGAAGTAGCCAGGGATAGTTAGTACTCCAGAAAGTGAAGGTTAAATATCCTTGAACAAATAAAGATCTTGACAGACTCTGTTTAGACTTCAAAGAACGGTCAAAATCTCAAACTATGTGAGTCTCCCACATTGTGGGACTCAGCTCCTCTTCTGTGTATGCACCCAAGGCACACAACAGGACTGAGCTCTCAGCCACTTGCTCACAACAGTTATAC
>Ga0181612_181791_pt1 | contig 13890 bp, 5 predicted proteins | sample HoacroProtozoa21_FD_119630 | JGI IMG/M metagenome (GOLD analysis project Ga0181612, IMG submission 119630) | Hoatzin crop microbial communities from Cojedes, Venezuel. Combined Assembly of Gp0051906, Gp0051904, Gp0051908
CCAAGAGGGTGTTCAAACACTGGAGCAGGCTTCCTAGAGAGGTGGTCGATGCTCCAAGCCTGTCAATGCTTAAGAGGCATTTGGACAATGCCCTTAATAACGTGCTTTAACTGTTAGTCAGGCCTGAATTGGTCAGGCAATTGGACTAGATGGTCATTGTAGGTCCCTTCCCACTAAATTATTCTATACTATACAGCAAACCAAAAGAATTAGCATAACTAAAATTAAATAGCATAGATTATGCTTTTGCTTACTATTGTTCACTTGATCTCTCACAAAATGGAAGCTTAAAATTTGAATTGCCCTTTGGAACCCTAGTGACATTAGCCACGTGCAAATGGTAAATGGGCAAAATCAACCTGAGCTAATTTATTTTATCACAGTAGACAAATTGTGATTTACCTTCTTTATAGTTTTATTTGCCACTCATGACTTTGCAAAAGGTAACCCATAATGGTAGAAGCTAATCCTCCTCTAAAATCTCTTTTCACTAAGAGAGGATAATAGGTGTTAACATTAACTACACTTCTGTACCTCGACTTTGATTCAAAACACTGCATTTTAGTAAACTGGAACTAGCTTCTGCATGAAAACAAAGAAAGGCACACAGAATCATAGAACAATTCATGTTGGAAGAGACCTTGAGATATCTTCCATTCCAGTTCCCTGCTCAAGGCAGAGTTAACGTTTTATTCAGACCAGATTGCTCATGTAGGTTATTGTTCAAGTTGGAAATAATAAACAAAAAACCCAAACATGTTTTTCATTGCTAAGCTAATAAACTCATCCAGTATAAAGTGATTTTATTTTAAGTGCACTGTGGAACTCCACATTAAAGTAAAAAAGAAGAAGACAGGCACAGGTCATTGTGGATTTATAAAATGTGCAGAGTTCTTAGTTAGTGTTTGACAAAACCAAGGCTAGACAACATGAACAAACAAACCGCTTGCACTGTAGAATGCTCACGTTTTTCTGTGTCCCTGTTTGTGAAATTTTGAAAAGCTTTCACTGAAAGTTAGGAAAGCATAGCCTGCTGTAACGGGCAAGAAATTTTGCAAATCTCTAGTCTACACACTGAGTATAGGTCGCCCTCACAGTTCCTTGTGGGAAGGCAAAGAAAACAGAAGTTACAAGATAGCAGTCCAGGTATCCACACTGGCACTAAGGGATTAAATGAATCATGTCATGCTGCTTTTAGTAAGCATTACTACTGGTAACAGACCTGATAAGGAAGAAAAGCTGGGGTTAAAATTAAGCGACTTCATTGGAATTCAAGTCAGGAAGTAAAACATGGCTGAATTTGTGAACTTTATAGGTTTGACTTTACTGCTATTGGTTTTTATACCAGAATTGCCTTTGGCTGGAATTTAGCAACTTGTCTGAAACCTTCCTCCTCTCCTTCCCTCGCTCCCCAGTCTCACTGACAGAGAAAAATTTTCCATTTATATTAACACCCACTTCCACCCTTCACTACAACTATCTCACATTTGTCTCCTGGAAAAGAGACACAGAGAAGTGTTATCAATAGTTTTCTCTCAGCACTTGTATTCAGAAATCTGCAGGTTTGGCTCCAACAGATGAGGGGAAAGAAGCCTCTAAAACGTCTCTGCTCTAACATCTGAAAACTAACTGAAGTACGCTTTTCTCTCTCCTAAATACAGAGGCTGTGAGAAAATGACCATGAGCCTAGGAACCAAAGTTCACCAGAAGAATAAAACACAGTGGTACCTCAAGTTAGGTATGGGCTGAAACAACTATGCCAAAGGGAGCAGCTCATGTGCTGCTGAACCCCAGGGAAGCCTATGCAGACTTCCAGGAAACATGGCAGTTACAGCAACCACATATTTGCAATGGAAACTAATACTAGTACAGTTCAGTATACCAGAAACTGTACAAAATTAATGTGAATCACTGAGCATATGGTAGGCTGCAAAACTGATTAAGGATAAGTGATCAACATGGAGACAAAAATCCATATTTTATTGTCAAATCTCTTCATCAGACATTTTCCTGTTGAATTTCTTTTCAGACTTTGTAGCTGAAAGAAGCAAATGAAACAAATACCAAATTTCAATAGATCAAAGATAAACAATTTTTTTTTTTCTATGAATGAAATAACCACCTGAAAATTTTTCTGCCATCTCTAAATACTTGGTCATCAAGATGTTGCCTCGTTACGTGTTTAAGAAGTCCTATGTCACTACAAGCCAACAGGACATCTTTTCAGCTTATGCTGCTGTTAATAGAATGGACACGAACCCTATCTGTATATATTGCCATGAACATGAGAAGAAGTAACAGTAATAAAAGAAAAAAGCATCAAGAGATGATAACAAACATGATGAGAACAGACTATAAATATGGCACAGAGCAAGTAGAGGTAAGAAAGCGTGTGTTGAGAAAGGATAGGCAGAGTATTTTATCGCCTATCATGGTGCAATATTCAGTGCTGAAAGTTGTATATAGCTCCTCTCCATTTTGCTAATGAGACATATTCTTCCACAAGCATAGTTCAGATCCTGAAGGCACAATCCACCTCACATGTATCTTGCATTTCTGTCCCTGGAGAAAAGGAAACAATTAAATTCTCCTATAAGGATTCACGTACATTTTTCATCACTTCCTTCCCAAAGTTGGACTATGTCACTAACAGCTTTCATAATCAGGGGACAGAATCCAAAATTTCTTTTTAGTGGCTCACACTGTTTGTACAGAGTCATTGGATTTGGGAATTTTGTTATTTTGAAGAAAACTATGAGACCTTATTTCTCAGAACAACTTCAAGACTCCCTAGAGGATCTCCTGTTTCATACACTCAGCAGTTCAGAAAATGCAAAATTAACCAGAGGAGTACTGGGATAGGGCAGTGTATGTGGAATAGGAAGGAAGAAAAAAACAAACACACTCCCCAAAACCCCAGATATTTGGATTTTAATTGAGAAATAATCTTTCTTTCCCCTCAGCAATTTTATTAAAATAGAACTTTTGTGTCAAAGATCTGCTAAGAAGAAATCAACAACATTGACTTTCTGCTCTTATTCCTAGGTGCAAGATACAAAGAAATCTGGTAGAAAAGCAAGGTAAATTAGAAAATTTTGCTGTATAGCCTACTTACAGTTCTGTCCCAGAGGAAGGCAATCAGTGAATGCATGTATTTGTCAATATCCAAGAAATTTTAACTGTAACTGGAAATTGTAGCAAAAGTCTTTCCAGGGCCTGGAACTGACAGGCAGTGGGGATATAACACTAGTACCCTGACTTGCACTGTAAGCTAAAAATTCCCATCCAGGTAGTTTTGATCAAATTCTGTATTTGACATCACATGATAATACCGAACAATTTTTAATTCTTTCTAATTATGTTGTTGCTTGTTGCTCATAAGGAAACTTCTAATTTCTACCACTTTTCCAAATTCAGTTACTTTTAGCAGCAATGGATCTGCTGAAAATAATTATGAGATATTTTTCTTCACTGGCTCTCTACGCTGTGTCCAAGGACATTTTTTGTGTGAAGACTGAACAGGATATAAACAATGTCAGAGCAAAAGCTTACAGCTAGGTGAAAAGTTGAGGAAGATATTCAGACTGAGGCACAAGGACTGAAGAGCCATACAAAGGCATATCAGTAGAGCACAGAAAGGAAATATGAAACTGCTTGGCATGAACAATGAAAGCAAATGTGGAAGAGACAGACAGTAAAGAGGATACAGTCAGAAAAATGGGAATGAGAAATGGAAAACAAGTAAAAGGCATTTTTAAAACAGAATTATTTTAGTGAATAAAATAGAAACCCATTCTCATCTTCAAAATGTGTGAAAACCAAGGAGGGACTGGCACTCTGCTATAACTATCATACAGGGCTAATTTAGCTGGAGCTGGAAGCTCATCTGTACTCAAAAGATGAAGTAACTTATGAAGAAATTAAAAAGATCTGATTCTTCTGATTTTTTTTAGAACTAGCTCTTGGTAGTTGAGTAGTTCTTTTCACATGTGCGAAGAGATACTCCTAAAGATGTGTAAATTCAAAGCATGAGACATGTAATTCACAAATTATAGGTGACACCTCTAGCTCTGCCATAGGCTGCTACAACAACCCTGGCTCAAACACCGAATATCTTTTTGTATTAATATCGTTACTTATGATGTAAACTACTCATAATAATGGCTTTTTCAACCAGAGAACTCCTTACTGTCTGTCATGAAGTTCCTACACCATTATAACTATTTTCTTCAGGCACAGAGTGTGACGGATGCACTTGACCCCTTAACCAAACTAGCAGTATTTTGGTTCAGGCTGCAAAGAAGGTAAAGGCCTAAGCTGTAAATGGGCCAAGAACTCCTCTAGTTTCAATCTATTCTCTGAACACTCACAAAGGAGCAGAGTGAGTAAGCATTGATGCATATGAGCTTGGAACACCAATCATGTGACTGACACATGAACAGCAGTGGCTTTTCCAAGACTCATTTATAAAGGGACAAAGAAAGTTGTGGATACAAGGACTCTCATGCATACCTTTCCCATCACATGTAATTTGACTACAAGCCAACCACTTTATTCCAAAAATACAACAGCCTAAGTGAGCCTTCTTTGAGCTCTCCTGGTTTAGCAGCCTGGCTGCATGGTGGTGATCTCCCCTTGAGCTGGGACACATCTCCAGGTTGTTCCTCGAGGCAAAGATACCTTCTACCAGTGGCAGACCTTTGGGAAGTGACCAATATGGCACACGACCTTGTAGTATGGTAATTTTGATTTTGGTTTGGTAAATTTGATTTGTGTCTTGGTAGTTTTGCATCACTGTGCAAATGATTGTGCCATACAGTAATAAGAGTGAACCTTGCCGTCAAACTTTGTGAAGTCACACTTCTACAACATCATACTAAAACCACTTTTGCTAATACCTTTGACAGAGGTTCTTTAAGCAATCACCCGCTCGTGACACAGAGGTGGTGGTATTTCAGGAATGGGTGCAATGTTTCACAAAAAAAGGACGTTGTCAAAATCCTTAATTAGAAGGCATGACTGAAATAATGTGAGAAATAGGGCAAATAGGCAATTTTCAGGACAAAGTCTTCCTGTCCCTTTACCTCACCTACTCAAAGGCCCTGGGATCAGCTCTCAGAAGCTGCTGATTAAACTCACCGTCAGAGCTAGCAGTTTTCCGTAGGTGAGATGGGCTGGGATGTGGTCGCTCTTGGATCGCAGTGACTCCACGTACCAACGCTCTGCTTCTGGTAGCCGGCTCATTCTCATATAGGCTTCTCCTACAGGGTGAATCAAATGTTAGTGAGAATGCCCAAAATTTCTCAAGGTCTCCAGAATTTATCATCTCATTTAAAATTTGCTGTTTATTAAATGGGCAGAGAACTTGAAAAGAGTGAAGTGCTTTGAACACCTGCAATGAAAAAGCAAAATAGGCTTACAAACACTTGATTGAGGAGATTGAGTTATGGCCTTAGTGCTGAAAGAGCACGGCTGAGATGAAAGTCTTGCTGGAACAGAATTTCAAGAGAGAGCTCCAGCTGCTAAGTTTCAGTCAAAAGTCTCAAAATAACAGAAATTTTATCACAACTACTATAGAGAGGTTGCCTCTTTTCCATCAGTCTACATTGCACATCATGGAGTGGTAGGGAGAATACAGAATGTCCTTGAACTTAATCATAATACATCAAGAACTTAGATGTAAATGTGCCCCTGCCCGAGCCAGTGATAGACTGAAAATGCCTACAGGGGAGTCAGGATTTCACCACCTCACCAGCTGATTCGTTCCAAATAAATGGCTAATTATCTCCCAAAAACTATGAAGTCACAGTTCATCCAGTGCCACCACTGGAGGCTCGAGAGAGGACTAAGTCTGACCCAAGCAGAAGATGGCTAAGGCTGTCTCCAAGTAAGTCACTGCCCCCAGTTCTGCATCACGCAGAAATGAACAGCTGTGAGTGCATCACAGAGAGAGAGAGAGAGAGAGAGAGAAGGACCAGCATTCTCTGTTCAAGCCTGAGGCCAACTATCACATCCCTAAAACTCAGATAAAAAGGTACCACCAACATGCTCAAAGAAGGAAAACAGAAGGCCTTTGTATCATAGGAGTATACTTCACCTTGACTATTTACAGGGGCTATGAAGGATTTTTTTGTTTGAAGAAAACTGGACTATTTGCTATCTTTGTCACCAGAGGATGGGGATCCCAGGCAAAATTTCTGGAGTTAAGAGTGCAGTGCATGCAAAATGACCAAACCACAGCCTACAGATAAAATGAGCATGATGTAGAGTCAGAAGTCATGCTGAGCCAAGGCTAAGGTGGGCCAATATGATTTTTCTGAGCAAAAAGAGTTTTTCCAAAGAGGGGTGCAAGCTTGTAAAGCCAGCAGACCAGGATTTCTAATTCAAGGATCTACGGAGCATTCTGTACTCATGCACTGCTCTTGGATATCTGATTACATATACAGAAGTAGCTGATGTTTCAGTCCCAAAAGTACTCAAGTCATTCTACTGCTGGTTAGGGCCAAACCTTTGGGAACAATTCCCAAAGAAAACAAGTGAAATTGAAAAAAAAATCCAAACAGGAAAGAAACCCCAAAAGAACATGAACAGCCCCTGCCAAAACCCATGATCAAATTCAGGGATATCAAAGTCAAATGCATTTTTTTCCACTATGCCAGCACTCACAAACAAGTGACATAACATCATACCTTGTTATGCACAAAACTAAATCATGAAGTTAAGTGTTGAAGGGATGGAAGAAGCCAGAAGTCAAACTATAGGCTCCCCTCCAGTCCTCTCCCTAGCTATACAGAATATTTAATTATGGCAGAATGTTTAATTATTTGATTGCATACTATTTTTCCCACAGGCCCCTGCTTCGTTTAGCATACAGGAAATGAGGAATCCATATTGCCCTTTTCTTTAAGTGGAAAATTCTATCCCAACCTTTTACAGCTTGGCAAAGTTTCAAACAATTAACAACAAGATCCTTTAAAGAGAAATGTAAGCAACCATAATAGATGGAGTTATTATCTGTTGGTAGTATACGCTGAACGCACTGCCAAATTTCAAAAAGATCCAAGGTTCTCATCTATTTTCCATGATGGATTACGATATAAGAAGAGATTAACGTCTTTGGACTACTGGCAAATTCAATTTTCAATAGGTTTTAAGAGCTCAAGTACTTTACAAACTAACCTCCTAAAACTTTGAGGGTATTTCTGAGTGGCACATCTAGAAATGAAGCTACAGTATGTCAACCTAAATGTCAAACTGTAGAAAAATGAATTTTATTCCCCTCAAGTCTTTACAGGGAATTCTCTATAGCTGAAAATTTTTCTTCCGAAGAATCTGTTTTCTGCCCATACACCCCATATCACCAAGAATTGTTATATTATAAACAATTAGAACACATCATTAGTACAGAAGAAAGTCCTGTTAGGGCGTCTGTTATTAATTTCCTATTCTAAATGATATACAATGACACTTCTATCTAAAAAGAAATCAAAATAAGTTGAAAACTGACAGAGGCTCTGCCACGACCATACTCCAAGACCGGAATAAAATCAAGCAACTGTTAACTGAAGCTTTAATTCAATCAAGTGATTTTAGTGTTAGACTGATGCAATTTTAATAAAAGCTATTCCAGCTTCAGATAGTTTTCCAACAAAATAACAGAGAAAACATGTGGATTGACTTCTGTCATTCAGGATGCATCTGTCTGAGATTAAAATAAGAAAAACAATACTTGTCATTTACTATTGTGTATTTTTATAAATTTGCAACATGAATGATTTATTCACTAGGAAAATAACCGAGTGTCCATTGGCAGAAAATATGCAAACCAAAGGTACATGCAAGCATGTTTCTAAATTTACTTTAACAAGAGGTTAATTTGTAAAATCTTTCAAAATTCTTGTTAAAAGTCTGAAGGGACACACACACAATTTATTAAAGAAACTTGTCCGATCTACAAAGTTCAAGAGAATTGCATTCTGCTTTTCTGTTAAAGGTAACAACAACAAAGAAATTCCTGGCAGTGGAAACCTTAACACATAAATTGACAGTTCTTTCAGTTCCCTAATCCATATCAACATGCAGCCATGCGTAGCATTGTCTGCACAATGAGTGGTGGCAAGAAATTCAACAGCTAACTGGAGTAAAATGACACAAATCAGCCATTCACAAAATTTTCAATTTTTACAGTCCATCTAGTATTTTCTGTTATTTATGCACCCATTTCTTAGCCTATTCAAAAAGGAGGAACACAGATTACTTAATCATAACTCTCTTTTACTAGTGTCGTACAAGAAAACAAATTAATATGCAACTGAAAGACTATTTAAAGGAGTGTATACATAGTTCAGTAACACCTCTATTAATACTTTATGAGAAAGGAAACAGAAATGGGCTACTTTAAGTGGACTTACACCACCCTAACTAAAATCCTGGTACTCAAGTGGATTTTCTTTGCCCTAGAGAAAGATCAGTTGCAAGACTACCATTCTCCAAAGCAGTATTTCCTCATACTTCCCCAGAATCCTTGGGACTGAAAAATAATCTTTCAAAATAAAGAAAACCAAAATAAAAAACCTCAACAAACTAACACAACAACAAAACCACCCCTACTAAAATGATCTCAGGACAAATTAATTAAGTATAATTAAAGAACAACAACAATCATATTAAACATTAAGTATTTATATTAAATAGAAATAGTAATAAAGGATCAGCTTGCTAGCAGCTATTTCCCCTGAAAGGCTAACTTCATACTTGATAATGAAGTGGAATATGAGCTTAATACAAATCCTCAAAAAAAAAAAGTTAAGATCTTCTAATATGTATCACACATTGTTAAAAAGCAAAAGTAGTATCATTTACATGAATTTGTATTATATGGTTCTAGGTTAACCTCTCATCTGCTGATTTGGGATTTGTTCTCTTGCAGCTGCACGTTGTCATACCAAGCAAAGGCTGTTTCCTTGCAGGAGCATGTTAGACTTATCTATGAACAAGTACAATGGAACTATGGATGTACCAGCACTGTGCCATATAACCATACTTTCAGATTAAGAACATATGTCCCTCCTGTGGTCCTCCTCTTAGGACCCCAATAGACATTGCTGAAAAGACAACCGAAAAATTATCTCTGTAAAGGAGGCAATGCAGGGTAAATCTGCCCTGTGCCATCCTTGTATATGTTATATGTCTGCCATTCAAATTGCTGGATGGTAAAAATGTAATATAGAAAATTCAGAAACTGGTGTTGACAAGAGCAGAAGTCAAGACAGAAATGAAGATAGAGATGCACTTTGAAAAGAAAAATCTCCAACTTGTACATTCAGTCAGGATTTCGATGTCATTTTTCCATCATTTCTTTGAATTGGGAACATAAACAGGTTGCCTTAGAAAATGATGGAGAGGTTTACATTCCTGTGTACCACACTACCACAAGGGGTTTGCGTCTTTCCATAATGCAACCGTGCAGCCTCCTTGTGCAAATCAAGGCTGCAGATGCACTTACGTAAATGCACCTCCCCAGACAGATAACTTCCTTCTTCCTTTCCTTAGGTACCAGTGCATACAATAACATGACAAATCTAGAAGCATAGTTTGAAGTTATACTATTCTGATGTTTCAGATATACTGCAAAAGGTTAACAGTCTTAGTGATAAATATGCAGTGCATGTACATCTTCTCTGAAACAGCTGAAGCGTGTAAACTTAATGAGCATCAAGTTCTGCATAGACTAAGCATTTCTGTTTGTTTTATTTTTCCTTTTTCACAACAATCTCCTCGAAGATTTCAAGGAATGTATTGTATTTTAAGAGGGTTTTTGATGGATGGGAGTCAATCCACATTTACTTTGGTTGAGCAGATTCTTATAAACCTCAATTAGCCAAAGCAAAGCCTTTGATCTGATTTAATTAGACCACTAAGCTACTTTTGAAGGAAGACACCTGAAGTGGAAAACAGATACAAACGAAGGGCAAAATAAACTTCCAGTGAAAGAAATATATTGACACAAATAGAAGCATTGAGCTCACCTGACACAATTTCATTTTCCAACAGATGTGCAACCAGCAGTAAATCACAAGGGAACAAACTAAGAATTCATAACTGAACAAGTGATCGCACTCTTTTCTTGCCTTTTACTTTATTTACACACATTTTAAAGATTCTTTTTTGTCATTAAAACATAGAGTATGTCAGTACAGGTTTCTTTAAAACTCTCTTAACAGAAGCACTTTCCATTAGAATCATGCCTGACTGGGATCCCTGTAGTCCTGTTTCAGTATTGGACCATATTTTTGGTCTATAAATGTTACAGTTGCACTTATTTTCATACAAAACCCCACACACAAATGCATTTCAGGCTTTGACTCCTAGCTTTTTCAGAATATTGCCTAAGAAAACTCTGGCATTTCACATGAAATTATAGATAGATAGTCCAAAGAGATAAAACAAAGAAAACCTGAGAAAAGAAAACCTGGGAAATAAACTCCTGGTCTCAAACATTGCTTCTACTGCCCTCTCAGCAATCCACTACTGCAATCTTCATACCCAGCTTGAATCCCTCAAACAAAAGAAAGGGCAAATAAACAGGAGACATTGCAATCAGCCCAGAGATTTATACCCAGCTTTGGACTGCAGATACAAACTACCATAAAAGTCTCAGAGGGGGAAGAGTTAAAGTAGCAGGATGGGAGCAGGGAGAGAAGGAAGCACAGCCTTTTACTCCCTTAACTATTGGAGTGGAGTCCATTCTTATTTCCCTAGATCATATAATAAAATATACATATGAAGGAAAAAAATTCTTTTCTTTCCACCACGTTAGTTTTAGAAGAAAAAAAGTTTGGAAAATACATTTCATAAGAAAATACCAGTAAAGCTTCATGAGATGCATAGGAAGCACGCCGATGACTGGAGCTCAGACAAGTGCAGGTACCATGCTCTGCATAAGTTATGATGTGGGATATGTATTTCACAGCTTAATCATCTTTGTCTCTTAAAAAGTAAGTCTTGCACAGCATGAACTGTAAAACTATACCAGCAAAAATGTTTCTTGGAGTTCTAAACAATATTTAAAAGTAATTCAATAAAAATGCATTTAATGGGAGCAAGGGGCAAATGGGATAGGAGCCTTAACAATATTAACAGGTTTGTACAAATAGCCACATCCACCCAAAAGCATAATCAAATAAAGCGATAGTTATGTTATAATCATCAACATAGAAAGTCTCTCTGCTAGCTAAGTCTTTGTACTTATGATGCAAACCTCTGCACCAGATGTAAAATCTGGCTCCCCTTTCCTGTTCCTGTACCTGGCTGCCACTTGTGTATGATTTGTTTTCTGTCCATGTGCAATGTAGCAGATTAGCAAGGAGAAATCTGAACTCTAATCTGCGCATCATTAACTGTATTCACTCCTGCAATGTTAGCTTCTTTTCTAACCTGCATTTCTCATAAAAAAAAATCATAGAATCATAGAATCATTAAGGTTGGAAAAGACCTCTAAGATCATCAAGTCCAACCATCAGTGTTTGCACATGCATTTGAAAGTAGACATTCAGATGTTAGTTGGCAAGGGCAGATGAAGTGCAATCAAGACATTTGTCTTTGTGACATTATCTTGCCAATCTAAACCTGAACAATGCCACCCCAACATCTTTCATGTTACTGTTGAGTATTATAGTAAAGCCTCCATGGCCCACCTCACACCATTTAACTGGCAGGAGTATGAATTACTGTAGCAGGTGGGCCAGTGTGGTTTTAAAAGCAATGTAATACAATCAACTGTACAATATCAGATTTCAAGGAACGCGAAAGACATCTAGAGCAGAGGCTGATCCTTAAGCAATCCTAATATTGGCATTAAAGTGTTCAAGATTCCACAGGGACCATTTTATCTTTTGACCTCAGGTTTTAATTGAAACTTTAAACAAAATATATTACCTATTTAATGCAGCTGAGCTGGACTCTGGCCTTTGTAGTGCATGCTGGCATGCCAAGCAAATTAATCCGTGTAACTTTAGCATGTATTTTTTAATTTACATCAAAGAAATATGACATAAAGAAAATAAATACCAAGGCAACCCTGTGCAGCTTGTTGAATAATTATTTTTATTCTAGTTTTAGAGTTTTAATTTTTAGCTGTTTTGTGTTCTTTTAAGAAAAAAAAAAAAAAAAGAAAAGGTTTTACATCTTGGTACAAAGCCAGAGAAACATATGGTTTTCTTAGCTGAGCTGTTGCACACCTGGCAAAATAAATCACAGCAACAGGAGACCAAAATCTACTCTGCAATTTTTCATATGCACAAACTTAGAACATATGATGCTGGTCTTCTGGCCCTGTCTTTTGTACCATGAATAAAACACAAAGTCAAATGGATGGCTTGCTTCTTGAGGTCCAATACCACTTCTTCCTTTAAAAGGCAAGTTACTTAGAGTTTTAAAGGATGACAGTCAGCCAGGCAGGCTGGCACACCGGAAGAATGAGTCACTGGGCCTGTCAGAGAGAAGGGCCAATAGAAGCAAGGGCAAGAAAAGTAGTGTAACACAAACAGGGAAAGCAGGTGGTGTAAAGGCTTAACACTGTTGGAGTGTTAATGCTACCGCACTAGGAGAGCTGGAGTTCAAACCTTAATTCAGTTTAAACAGTTTGTCTCCTGTTTATTCTCTTTCAAGTATGCAATGTACATGATACAGCCAAAAAAGCCTTCAGAAAGTCTTCAACAAAACGAATGAATAATAATTAAAAATTACAGGAAGCCCTGTTTTCTCATGTCACATGCCAATATCTAACACTGAACAAAGCAGCACGATTGCCAGAGACTCAGAATGCATCAATCACAATGACAACTGCAGCAGATAATCCTCAGACTGTAGCTATTCTTGGATTTCATGATAAGCCGTGAAGACTTTGTCCACACGTAGAGAGACAGGGAAGGACCCTTCTTCCTGAGCAGATGTGCAGCACTCCCCAGTTTTCACCACCTCCCCCTCCCCACGGTGAGTGGGCCCAGCTCAGAGTCAGGTTCACGCAGTTCCAAGCACACGAGACAGGACTGGCCTCTGTCAGTTTTCTAGCCTACCTTTTAAAGGCAACAAGTAGGCAGACAAGTTTATGTAATGCTGTTAATCAAAGAAAGTGTTATTGTGAACATGTTTATAATTTTAACTTGAACTTCAAAACAGAAATAAACAATCCGGTCAGCCTTCAGGCGCCCAGTGAAATCGCCTCAGATGCTGAGCAGATGCACTCCTGGTAATGGTACCAGTTGCCTTGTTCTCCTGTCACACCCAATGCAAAAAGATGACTGAATAGGTGTTTAGGATTTATCTCATCCAACTTGAGCTAGCAAGTCTAAGCTAGTCGTATCAGCTCCTTTTACAGGAGAACTATGCTTGCAGGGGATTATTTATATAATCTAAAATAGATGTCTAGATTAGATGGGCTTAATTACTCCCCAGAGGTATCTTTTTCTTCCCACACTATAAAGTTAGAATAGCTACCGAGCTCTGTCTTGTCATCTAACCTTTACACTATTACAGGTAGGAGAGACTAACTGAACTAACTGCAGTCATGTATGCTCCTGCAGATGCATCCAGGACAGCTTTAAACAAATCATTCTGAGTCCTGCTGTTAATACAGCTGCACTGCATTCAGTTTAAGTCACTGCCCAGCCTTTTGGATTGCCTGTGCAGTGTAGAATCATAGAATGCTTTGGGTTGGAAGGAACCTTTAGAGGTCATCTAGCCCAGCCCCCTTGCAGTGAGCAGGGACATCTTCAACTAGACCAGGCTGCTCAGAGCCCCATACAACTTGGCCTTGAATGTTTCCAGGGATGGGGCCTCCACTACCTCTCTGGGCAACCCGTTCCAGTGTTTCACCACCCTCACTGTAAA
>Ga0181612_126712_pt1 | contig 13889 bp, 5 predicted proteins | sample HoacroProtozoa21_FD_119630 | JGI IMG/M metagenome (GOLD analysis project Ga0181612, IMG submission 119630) | Hoatzin crop microbial communities from Cojedes, Venezuel. Combined Assembly of Gp0051906, Gp0051904, Gp0051908
AAAAAATAAAATTTTTAAAAGGTCAAGGTAATGTTCTTACTGCTTTACCCCACAACTGCAAGTTTACCATACACACTGAATGCACGTAAATGACATAAAGCAACAACAGAATTTTCTGTAAACCAATAAAGTGCTATGTACTTTAATTATTAATTGTTATTATTATATATGTCTTAGCAGGGGATAATGAGTAAATGGCCTACTCACACCAACCTAATAAGCAAGAGAAAAAACAAGTGGAAATACACCTTGGAAATACAAAGAGCAATTTTCATTCTATTATAAGATCTTTATTCTCACACAGAGGAAAGCACTGGGGGCTTGATTCTAATTTAAGCTTAAGGCATTTTATCCCTCCAGGCCAGCTGAAAGGGGACCTAGAAGTGAACATGAATTACATTTACACTGATTTTAAGGCCACAGCTATTTAAAAAAAAAAAAGTCCTCAGTATACCCAGAGAATTAGGCCCTAGGATAGGTAGTCTCTCAGGCAACAGGCACACACAGATGCCCAGGTTCACAGCAGCATCCTAGGAGATGCTTTATGGGTGGGCAGAGAGGCAGCCGCACTCCACTTTGGAGGACGCTGATCTTTTCAGAGCAGCAAGCACTGCTCTGCTCCAAACCCTCTTCACTAATAAGTCTCAGCCACTGCAGCTCATGGCAATTTTCATGCATATCCAGTACCCCAGAATACCATTTGCAGAAAGATGACAAAACTGGCTGTACTAGGGCTGATGACATCTACTGGACGGTTGCCAGACTAAAAGCTTCAGGTCAGAAGAAAGCTTTGAATTCTTGTTTCCTGAGTTGACAAGTGTATGACTGATGGCAGAAGTATGTGTTTTGCCTCCAAATGAGCAAAGAGTCTGGTTTGTTAATCTCCACATAATAACTAGAGCGAAAGAAATGAATGGCAACCTGATGATGATCCCAGATACGGATCACGGACAATGCCAAAAGGGGGGCATTGCCTGGGGAGCTGCCTTCGCACCCAACGGCAGGAAATTTGTGCCTTATTCTGACATTGGCCCCCTCTGTAGCTGGGGGCAAAGTGCTTAACTTCTCTGCCATGAGGAGCACCACTTCCCAGACTGGCTCAAAACACCCTGACACCAGCTGCAGAAATCTGGGAAAGACATTTTGCCAACACAGCCGAGCACAGGACTTGCAGCGCTAGAGAAAAGTATTAGGCAAAATCTACATGTTTTACTTCAAAAAGGAGCTGGAGTTCACAGCTGGCTTTGGCGTTAATTTTTCAAGTAACCAATGCAACCAACTCATTTTTCAATTCTCATGCTTCATTATTCAATGGGGAGTGTGGGGGGAATGAACTGGTTTGTAGATCATTCCAAGCAGCTTATTAATTTAGCATGGTCGGCTAATAGGATTTGTTTTCATCTTTGAAAAATGAATGAAATTTCTCCTTTTTCATTATTTAAAAGAAATTAATGTACTTAGTTCTTATTACAGTCTCAGGAACGCACCCTTGCACTTCAACCCTACTGTTGAGCTCTCTGACACAGCGCCCCATGCAAGCATAAACAGCTAAACATGAATAATGAGATACCTTGGTCTTTCTTACTCAGTAACTCAGAAATGCTGAACCAGAAGCCTCCTGGTTACTAAACGAATAACACTCCTCCTTCGAACATCCAACCCCCTTACACAAGAACGGTATTTATCTTCCCATGGCAACCACAGTACTCTTATGCAGTTCTTCACTTGTTGCAAGTTTAGTCTAAAGCATTTTTCTTCCAAAGCAAAACACTACTTAAAAAGACAAATTTCAAATATTTTTCACATACAATTCCTTTTGGATGGGAACCACAGGCCCCAGATGCCAAGTTGTAGAGTCGGCTTTATTAGCAGCAGCTGGCTCCTTGGCAGGCTTCTGAGGCGGTGGAGCTTGTGGTTTTGGAGTGGCCTCAGAGCCTAGGATGCAGCTGGACAGCTATGCTAACGGACTAGCCAATTTGTTTGTATTCACCTGTGGCTATTCCAAATTTGTACTCTTTTATCCACTTGAAAGTAAGGTCTTGGAAGGATTCCCCATGAACACCGGTAAGTTGACTTTTCCTATCATAGTGCATATTTTATAGAAAAAAATGAGTATGACACACAGTCCTGCATTAAAACACGTGTTATTTAGGCAATTGTGAACATACACTATCTATTTTGCTCTGAACGGAGTGTTTCCCAGCTGCTAGATTCATCTCACTTAGAGCCCAATTGCTACACAATTCCCTTAGCTCCTGATTGAGAGAATAAAATAAGGCGAAGTAAATGCAAATAAACTGTGCAAATATCATTTTACAGCTCAAAGTAGCAAAACACTGTTCTCTTTACAACCTATTGTACAAAGGAGTAGTTTTTGAGAGCTGGAAAGTTCTTACTGGCCAAGTACAGTAATGATGAGAGGATGCCACCAACTTATCAGCCTCTTCATGGGATTTTGGAGCTGACTAAACGGCAAATCTCACATTAAGCAAAAGACAATCATCACAGTTGAAGAGAAAAGAGTGAAGCAGGGCAAATCTAATAAAAAGAATTAGATAAAAGCCACAGCAACTCTTCTGCTTTTGGTTGGTTTCCTCAGTGAGGAGCAGTACCAAAAGGTAAGCTGCATTTCTCATCCATAGCCAGGTTGAACAGAAAAGTGAATAAAACATGAACACTGAAACTGGCAAAGCAGAAACCTTGTGTATTTTAGAAAGGATGCAGTCACGGGAGCTCAAGCCATAACTTTCTTCCAGAGTTTGCAGGGCATTCATTGGCCTTGCAGAATCCAGCCATGACTGCTGTCTAGCTCCCATCTGGCCAACGCAGGCCTGGAAGACACAGCTCCTCTTGGATGCTTCCCTACATCATCAAGTCTTTCCTCAGACATCTAACAGAAAACAAACAGATGTAATAGTGCACATATTTTCTAACCTCTGCACAGCAACAAAGCTTCCTGGACTGTTTCTGTAGAAGCAACAACCCACCGCTTGGCAACATGTCCCATTTGAAAAAGAACAGCATGTGAAAACATAAGGAAACTCAGATGATCAAGAGAGACAACAAGCTTCAAAGTGTGTTCCATCACAGTTCTTTCAACCAAGAAAACCAGAACACACCTCAAGAGCATTTTGATTTCTCTGAATCCCTTCCAAGGCCTTTAAAAGTGATTTGCGGGATTCAAGAAGACCCCTGAGTCAGAGCTGCTGGGCTGCACTCTCTGTACTGCCACTACATCACCGTGCTACCCCAAGCAAGTCATTTAGATTCCTCATGGTGCAGTTTACCAATCTGTAATGATTCTTCCTTAGGTTTTCAAGGCTTGTATAAGGCTCTGTGATTACGGGACAAAAGACGTTATGGAGGACTGCAATATTACCTAAAGCTGGAGAAGATATTGTTAACGTTTAACTTAACAACTAAAGCTACCCTTAATTCTTCTACAGATAAAAATGATTTCTGTACACAGAGACTTTGCTACCCCGTATCCAAACTGAATGAATTAAATAATTTTAAACCTTAAATAAAATGCCAACCCAATTAGCTTTCTCATTAAAAATAATTACTCTTTTATTTAAAAACAAATTTAGAATTATTTGATCACAGTGCTATCTTGCCCATGCTTCTTGTATACATTGAACCTTTTTTTTTTTCATTCTATTCCAAATGATATCTTTAGTCCATAGGAAAAAGATGTCATTGTGTTTTGTGCCTCTTTTCACACAGCAAAAAAAAAATCACTTGTGAAAAATGACAATTATGAGAAAAAATATCCTAGCTCTCCAATAGGCACAGTAGTCATTCAACAGTCAGATTAAAATTAGGATTTGATGGGTCAATAAGATACTTTGAAATCTTTGTTTCACACACAAAGCTGTTGAAATTAGTAGGCTAAATACTTCTGGGGTTTACAACTCCCTCGAACCCAGCACAAAGCCGTAGAGGTCTATAAAGCATAAGCTCAGGCACAATTTGACTCCATTTTTTCTGTTCCAAAATACTTCACTTCCAAATCACAACTGCCCAGCATTTAGCATTATATAAGCACTTGCAGGTAGACAATACAAGGGAAGCAAAGCATCCATGGGAACAGGAGGAAGTCCTTTAGAAGCCAGTACCTGCAAAGTAGGTCTCATTTTATAAAGTTTTCTGCATTAAAACCAACCAACCAACCAAAAAACAACAGCAATTCGCTCTTCTTCGCTATCTTTAGGAGCATTGAGAGTGTAGCAATCATTAGCCAGGGTCACACACAGTAGAAAACTGAAAATTTTCTCACTGACCCAGAGGATCTTTAAGGTCCCTTCCAACCCTTACCATTCTATGATCTCCAGTCCCTGCCATGGGGCTGTTCTCTGGGCTGTCCTTTGGGAAGGGGATTGCAATGGACAGAGCGCAGTGAGTGCCGCTACAGGTGGCCATGGTAAGTTCCAAGATTACCCATTTTCGCACTGACAGCTGCGAGCAATGGTGAGATTTCAAGGGTTGAGGCAGTGGGAGAAAGTATACACAGTTGTGAAACGTGGTGCAAATTATCACAAGACGTGAGAAAAAAAATGACAAGAGCTTTACTGCTGGCATATTCTGAGTAGCAGCATTTGTCCCTGCTCATCGCAGGAGAGGTTGGACTAGATGACCATCAAAGGTCCCTTCCAACCCAGACCATTCTATGATTCTACACACAAGCAGCTTTACAATTTTACAGGCTAAAATAAGAATTCTCTCTTGAAAGTTCTTACCTGAGCCAAGAAAAATAACTTTCAAGAACTTTCAGAAGCTCAGCTGCTTCTAACTTTGGCCATTTAATCATTTCCAGGAGACTAAAAATCACATACAGGCTTTCTTAAGACAGAAAACTTTTTTCCCCTTGAACTAACTAGCACAGGTGTACATTCCCAAACCAAACAGAAGAGAACACAACCTTGCTGTATTAATTAGTTGTTGCAACACTAGAAGAGTGCTTTTGTACATTGTAATTTTATTCTTCCACGTTAATCCAGAAGATAATAGAAATTCCATAAAGACAAACTATTTCTGGTCATGTAGATGTAAAAAACCTGACAATATAATCTACAAATAAATTACTATACATACACTTCATCTTGGTAGCTGTAATATAAGATAGGAGAAAAATTTCTGGAAAGCAGAAGAGTTCCATTAGGGAATGGCATAACTCATGATCTTCTTCCTATTCTCCTTGCTTTGGCTTATTTTTTGTTCCACAGTATTATGTATTTACATATTAAAGATTATAATGTTATCATAGTCATATTTTTTAAATCAGAATTAACCAAACTTAAACTAAGACATGCCTGAGTCACAGTTCAGTACAATCGGATCCATGTGTGCACGAACACTGTAATCCTAATGACTCTTAGTTCTGGTCTACTGACATCAAACACAGCACTTAGTTTGAACAATGCATCATGAAAAAGTTTGATTAAAATGTGCGTACACACTTTAAATTTTTGTAAACAGCATTATAGCAATGAAAGACTGATTTACTCCTGAATGAGAACATCCATGTAACATTTTACTATTTCACAAGTTCCTACACTGAAATAAAAATATTACAGGGTTTTTTTGATAAAACTCTGATAAGGTAACACAGACCTCCCTACACTATTAGTCCCAAACAATCTCAACGTGACTGTAAGCATTAGAGTGCATACCTCAGCATATACGGCAGAATGCTTACGACAGGAAAATCAGACTTGCACTCTCAATTTTCTTTTAAATATACTAATGAAAGGTGCAGAGTCATCCCAAGAAGACTCAACAAGTGACATATTTGCTGACTGTCAAGTTGGTAGTGTGTTCTGCTCTAATGCGACTGGCCTGTGAGGTCACGGAGCACAGCGTATAGAGATCCATTGTAAAAGTTAAAGACAGCAGAAGTTAGAAGTTGTTACCACAGACTTCTGTGTGTTTTAGCAGAACAATTGGAAGATCAAACACAGGAACAGCACTTGCTGCTATGACTCAAAAGACACAAATTCTATTAACTGGCTGCACTAACAACATCCTTTGAATCTCTTACTATTTTTAAAGCATCATGTTTCAATTCTGATCAGCCAGAACTTCTTGACATTTTCCTCTCAAGCATTCTGTACTTACTGCTTGTGCAAAAGTGTTCTTCACAGGACAAGGAAAGTTAGCAGTTACAAGTATAAATATATTTAATATGGAGGCTTTAGTCTCTCAAGAAAAGAAAACATCTCTTGGAAATCATGTTTAGTAACTGCTCTTGAGAAGAAAGACATAAGATAAAACTTCAGTGTATACCACCATATTCTTTTTATGGCAGCAGCCCTGGCTGCTTGTGTTCTCTGAAGTATGCAAACCAAAGAAGCAAATTATGCTAAAAAGCCAGTTCATGTCAGCAGGTACATCTTGGAGATCAGTGTCAAAGGAATACTAAACACACTGAAGTCCTTTCTTCTTTCAAAGTGAATGGGGTATAGAGAAGACAGACTTATTTTCAAGCAAGACGAAAGCTTGATCCTGTATGCCGCAAGCAAAAAGCATACAAAGACCACTCTACGTACACAACCCCACATAATTAGGACCACCCTTCCCTCACAAGATTCGAGAACAAGAAATCTTATAGTGATGGACACAGCAAAATTATAAATCCCAATTCAGAAGTTGTCCTTTGGTTATCTTTTCTCCATCTTTAACTCTGTCACTCAAGCAGCCTAACATTCTCATCTTTGTGCCTTTAACGGATTACTGCATTACACTGAATCATTCTTGTGTAAGCTGGGTATTTTTTCCCCATTTTATAGACCTCAATATCAGAACAACAAAAAAAGTCACTTACAAAATTAATTACTTTTTTTGTAAGCAGCAAAATAACAGCGATGATAACAGACTCCCGAAAGAAATGCTAGTTACGAGAGCATAATTCTTTCTCAAGAGTCATGGATGTTATAACCAGGAAGTCAGGCAAGAATCACGAACAGGGATAATTTGCCATTAGCTCAGTGTATGCTGGGTTCCACTGAATCTTCAAGAAAACCAGCTCACATGTAGCTCTAGGTTGGAGGCAGCTGGAACACCACTCCTTTTCCTCTACACTCCATCTGTACAAGCACTGAATCCAAATCAAGTTTCAACAGTTTGACTTCTTGGTTAAAACTGCTCTGTTAGAACAATGCAAAGGGTCATTTCAAAGCAATTCAGTGACTTTTAAATGTTTCCTCCATGGGAATGGTACATGCAATGCTACACCTTTTAAACATTCAGAGGCAAGACCCTAGTGCTTAAAAAATATTTCTGAAAACTACAGATGTCAAAAGAAAGACTAAAAATTCAAATCATTAGGATCCCACAGAAAGAGTGGTATAGAAGGACAGTTCAAACAGGTATGAGTATTTAACAGCCCATATACTGATTGATCTTGTTGCAGAAGGAAAATTATTTTGAAGCCTGAGCTATTCAGTAAGTCAAAAAAAGAAGACATTCTCAGAATTCCTGAAATCTATGAATCCAGTTCATTCCTCTCCCTCCCCACCCCACACATATTTCACACTGGTTTTTGTTTGGCTTCTTCCATCAAGACCCAAATTGAGTACTAGGGAGAGAAATCAATCCCTGTTAGAATGCAGAGTTATAATAAGCAGCTGCATCTTTAACTGAACATTTAATGGTCTAGAAAAATACATAATAGTTCCTATGCAACAAACATATGTAAACTAAGGTTTTACAAGGTACCTGGCATGGAGTTTGTTGCTCTTCCCATTTTGCGAGGGGTACTCTTCTATAACATCCTGTACAAAAGGTGGCTGCTGCCGGTGTGTTCTGGTGTACGGCAATGTTCCCAAGTGGCTAAACATATCACAAGACCTAGTAGGAATTGTCCCCTTCTTCTTCCTGGGGAGAGTGCCGTGGATAGAGATGTCTTTAAAGGAGTCTGAGCGATGCTCAACTGGCGAAGGTTTAGTGGTCAAAAGGTCCATGGAAGAAGCTAATGAGAACTGGTGGTTCACTGGGCCATTTCGGGGAAGACATGAAACTTTTCCTGCAGCTAACATTTTCGGTTCTGGAAAAACAAAAACAAGATTTATCACAGCGCATCAATCATCAAAGCCCCCCCTTTAATGGAAGTTAAATAGCCTGAGGAACAAAGGCATCTAGAACTGAACTTCTGCTTTGCTTCGAGGCAGTTGGATACTTCAAGATGTAGCCTGTATTATAACCCAATCGCGTTGCTCCCAACTGCACGTCAAGCACATGTGCATATTAACTTTTATACATGCGAAAAGTCACAACAAAAAACAACCGATCTGGACACACATTCAAGAGCAGGCCCTGAGCAATTCTCCATGTTTATCCACAAAGTTCCTCCTTTTTGTTCCTTTACATCCTCTGAAGACTCAGAAAGGACACTACAGCTTGTTTGGAAGAATAAGTTTCTAAACCCAGCAGTTGGCACACTGAGGAAAAAAACATTTCTGAAGAGTCTTGCTCACATAACAAATCTAGCAGAGAACTGGTCGCATATTTCTAACAGGCTGTAAACTAAAGGGCTCTACCCAAGATAAGCACAGGAGCAGATGACTGGAATTCTCTTCTTCAGCACGCACAGCCTGCTGGCTCAAAGCACTGTTGACATTAGGGATTTGCATAACTGTCAGTCTCTTGTACAATCAATTATAGCCTGCCGTACAGTACAGGTTTTTCTGTTATCATGAGCAAAAAACTCTGTAAGACAAACACTTCAGGCACATCAACAGAGTGTTGTTCTGTGCCTCAAAAAATGCTGCCTTGTGCTCACTTTATAGGGTTCTGTTACAGAAGACAGGCTGTCTTATCCTATCCGTTTATAGTAGCCTGCAAAAACCACTCTGTGGAACATACACACAGACCTAAAGGTCAGCCAGTCCGACACTACTTAACCTAGGTGGCAGTCAACCAGGTGCCTCCTATAAAAACTGGAAAAACCACAGGAGCAGCAGAGATTGATATGAAATCAGAAAGCAGAAGAGCTTTTGGAAATCACAGTTATGGGCAGGGAGAATCTGTTCTGACCTTGGCCAAGCTTCGTGCTGAAGAGTAGCACCCTGAAGGCCCAGCAGCCTGGAAGTCAGCTGCTTACAGCAGCACAAGAATTCCTCTGGTTTTCAGGAATGCACAGGTGTTGCAAGGAAAACAGAGCTGCCCCTATAGTCTTCCTGCTCCCTTCCCCAGCCTCGGCATCACAGGTACTATCGAAGCATTGCTGCGCTGAAGCTACTATTAATTCTATTCTGAGGTTAGCATAACAGGCTTAGTTTTACGGTAACGCTAAAGTTGATCTCAAATTTACAGAAGAATTCTGCTATTTCCTGTCAGCTGCATTGCAGAGATTCACAGCCTGGATAAGGTTTCTAGATTTCAGTGACAAATCCCTTCCTAAGTCTCCCTTCTTGAAGGTCCTACAATAAATACTCATTAATTACAGATGATAAATAATATTTACATTAATTTTTTTAATCTTCAAATTTCCAAGGCTCTGTCTGAGCACAGCTACTATGTACTACAGTAGAAAAGCTTCTGGAAATAGCACCTGTTTGACTTTGGTCAGATTTCCTGTTGAAAGGAACAGAAACGAGTGGAGAAGTTAATAAGAACTGATATTTTAGTTACACAGATCCAAATGAAATTTGAAATCCTAAAGAAAACAAACCACCCTCTCACAAAAAATCATAAATTATCATATGGGCCCTTGATGTAAAATACTAAATCACCTCTCCATTTATCAGGTAGTTTGAGGACACAGTTTCTGCTGGCTAGTATTAAAAAAACCAAACACATAATTATTTTCAAAATAAGTTTTAAAAGTGCTGTGAAGTCAGTTTTGCACTACAATTGTTCTAAGCAAAACAACTGGTCCAGAGATACAATGCTCTAAAATGCAAATGCTTACCATATAGCTAAAGCAAACTGACAGAGCTTGTTTCCAGTAAATTCAGCTTTATTATTAGAGAGGAATAATAAAAATTACCTCAAACAATAGGGGGGAATAAAGCTTCTCAGAATTCACACAATCATTTGAAAACTCATCTTAACGCATTTACTATGACCAATGAAAGCTTCGGTTAACACCAAATGAGTCCACGATAGACTTACAATGACAGTAAACTGTCAACCACTTCATGCCTGAGAATCCATAAAGATAGCTGGGAATTCCCTCTCCTAACCAAATCACAGGACACTTGGTCAGACAATTATAGCAACCCAGTAGGTTTCTAATCCAACAGTCTGAGAATTTTCAGCAAATAAACAGTGACCCTCTGAAATGTAGCATTCCCCATTTAACCTCCCCTCCTAAGAAGCCTGTCTTAAGAAAGAAAACCAAACTCCCTCAGTTATGTCCTTATCATTGCACTTTTTAAGTCCCTCTCAGTAACATCCCACTATTTACAAATTCAATATTCAATCCTCAAATCCACACCTGAGTTTTGTTTCGAGGAATCAAGTTAGAGTTCCAAAGTTAGCACGAAATACCTACATTCAAGAACTTGCAAGACACTTCGCCACAATTATGTGTGTACAGAAGCTCGGAGAATATTTTGAGCAATCCTCCCTGCAAAACCCCTCCAAAAAAAAAAAAACAAACCCCAACCCAAAACCCCAAAACAACAGGTCTCCTAACCTCTACCCATAAATTTATCTACTTGCCTATGTGCTGCTGCACTATGTATTCTTCACAAATGTAAACAAAGAACTACAACAATTAGTTCAGTAACAAAAGTCCTGCCGGCCGAACTATCCACACAGCCTCTTCACCTGAAGACTCTGGAATGTCTCAAATACTTTAGCATATGATTCAAAGAATGTTTGACTTCACTAGATACAGAAACACTGAAAATTTTGCTCCCTAAGAGACAGCGCTCTCTGAACATCTGTCACCATGCAATCAACAGCGGAAACAGAAATTATAGCAGAATGATAGCCCAAAAGGACCTGAAATTTAATTGTACACATTCCTATTTGTCAAAATACAGCATCTAACAGAACAGAGCACTTGGGAAGTCACGGAAATTTCCCCTAACTAGATGCAAACAAGTTTGACTCATGCCACTACAACGTTAAAAATGCTAGGCGAATTTGTATTTATACAGAGAGTGGCGTTTCTCTTCAGTCTGTAATTCGGTAAAGTATACAGGAATGGAACTGGCAGGAGTCAGACTGTGAATTCGGAGAACTGGAGGGCATGAAAGGTTTCCAGGTAACTTCTGACATGTCGTGGTTTTTTATTACGAATGAGGGTGAGGAAATACAAACTAAGAAGTCTTTAAAATCAACATGGCATTTAGGAAATGAGATTGCACATACAATAAAATACATGGTGGGCAAAACCAAAAATGCACCAAGTTCTAATTCGATGGGGTGTGCATCTCTTCACACCATTGCTCAAAACAAAAAAGAACCACATGAACAATGAAACAGATCACCTTCGCTTCCCCAAAACAACAAATAAAATATCCTTCTACTCACGCCCTCTTGGCTTTGGGATGCAAACACAAACTTTCTGGCTCAGCTTGTCTTCATGAAAACTTTCTGATGTTCACACAGTCTGAAGAAGTGTTCTGATGGTTCGTTCGACCTGATATAGGTACAAGAACAAACGTCCCTTCCATGCCACATCAACACAACGAGCGAGAATGGCTGCTGCTTTGTTGTTTCAATACATTGGAGGAGGGGAAGTTAGGGAAAGGGAAATCTCCAGTTTGGCTTCAGAGATTCATGAATGACATAACCAAGTCCAAGGCTGTACATGCTCATAAAAGGAAAAAAGCCTCATAAAAGGAAACAGAAAAACAATTTCAGAGTTCTGAATCAGACTCTCCAGCTATCTCAAAAGTCTGAGATATATATAAACCAGTTTCGGACATTAGAAGATTCACACTTCTCTCAACGTGGTCTGAAAGTTGATCTGCAGTGCTAAGTTACTTGGCACATTTGCATGCACTATGCAGATGCACATAGGAAATAAGCAAAGTGATCAACCTTAATGGTGAAGAAAGTCAAGTTCAGGACAAAAACCAGATTGATTTCCATGGATTTCATTTTTGTGTACTAACAGCATAAGTTAAGGAAACAGAAAAAGCAAAAGCATGACTGAAAAGGAAGAAATACAGTTAAAACTATAGCCACTATAAACCCAAGGGAGATTTCATGTTGTCTCCCTAGAAACAATGTAGTCTTCTTCATTAGTATAACAAAAAGAGGGGATTCCTGCTCTCACTATGGCTCAGAAGCAGCTTTCTACAACCTGTATTTTCTGTTTTTCTTTAAACAAGATAAACTGATGCAGTAGCTGCTACAGCAAACAGGTCACAGGACTTTGAGAAGAATATTAAGGTTCAAGAACCTGCAGCTTTCTATGATAAGGAGAAATAGATTAAGAAAGCATACGCAATAGTTCAAAGGCTTTAAGCTACTATCAGAAAAAAACATGAGTCTGTCAAACATCACAAACTCCCCACAAGATTACAGCCAGGTCAGTGCTTCCAAAAGGTCCTGAAGTGGTATCAAAATGTTCATGCTCTCTTCCTCTCTCCTTACAGATTTCATACAATTTCCACCCCCCATACATCCTTGCACTGTAATCTGACAATCTATTTTTAAAATGTTATTTTAAACTAGTATTTGCAGGCAACAGAAAGCACACAGGCCAAGGTAAGTTATCTTTGAAATTTCTCTGTTTCGAGATGAGAGAAAGAGATAAATCCCACACTTCACTCTGAGTTTTCACATGTAGAATACCTTGATATCTATACAAAATGCCATGAAAAAGTGATCATTGAAGAGGATTCAGTAACAAGTAGAAACCTCCTCATTTGGCCTATACTATGAAATCATCCCAGAAACTTCAGTGTTCAGTTAGCTCAGTAATCCTGAACAGTATGAAGCCCTGACTTGACATAAACATTCCTTCCCCATTTTGCTAGCAGAGATAGAAGACTTCACCCAGGTTACAGCCAAATCTCAGGGTTTTTCAGCTAAGGCTTCAAAATACAGGCTTTTGTTCCTCCTCCGGTGTAGGACATCATTTATTATTTTGCCTGCTCCTCTGTTCCCACGATGTTACTGACAAAAAAACCCACAAAACAACCCACCCGAACTGAAAATGAAGTATGTTTAAAAGCTTTTCAGCAGTAAGAATGCAATTAATTATTCTGAACTAACAACCGACTTACGGAGATTACAAATTTGGACAGACAGAAGCGCTCCCCCTCAGCTGACCAAGAAAAAAAAAAGACACAACATTTCCTTCCTCTGTCCTCGGTGAAGTAGCTCGGCACCTGGCGGGGTTTATACTTAAAGAACATTTAGTAGCTCTCCACGCGAGGCGTCCCGAGCCCTGGACCAAACGCCCCGGCACGGCACTCCCGGCTGCCCGCCCGCCGCCGGGCTCGCCCCGCTCCGGGCCCTCACGCACACTCTCGCTCAAAGCCAGCTTTCCGCTCTCCGCCCGATGTCCCCACGGTTACCCGTCTGATGGCTGCTGCTCCTTTCCAGGCTTTCTGGGGAGCGGTCGCGGGCTTTGTCCCGGCCAAGCGATCTGCTGGCAGCGAGTCCCGCCCAAGTGCCTCGGGGCTGCGGAGCCGGGGGGAGCGGGCAGCCGGGCAGCGGTGGCCACCGGTCCAGAGCGCTTCCAGTAAACGAGCCGGGACGCCCTCGGCCGGCGCGCCCCCCTGCAGCAGCCTGCCCTGAAGCAGAGCAGCCGGCGGTAGCTGAGCGGAGGTGACTCAACCGGAGCCCTCCGAGCGCTCCTTACTGCTCCCTCGCCCGAGCCGCGGCAGCGCGGACCTGGTTCGGCGGCTCTCCCGCTCCCACCCCAGCAAACGAGACGGACTCCCGGGCGCCGCGCACCTGGCGGGCGCGGGGGGCGGTGC
>Ga0181612_148902_pt1 | contig 13889 bp, 24 predicted proteins | sample HoacroProtozoa21_FD_119630 | JGI IMG/M metagenome (GOLD analysis project Ga0181612, IMG submission 119630) | Hoatzin crop microbial communities from Cojedes, Venezuel. Combined Assembly of Gp0051906, Gp0051904, Gp0051908
ATGGATATAGAGATGGTACGTCGGAGACGTTCACCTTTAACTGCACAAAGTGAACCTCTCCGAGGTACCATTGCCATTGGTATCCGTAACCCCAGGTGCGTCGCTTCGCTCCTAACCTGGGGCTCGTAAACGCTTCGCTAAGGTTAACGCCTTCGGCGTACCTTCCTCATAATGAATTTTTGCATTGGAGTAGAGCGAGAGAAAAGACCCCAAAATTGACTTGAAAATGACGGCGGCTCACCCTTAGAAATGAGGGTGGGTCGTTTGCCTTAAAAATACCCGAAAAACCGCGTAAAGTCCCAAAACCACCAAAAATCGCCGTTAAAAATACATAAAAAAACTTAATTTAATAAAACTTTCACATTTCGCAAACGTTCTGATATATACGCACTTAGGGGGCGAAAAAGGTGGTTTTGCGGGGCGTTTTTACACCTTATTATATAGAGAAAAGGGGCAGAAGGTTTTGGCGGTTAGCGAATTAGTTCGTAACTTTGCAACGCTTTTTGCGGAAATTTGCGTCTTGCAGTTATTTAATCGCCTGATTTTGTGGCTGATAAAGGCTCGGAAATCCGTCGGGAAGCAACCAAAAAACAAAGTTATTTATTAATTTTTAAATCAAATCTATTAAATCAAACTAAGATGCCAACAATTCAGCAATTAGTAAGAAAAGGCCGTACTTCGCTGAAAGACACCAGCAAGTCGCCCGCTTTGGACGCATGTCCGCAGCGCCGCGGCGTGTGTGTGCGTGTGTACACCACGACGCCTAAGAAGCCTAATTCGGCAATGCGCAAAGTGGCTCGTGTACGTCTCACCAATGGCAAGGAGGTGAACTCCTACATCCCCGGTGAGGGCCACAACCTTCAGGAGCACTCGATCGTGATGGTTCGCGGTGGTCGTGTGAAAGACCTCCCCGGCGTTCGCTATCACATCGTGCGCGGCACGTTAGACACCGCCGGTGTTGCAGGTCGCACCCAGCGCCGCAGCAAATATGGTGCTAAGCGTCCGAAAGCGAAGAAATAACAGCACTTTTCTTACAGACAAAACAATTAATTATTAAACTTAGTTTTTGGTTTTATTGGAATTGGAACAAGGTTGAGTAAATGCCCCCGTGAAATCTGACGGACCCGGGCGTTGAAGAACAAAGCGACAACAACCAAGCAGACTTAAAACTACAACAGTAAAAAACAATGAGAAAGGCTAAGCCAAAAAAACGGGTGATCCTTCCGGACCCCAAATTCGGTGACGTGCGAGTTTCCAAATTCGTCAATCACCTGATGTTAGACGGCAAGAAGAACACTTCGTACCGTATTTTCTATAGCGCTCTCGATATCGTGGCAGCGAAGATGTCCGGCGAGGATAAGACTGCTCTCGAGATTTGGAAAGAGGCGTTAGACAAAGTGACTCCTCAGATTGAGGTGAAATCGCGTCGCGTCGGTGGCGCTACCTTCCAAGTGCCTACCGAAATTCGCCCCGACCGCAAGGAGAGTGTTTCGATGAAGAATATGATTAACTTTGCGCGCAAGCGTGGCGGCAAGACCATGGCTGACAAGCTGGCTGCCGAGATTATGGATGCCTACAACGAACAGGGTGGCGCATTCAAGCGCAAAGAGGATATGCACCGTATGGCAGAGGCGAACCGCGCTTTTGCTCACTTCCGTTTTTAACGTAACAGACTATCTACGACCCATCGGCAATAAAGATGAGTAACGATAAGCAACTGACATATACGCGTAATATTGGCATCATGGCACACATTGATGCCGGTAAGACCACGACGTCGGAGCGCATTTTGTATTACACCGGCTTGACCCACAAGATGGGTGAGGTGCACGAAGGCTCGGCTACCATGGACTGGATGGTCCAGGAGCAGGAGCGCGGCATCACCATCACCTCCGCCGCGACAACGGCATTCTGGGACTGGCAGGGCGAGAAATACAAAATCAACTTGATTGACACCCCGGGGCATGTGGATTTCACCGTTGAGGTAGAGCGCTCGCTGCGCGTCCTCGATGGTGCGATTGCCACGTTCTGCGCTGTGGGTGGCGTCGAGCCCCAAAGCGAGACGGTGTGGCGTCAAGCCGACAAATACAATGTGCCGCGCATCGCTTATGTCAATAAGATGGACCGCCCGGGAGCGAACTTCCTGGACGTGGCTCGTCAGATACGCGAAATGCTCGCCGGCAATCCTTGCCCGATCCAGTTGCCTATTGGCTCTGAAGAAAACTTCCGCGGCATCATCGACCTCATCACGATGAAAGCGCTCTACTGGAACGACGAATCCATGGGAGCTGAGTATGAGGTGGAGGACATCCCTGCCGAGATGCTCGCCGAGGCGCAAGAATATCGCGACAAGATGTTGGAGAATGTCGCCGAGTTTGACGACACGCTGATGTCGAAATTCTTCGATGACCCTTCCACCATCACCGAAGACGAGATTCGCACCGCCTTGCGCAGCGACACGCTGAAAATGCAAATCGTGCCGATGCTTTGCGGCAGCTCGTTCAAGAACAAGGGCGTTCAGCCCCTGCTCGACGCTGTCTGCGCCTACCTGCCGAGCCCCGAGGACACCGAGGAGGTGACAGGTCATGTGCCGGGCGATACCGAGCGCGTGGAGCATCGCAAGCCTATTTTCGAAGAACCGATGTGCGCATTGGTGTTTAAGATCGCCACCGACCCGTTCGTGGGCCGACTGGTGTTCTTCCGCGTTTACAGCGGGCAGGTGGATGCCGGCTCGTATGTTTACAACGCACGCACCGGCAAGAAGGAGCGCATCTCCCGCTTGTTCCAAATGCACAGCAACCACCAGAACCCCATGGAGACGATTGGTTGCGGCGACATCGGCGCCGGCGTAGGCTTCAAAGACGTGCGCACGGGCGACACCCTGTGTGACGAGCGTCATCCCATCATGCTCGAAGCCATGGACTTCCCCGAGCCCGTGATTGGCATCGCTGTTGAGCCCAAGACCCAGAATGACCTGGATAAGCTCAGCACCGGCCTTGCCAAGCTGGCTGAGGAGGACCCGACTTTCACGGTGGAGATGAACGAAGAGACCGGTCAAACCATCATCCGCGGCATGGGCGAGTTGCACCTGGATATCATCCTGGACCGCCTGCGTCGCGAGTTCAAGGTGGAATGCAACCAAGGTCGTCCGCAAGTGTCGTACAAAGAGTGCATCAGCGAGGCTGTGGAGGTACGCGAGGTCTTCAAAAAGCAGACCGGTGGCCATGGCAAGTTTGCCGACATCGTTTGCCGCGTAGAGCCGGCTGACCCCGATTTCGTGGGCTCGCTGCAGTTCTCCAGCGAAGTGAAAGGCGGCAACATCCCCAACGAATTTATTCCTGCCATCCAGAAGGGCTTCCAGAACGCCATGCGTAGCGGCGTGCTCGCCGGCTATCCGTTGACGCAGCTGAAAGTGACCGTGTTGGATGGTTCTTCGCATCCCGTCGATAGCGACTCGCTTTCGTTCGAGCTGTGCGCGATGCAAGCATTCCGCAGCGCGTGCGTCAAGGCGAAACCGGTGTTGCTCGAGCCGATGATGAAGGTGGAGGTGGTTACCCCCGAGGAAAACATGGGCGATGTGATTGCCGACCTGAACAAGCGTCGCGGTCAAGTAGAAGGCATGGAGAGCAGCCGCAGTGGCGCGCGCATCGTTAAGGCGCTGGCGCCGTTGGCTGAGATGTTTGGCTACGTCACCGCGTTGCGCAACATCACGAGCGGTCGTGCCACGAGCACGATGACCTTCTCGCACTATGCCGAGGTGGCTCACGCCGTTGCCGAGAAAGTGCTGAAAGAGTGCATGGGACGCGTAGATTTATTGAAGTGATAAAATTATAATTTACATAAAAGATATGAACCAAAAAATTAGAATCAAACTGAAAAGTTACGACCATGCTCTGGTGGACAAATCCGCCGAGAAAATCGTAAAGACTGTGAAGGCTACCGGTGCAGTGGTAAGCGGTCCTATCCCTCTGTCCACGCACAAGCGCATCTTCACGGTGAACCGTTCGACCTTTGTGAACAAGAAATCTCGCGAACAGTTCCAGTTGTCTTCGTTCAAGCGTCTGATCGACATCTACAGCTCGACCACCAAGACGGTTGACGCGCTGATGAAGCTGGAATTGCCCAGTGGGGTGGAAGTGGAAATCAAAGTGTAGTACGATCCGAGAGATTATTAATTAATGTGTTTAACTAAAATTTTACAAGAGAAATGCCAGGATTAATTGGAAAGAAAATCGGAATGACATCCGTATTCAGTGCCGACGGCAAAAACGTGCCGTGCACTGTTATCGAAGTAGGTCCTTGCGTGGTTACTCAAGTGAAGACGATGGAGAAGGACGGCTATGAGGCGTTGCAGCTTGGCTTCGTTGAGAAGAAAGACAAGCACACGAGTAAGCCCGAAGCCGGTCACTTCAAAAAAGCCGGAGTGAAACCGCAAAGATTCTTGGCCGAGTTCAAAGGATTTGACGGAGAACACAAAGCAGGCGACACGTTTACCGTGGAACTGTTTAACGACGTCGATTTTGTTGATATCAGCGGCACTACTAAAGGTAAAGGTTACCAGGGCGTAGTGAAGCGTCACGGTTTTGGTGGCGTGGGCGACCGTACCCACGGCCAGGACGACCGCTTCCGCGCGCCGGGTTCGATTGGCGCGTGCTCGTATCCCGCGAAGGTCTTCAAGGGAATGCGCATGGCAGGCCAGATGGGCAACGTTCGTTGCACCGTTCAAAACCTTCAAGTGATTAAAATCCTGCCCGAAAGCAACGTCCTTGTCGTTAAAGGTTCGGTGCCCGGCAGCAAAGGTTCAATCGTAATAATCGAAAAGTAAATGGAACTCGCAGTATATAATATAAAAGGACAGGACACCGGTCGTAAGGTGTCGCTTAACGACGAGATTTTTGCGATCGCCGAACCGAGCGAACACGCTGTATATCTCGATGTTAAGCAGTACTTGGCAAACCAACGCCAGGGTACGCATAAGTCGAAAGAAAGAAGCGAAATCGCGGGCTCTACTCGCAAATTGTTCCGTCAGAAGGGCACCGGCGGCGCTCGTCGTGGCGACATTAAGTCTCCGCTGTTGCACGGTGGTGGCACCATCTTTGGTCCGCGTCCCCGCAACTACAGCTTCAAGCTGAACAAGAAGATGAAAGCTTTGGCTCGTCGCTCGGCTTTGACCTTTAAGGCTCAGAACAACCAGATCATGGTTGTCGAAGACTTGAAATTCGACGCTCCCAAGACGAAAGAATTCGTTCAAATGACTCGCAACCTCAACCTCGAGGGCAAGAAGGTGCTCGTTGTTTTGGCAGAACAGAACCCCAACGTTTATCTGTCGCTGCGCAACGTGCCTACTGCTCAACTGATCACCGCCAAGGACATGAACACCTACTGCGCGCTGAACAACCGCATGATGCTCGTGACCGAGAGCTCTGTTGAGGTGCTTAACAATTTAAAATAAGATAAGGAGGTAACTAATGGATATTCAGATTATTCCCATCGTGACGGAGAAAGCCAACGCGATCAGCGAGGCAACCAACCGCTATTCATTTAAGGTATCTCCGGACGCTAATAAGTATCAGATCAAAGAGGCTATCGAAAAACTTTACGACGTGAAAGTCGTTGACGTTAGCACGATGAACTATAGCGGCAAGCAAAAACAGCGCTACACCAAGAGCGGCCTGATTCGCGGCAAGATGCCGGCGTTCAAGAAAGCCGTTGTTACCGTAGCCGAAGGTCAAACCATTGATTTCTATAGTAATATTTAATAAAAAATGGCAGTAAGAAAATTGAAGCCCACAACACCGGGGCAAAGACACAAGATTATTGGTGTATTTGATGACATCACCACTCGTACACCAGAAAAGTCTCTTACGGTCGGCAAGCGCTCTACCGGCGGTCGCAACAACGAAGGTCACTTGACCATGCGCTACCGTGGTGGCGGTCATCGTCGCAAACTGCGTTTGATTGATTTTAAGAGGAACAAAGACGGTGTGCCTGCGCGTGTAAAGAGCATCGAGTACGATCCTAACCGTTCTGCTCGCATCGCGTTGCTTTACTACGCTGATGGTTATAAGGCTTATATCATCGCTCCCAACGGATTGCAAGTTGGCGCGACGGTAGAAAGCGGTGAGAACGTAGCCCCTGAATTGGGAAACGCGCTTCCACTCAGTAGTATTCCTGTTGGTACTTTAATTCACAACATCGAGTTGCGTCCCGGTCAGGGTGCAGCGATTGCTCGCTCCGCCGGAACGTTTGCGCAGTTGACCTCGCGTGAGGGCAACTATGCGATTGTCAAATTACCTTCGGGCGAAACTCGCAAAGTGCTGGCTGCTTGCCGTGCCACCGTTGGCGTTGTTGGCAACAGCGACCATGCGCTTGAGCAATCGGGTAAAGCCGGCCGTTCTCGCTGGTTAGGCCGTCGTCCGCACAACCGCGGCGTTGTTATGAACCCTGTTGATCACCCCATGGGTGGTGGCGAAGGCCGCCAGAGCGGTGGTCACCCGCGTAACCGCAACGGTCTGTATGCTAAGGGCTTGAAGACCCGTGCGCCGAAGAAACAATCTTCGAAGTACATCATTGAAAGAAGAAAGAAGTAATTTGATTAAATTCGTAAAATTTCATTATGAGTCGTTCATTAAAAAAAGGCCCGTTTATCAGCGTGAAGCTTGAGAAGAAAGTTGACGCCATGAACGCATCCGGCAAGAAGAGCGTGATTAAGACTTGGTCTCGCGCCTCGATGATTGCCCCTGAGTTCGTAGGTCACACTTTTGCCGTTCACAATGGTAACAAGTTCATTCCCGTGTATGTAACCGAGAACATGGTAGGTCATAAGCTGGGCGAGTTCGCCTTGACGCGCACCTTCCGTGGTCACAGCGGAAACAACAAGTAATCAAGGGCCCGGGAAAATTAAGTTTTTTAGACAATAAAAGAATTAAATACAATGGGTAAAAGAAAAAGAGAATCTGCCGAGTTGATGAAGCAGAATCGCGAAAACGAAAGCTTCGCCAAGTTGCGCAACATCCCCAGCTCGCCTCGCAAGATGCGTTTGGTGGCTGATATGGTACGCGGCAAGGAAGTTTTCAAAGCGCTGGGTCTGCTCCACTTCTCCAATAAGCAAGCAGCCGTCGATGTAGAGAAAGTGCTGAAGTCGGCTATTTCCAATTGGGAGCAGAAGAACGGCAAGAAGGCTGAGAGCGGCGAGCTCTTCGTGAAAGCCATCACCGTTGATTGCGCTCCGATGTTGAAGCGATTGCGTCCCGCCCCCCAGGGTCGCGGCTATCGCATTCGCAAACGTTCGAATCACGTAACGTTGTATGTTGACACCATTAATAAACAAGACGCAGAATAAGAGAAATTATGGGACAGAAAGTAAATCCAATCAGTAATCGTTTAGGCATCATCCGCGGTTGGGATTCCAACTGGTATGGTGGCAAAAACTATGGAGATGCTCTTTTGGAAGACAGCAAAATCCGTAAGTATCTCAGTGTGCGTCTGGCAAAGGCGAGCGTGTCGCGCATCGTGATTGAGCGCACGCTGAAGTTGGTCACCATTACTATTTGCACTGCTCGTCCGGGTATCATCATCGGCAAGCAGGGTCAGGATGTTGCCAAGTTGAAAGAAGAAATCAAGAAGCTCACCGACAAGGATGTACAAATCTACATCAACGAGGTGAAACGTCCGGAGCTCGATGCCGAAATCGTGGCTACGAACATCGCCCGCCAGATCGAAGGCAAGATTGCCTATCGTCGCGCGGTGAAGATGGCTGTTGCCTCGACTATGCGTATGGGCGCTGAGGGTATCAAGGTGCAGGTAAGCGGTCGCTTGAACGGCGCTGAGATGGCTCGCAAGGAAATGTTCAAGGAAGGTCGTACGCCGCTGCATACGCTGCGCGCCGACATCGACTACGCGCTGGTGCCCGCGCTCACCAAGGTGGGTCTGATTGGCATCAAGGTGTGGATCTGCCGTGGCGAAGTGTATGGCAAGCCCGACTTGTCTCCTAACTACGCCAATGCCAGCAACGACCGTCGTTCGGGCGGTGGCGCTCGCCGTGGTGGCGGTGGTTTCCGCAACCGCAAAAACAACAACAACAATCGTTAAACCCCTGTTTTAACTTAACACAAAGATGTTACAACAACCAAGAAGATTAAGATACAGAAGGCCTTCTGATGGGCATCCCCGTCAGTACAGCAAGCGTGGCAGTCAGCTCTCGTTTGGCTCCTTTGGCATCAAGACCTTAGAGTCGAAATGGATCACTGCTCGCCAGATTGAGGCCGCTCGTGTGGCTGTGACGCGTTACATGCAGCGTCAGGGCCAGATTTGGATTCGCATTTTCCCGGATAAGCCTTACACCCGCAAGCCCGCCGACGTGCGTATGGGTAAAGGTAAAGGTGATGTAGCGGGATATGTTGCTCCTGTTCATCCCGGACGCATCATTATTGAAGTGGACGGCGTGAGCTACGACATCGCTAAGGAAGCGCTGCGTCTGGCGGCACAAAAGCTTCCTGTTGCTACCAAGTTTGTCGTTCGTCGCGATTATGACCCAACTCAAACCGTGTAAAAAATTATCTCGATTATGAAAAAGGAAAATATTAAAGACCTGACCGATAAGGAATTGATCGACCGTCTGGACGCAGCCCAGCGGCAATATGCTCAGGAGAAGATCCAGCATACGATTTCCCCGCTCGATAATCCTGCTAAGATTACACAGGACAGGAAGTTGATCGCTCGCATCAAAGGCGAGATTCGCGCTCGCGAATTGAAGGCAAGTAAATAATCCCAATAAATTTTTAAGAAAATGGAAGAAAAAAGAAATTTAAGAAAAGAGCGTATTGGGGTTGTTTCCAGCAACAACGGTGACAAGACCATCACTGTTACTATCAAGTGGAAGGAGAAACACCCAATCTATGGCAAATTTGTCAATAAGACAAAGAAGTATCATGCGCATGACGAGAAGAACGAGTGCAGCGTGGGCGACACGGTGCGTCTGATGGAAACTCGTCCGCTGAGCAAGACTAAAAGATGGAGATTAGTAGAAATCATCGAAAAAGCCAAGTAATTTAAGATTATGATACAGACTGAAACCAGGCTTACAGTAGCCGACAACAGCGGAGCCAAGGAAGTGCTCTGCATTAAGGTGCTCGGCGGCAGCGGCAGGCGCTATGCTTCGGTAGGCGACATCATCGTCGTTACCGTGAAGAACGCCATTCCGTCGTCCGACGTGAAGAAGGGCACTGTGTCGCGTGCTGTCGTAGTTCGCACGAACAAAGAAATTCGTCGCGCCGATGGCTCGTATATCCGTTTTGACGACAACGCATGCGTGTTGTTGACCAATGCCGGCGAGTTGCGCGGCACACGTATCTTTGGCCCCGTGGCTCGTGAGCTGCGCGCGACCAACATGAAGATCGTTTCGCTCGCTCCCGAAGTACTTTAATCATTTAAACACTAACAGAAAAATGGCTAAAATACACATTAAGAAGGACGATACCGTTTACGTTCTTGCCGGTGACGACAAGGGCAAAACCGGTCGCGTGCTGAGCGTTCTTGCCAAAGAAGGCAAGGCGATTGTTGAAGGCATCAATATGGTGTCGAAGAGCACCAAGCCTAACGCAAAAGCGCCGCAAGGCGGCATTATTAAGAAAGAAGCTCCCATCCACTTGAGCAACCTGAGCGTGATCGACCCCAAGTCGAACAAGCCCACCCGCGTTGGCTTCAAGAAGGATGAGAAAGGCGTTACTGTTCGTTATTCTAAAAAATCAGGAGAGGAGATTAAGTAATGAGTACTACATTAAAGAAACAATACGATGAGAAAATCGCTCCGGCTTTGATGAAGCAGTTTAACTACAGCTCGCCGATGCAGATTCCGCGCCTGACCAAGATCGTTTTGAACGAAGGTTTGGGCGATGCTACCCAGGACAAGAAGATCATCGAGACCGCCATCAACGAGCTGTCTGCCATCACCGGTCAGAAAGCCGTTCAGACGCTTTCGAAGAAGGACATTTCGAACTTCAAGGTTCGTAAGAAGATGCCGATTGGCGTCCGCGTGACTTTGCGTCGCGATCGCATGTATGAGTTTATGGAGCGCTTCATCCGCATCGCTCTGCCTCGTATCCGCGACTTCAAGGGCGTTAGTGGCAAGCTGGATGGCCGCGGCAACTACACCGTAGGCGTTACCGAGCAAATCATCTTCCCGGAAATCAACCTGGACAACGTGACCAAGATGACAGGTATGAACATCACCTTCGTCACCACCGCCAAGACCGACGAAGAAGGCTACGCTTTGCTCAAAGAATTTGGTATTCCCTTTAAAAAATAAGCACTATGGCAAAAGAATCAATGAAAGCTCGCCAGGCTAAGCGCGTGAAAATGGTGGCAAAGTACGCCGCTAAACGTGCCCAGCTCAAGAAAGAAGGCGATTATGAAGCTCTTCAGGCGCTGCCTCGCAACGCGTCGCCCGTGCGCTTGCACAACATCTGCAAGCTCTCCGGCCGTCCCAAAGGCTACATGCGTCAGTTCGGCATTTCGCGTATCGACTTCCGTGAGTTGGCTTCGCATGGTCTGATTCCCGGCGTGAAGAAAGCAAGCTGGTAATCCTACACGAGCGCTTATCGCGAGTCGATGGGCGAAAAAAAACTAAAACAAATTTTTAAATATTGTTCGGCATCGGTCCGAATCAATTTAAACAACAAACAATAATGACTGATCCAATTGCAGATTATCTGACAAGGTTGAGGAATGCGATCAAGGCACAGCATCGTGTCGTTGAAATCCCTTCTTCGAAATTGAAAAAAGAGATTACGAAAATTCTCTTTGACCAGGGCTATATCCTGAACTACAAGTTCATCGAGCCTGAAAACAGCCCTGCCGGCACCATCAAAATCGCGTTGAAATACGACAGCGTGGATAATGTTAGTGCCATCAAGTGTCTCACGCGCGTGTCGCGTCCCGGTTTGCGTCAGTACACCGGCTACAAAGACATGCCCCGCGTGCTCAATGGTTTAGGCATCGCTATTCTGTCCACTTCCCAAGGCGTTATGACCAACAAGGAAGCTGCGGCAAAGAAGATTGGCGGTGAAGTTTTGTGTTACGTTTATTAAAAAAGGAGGGCAAGATTATGTCAAGAATAGGTAAATTACCGATTAAGGTGCCCGCTGGCGTAACAGTGGAACAGAAAGACAACATCCTGACCGTCAAAGGTCCGAAAGGCGAATTGCGCCAATCGCTCAACCCCGACATCAAGGTTGAGGTGGAGAACAATGAGATTAAGATATCGCGTCCCGACGACGAGCGTCAGTCGCGCGCTCAGCACGGTCTGTATCGTGCGCTGATCAACAATATGGTTGTTGGCGTGAGCGAAGGCTTCAAGAAAGAGCTCGAAATCGTGGGCGTTGGTTACCGTGCCACCAGCAATGGTCAGGTGCTTGAGTTAGCTCTGGGCTACTCTCACCCGATTTATCTGAAGATGCCGCCCGAGGTGAAAGTGGAGGCAAAGACGGAGCGCAACAAGAATCCGTATATCGCGTTAGAGTCGTGCGACAAGCAACTGCTTGGCCAAATCTGCGCTAAGATTCGCTCGTTCCGCAAACCTGAGCCTTACAAGGGCAAAGGCGTTAAGTTCGTTGGCGAGGTACTTCGCCGCAAGTCTGGTAAAACGGCAGCTGCCAAATAAAAATTGAAGAATTATGATTTCTAAGTTAGCAAGACGAAATAAAATCAAAGCGCGCATTCGCGGCCGCATCAGTGGCACGGCGGAGCGCCCGCGCTTGTGTGTATTCCGCAGCAACAAGCAAATCTACGCCCAGCTCATCGACGATGTAGCGGGCAACACGCTCGTGGCTGCTTCCTCGAAGGGAATAGAGAAAGGAACGAAGACCGAAATCGCCGCTCAGGTGGGCGAACTCGTTGCCAAGAAAGCCAAAGAGGCAGGCATCGAGACGGTTGTTTTCGACCGCAACGGCTTCTTGTTCCATGGTAGAATCAAAGCATTAGCTGACGGCGCTCGCAAGGGTGGCTTAAAATTTTAATTGAACATGGTAAGAAAAAGCAATAGAGTAAATGTAAGCAGTGATGTGGAATTGAAAGACCGCTTGGTGGCTATCAACCGCACCACGAAGGTGACCAAGGGTGGACGTACCTTTACGTTTGCAGCGATTGTTGTCGTCGGCGATGGCAACGGCGTGATTGGTTACGGATTAGGCAAAGCCAATGAGGTTACCACGGCTATCGCCAAGGGCGTAGAGGTGGCAAAGAAGAACCTCATCAAGGTGCCTGTGCACAAAGGCACTATTCCTCACGAGCAGATTGCTAAATTTGGCGGTTCGCGCGTTATCATGAAGCCGGCTACCCCCGGTACCGGTGTGAAGGCCGGTGGCGCTATGCGTGCCGTGTTTGAGAGCGTAGGTGTTACCGACGTGATTTGCAAGAGCAAGGGCTCGAGCAACCCTCACAACCTGGTGAAAGCCACGTTGAAGGGCTTGAGCGAAATGCGCGACCCGCAGACGGTAGCTCACTATCGTGGCATTTCGGTTGAAAAAGTGTTTAACGGTTAAAATTAGGCTCATTATGGCGAAAATTCAAATTAAGCAAGTCAAAAGCCGCATCAACCGTCCGGCTCGTCAGAAACGGACCCTCGATGCCCTGGGATTGAAGAAACTCAATCATGTGGTAGAACACGAGGATACCCCTGACATTATGGGAATGGTAAACGCTGTGCGCCACTTGGTACAAGTGACCAAGGTGGAGTAATAACTCTTTAAAACATCAGAATTAGTATGGAATTACATGATTTACAACCTGCTGTAGGTTCCAATAAGAAGAAACGTCGCATTGGTCGTGGTCCCGGCTCGGGCAAGGGCGGCACATCAACTCGTGGTCACAAGGGCGCAAAATCCCGCTCGGGCTATTCTGCCAAGGTGGGCTTTGAAGGCGGTCAGATGCCGTTGCAGCGTATCGTGCCCAAATACGGTTTCAAGAACATTAACCGTGTGGAGTATAAAGCCATCAACGTTGACGTTATCAACGCCATCGCCGAGAAGAACAATCTCGACAAGGTTTCGGTTGCCGATTTGGTAAAGGCCGGAATGGTTGGCAAGAAACAATTAGTTAAAGTCCTCGGCATGGGCACCATTACTCGCAAAGTTGAGGTTGAGGCTCACGCATTCTCGAAAAAGGCAGAGGAGCTGATTACCGCTGCCGGAGGTTCAATCGTAAAACTTTGATAAGCGATGAAGTTCATTCAAACAATTAAAAATATCTGGAAGATTGAGGAACTGCGTAAACGCCTGATCACGACTTTCTTGTTCGTGCTGGTGTACCGCTTCGGTTGCTCGGTGGTGCTTCCCGGCATCCATCCCGACCAACTTCAGGCGATGCGCGACTTCACCAGTGGCGGTCTGATGCAGCTGCTGGATATGTTCTCGGGCAACGCATTCTCTAACGCCTCGGTCTTCGCTTTGGGTATCATGCCCTATATCACCGCGTCGATTGTTATTCAGCTGCTTGGCATGGTTTTGCCGAGTTTCCAGAAGATGCAACGCGAGGGTGAGAGCGGCCGCATGAAACTCAACCAGTACACGCGCTACCTCACCGTGTTGATTCTGCTCGTGCAGGCTCCGGCTTATCTGGTCAACCTGCAGTATCAGGTGAACGCGGCCCATGGTCAGGCGCACTTCAACTGGGCCACGATGGTTTATCTGTCGCTCGTGCTCACCGCCGGCGCCATGTTCATCATGTGGCTGGGCGAAAAGATCACCGATAAGGGTATCGGCAATGGTATCTCCATCATCATCTTGGTGGGTATCATCGCCCGCTTCCCCTCGGCAATCGTCAGCGAGTTTACCAGCCGTTTGAGCACCGCTCAAGGTGGTCTGGTGATGTTCCTCGTTGAAATCATCGTGCTG
>Ga0181612_161862_pt1 | contig 13889 bp, 15 predicted proteins | sample HoacroProtozoa21_FD_119630 | JGI IMG/M metagenome (GOLD analysis project Ga0181612, IMG submission 119630) | Hoatzin crop microbial communities from Cojedes, Venezuel. Combined Assembly of Gp0051906, Gp0051904, Gp0051908
AAACAGACCTTAGGTGAAAATCATTGCCATATGGGTCCATGAGATTTAGATGTCTTTCCAGAAGAGATGTTCCCACTCGATCATGAGTTGTTGTCCACGTGACCAAAATTCAGGGGTCACATCATCCTGCCCAAGTGATGCTGATGCTAAAGCAGCTCTCCCTGATTTCCCTGAAGCCCCACCCCTCACCCATCCCAGCTGCAGAGGTCATGATGGAGACCAGTTCAGACCCTACACAGATTGCACAAAGCAGGGTGAGAAGGTGACCCAGACCACACAGGTGCAGGAGTCTCCGCTTTCTGGACGTTTGTTGCGGGAACACAAGCGGGCAAGCAAGGACATAGGCATGGCTGTGGGACAGCAAAGGGAAACCCAGAAGGGGAGATCTCCAGCACATTTCCGTTGCAGTCACAGCCAGCAGGGAGCAGCCAGAATGGGCAACCTGGCAGCTCCTGTGGACAGAGGGATGGAGAGACCAGGCTGGGAGCAATGAGATGGATGATGCATTGCATACCCCACACACAATATATAGCTGCTTGACTCTGTTAGGTAGATGGATGGCAGTGAATTTAAGAAGAGAAACAGATTTTTTTTACTAAGCTAATTAGCTAAAAAGGCTTGTCTGGAAACACGGGCCCCATTGTGTCTGAAGTCTGCTGAGACACGGCTCATAGCAATATTTTTCCTCCCTGTTGTTACTCTGTCTCCCGGAGCATCCCTCAGAGGCACATAGCGGGGGATGGTGATCCCTGCAGCAAAACACCGGCACCCAAGCCACCCAAGAAGATTCTTAAGGGCCACAGTAAATGCACACGTGTATATGTGTGTATGCATACATAGATGCACACACTTGCATGTGTATGCATGCCTCTACACATACACACAAACATACATTAATTATAAATACATTACATACATGTATCTATTGGCATATTAAAAAATAAAAACCATGAAAGAGCAAAGTTTGCAACCAAAACCAGTTTGCTGCTTCACATGAGCCAGCCCCTTAATTTAAAAGCAAAACAGGGGGTACTTGGTGAAACAGAAAGGCTGTATATCTGAGAGAAATAAAAGAAAAATACGACTTGACCCAGCACAGTCACTTCTGGAATCCACTACCCCAGGAAGTCATGGAGACGCACACCCCTGGAACAGACATTTTAAGGGACTGGATAATTTTATGAGCATTAATAACATTTGCAGCTATGCAAGCTAATAAAATGTTACAAGGGTAATCAAACTTCATGCTTCAATGTGTAAGTTGATCACCTGCGAGCACTGGGAAGGAATTTCCTTTCTGGTGCTGTTGCACTGAGCTGGTAGCCAGCTGCGCCACAGGGGTGCATTTTTAAAAAAAAAATAATTAAAAAAAAAATTAAAAATCAGTGTCACTGTGGCTGCTGCTACATCTTTCATTTGGTTTTCTCCTTCTGCAGTAGCTGGCACCCACCAAAGAGACAAAGCTGACAACATTAGTAAGAATTTTGTTGTCAACTTCCTAAGGTTTTCTGGTGCAGTTTTGAGACAACATATCTACCACAGCCTGAAAATAGTATCGCTTTACTCTTGAAGAGTTGTTCCTATATGCTGGCAGCAGGCTTACACCAAGCTTAACCTGTCATTCCAGGACCACGGATCCCACATTTACGCTTTACTGCTTCCATACTGCATGAGTTGCGTTGGCCAACGAAGCACTGGCTTTTCCATTAACGTTGCTCTGAGCCCCATCACGGAAAGGCTCCAGGTATTACCAGGTAAACTTGGCAGGTTTCAAGCTATCTCTACCAATTCAGAACTACCCAATATGTTATAAATAACATCTGAGAAGCAACCTAGCTATTTCCAGTGTTTCCTAGTCTCAGAAGTTAATACCCTGGTAATTAATGAACTGACAGAAAACGCTGCAATCTGCTGCCACAGGCTTTGAAAAAAAAAAAAAAAAAAAAAAAACACAACAGACTTTGCTTCTGTGCCTACCCTTCTGTTCGAGGGAATGCAGATATAGTTCAGCTAGCTGGGGAGGAGGCTGAAGGGAGGATGGGACATAACAGAAGTGTCAGAATAATTCTTCCACTTAAAAAATAGCCAGCACAAGAGTTTACAGATACAAGTTCAAAGGGCTGAAAAGGACTACTGTGTGCTGTCAGGCACTTGGTGAGAAAATATTATAAGTATGGTGACACTAGCAGTCAAGCAAGAGATCTGTTCCATGAGCCTTCCCTTTCCAAAACAAAAAGCGCTGGAGTATATTGGCAAAACATCTGCTCTGGGCTCTCCACCAGCTCACCATGGTCAGACCACAGCAGGCTCTGGTGTGCTCTTCTGTAAAGTGCAGTCCTTGGGAACGCAGGATGACAGCTGTCTGCTGTACCCCCTCCATCCATCCATCCATCGTGGTTAAAAACCATGCTTATCGCCATGGTAATCAAATACCAACCTGAATCGTTCACTAAATCCCAGCAACCTATGCCCAGGCCTGGCTTCACTGCTTGTGTTCCACCTGCCCTTGGGAGCACCTTTTCTTGGGCCCAAGAGCCAGGGGTCTTCCCTTTCCTCGTCCTTTGCTGGAAGAGGCAAAACACTCTCCAGGACAGGAGGAAAAAACATTTTATTAAGATGTACATCACTTATTACTTGGGGTCTTTTTTATCAATGGATTCCTTATTTGAGCAGAAGGTATGTTTCAGTGAGAACCACGAAGATCCACCAACCAACCCGGCCATGCATGAATCTTGGCCCATATTTCCTCTCCTTCCTGTATGTCCTTAGAGAACACCAGTTCAACGTTCCTTTAGGAAAGAGGAGGCAAAGGATGCAAGGATTACATGCATCAGTCACCTTTTCATCCCCTAACAATCATTCTCACCCTGACAGTGACCTCCAGGCCACAAACCCCATACTTTTCTAAATACACAGCATCTGAGAACTACACTTGCTGCCCTCCAAAGACCCTTCCAAGTTACGCTTCCTCCTCAGCAGCAGCAGCATTTGGCCCAGAACACGATATGCCCCGAGAAAGCCGTAACTTCCCCCATCAGGACAGGAAAGCACTTTAAATCACAGTTAGAAGAGCATTGTCATCAGACACCAGAGCTGACACCACATGTGATGTCACGCACATGAACTCCAGCACGGTGACAACAGGCAAGGGCCCAGATAGATTTTAAAATTATAGGCAATAAACTATGACATCATGATGACATCATGGAAGGAGAAATTTAATTCCCAGCTCAGAGGCTATCAGTTACTGTGTTATTCTACAACCTGTCATTATCTGCGTGAGCAATGAGCAGAATCAATCATTTCCGCAGGTCTTTATGGCCACCATAAATTTTGAACACTTACGTCTCAGCCACCTTCCCCTACATATACGAGCCCATCTGTCGGCTCCCACAATGCTCCCTCAACATCCCGGCGCTACAAAACCCATAAGCACTTTTCAGGCGTAATCACAGCAAATAAAAGAAATTCATGGTCGGTATGAGATCACACACATTTGGCTTTGGGGTGTTCAGATACCTGTCAGCTCAGCACATAGTTTTCTTTGTCACCACACCGACACAGATGGGTACACCATAGACTAACCTTCTCACACTTGCATGACCTTAAAAAGTCATTTTAAAATCTGTTCTGACAAGCACACCAAGACAGATGTTTCAAGACCATCGCCTCTTGAAGGCTGTCCATCTCACCCCCCCAGCCCCTACCAAAGGCACATAACAATATATCTTCATAAAGTATTATTTTCACGTATATATAAAGCATGCAGCACAGCAGGTTACATCAGAGGCAGAGGTGAACGTGCTCTGCCAGTAAAGTTGAAGCAGGTAGAATATTTTGGGATGGTTTTATGAGTAGATGATACTAATCTGGCTATTCTCACAAACAATCTGGCTCATGTGGTCTTACAGACAGTTAACTCGGTCTTCATAAGGCCTCCAGCAGTGATAAGGGATGGATTTTTCATAAGATTCTTGATATAGAAGAGGTGCCCTTTGTCTCTGCTTTCTTTTTTTCTTTATTTTACCCATTCCTGCAAAAAACAAAGCAGTGACACAACCTGATAGGTATCTCCTAGAGTATCAAAGTATATCAGAGACCTCTTGACTATTATTTCCAGTCATAAGCTAGGAAACTTCTCTATTGCAATGAACTGTCATTTCCAATTTCCTGACCTCCATAGTATGAGATTAGGCCAAACAGCCTGATCTTTACCAGATACCTTGGAAATACAGAAATATCCTTCTGTTAGCTCCCACCCAGTTGCAAGAGACAATTCCCCACACATATTAAAATAGAAGTACTGACTCATTTTCATCAGTTGCAACTGCACTTGTCCTGCTAACTGCTTACAGATCCCGTGCAGAAAATTCATCACGTACAAAAATGATCCCCCTATGTTATCACTATGATGGGGAAATGATTGCCAGCTGCTTGGGACCTTGTAGATATCCTTGACTCATTCTCAAAATCCCTGGCCAGGTTGCTTAATGGTGGTGCCTTTAAGGGAGTTCAGTTGATAGGCATCAAACACGATATCGAGTTTTGACACATTTTTAACTGTTTGTTGATGTATGGAATAACCTTGCTGATGTGTAATCCCTGAAAAAAAATCACAGCGATAGTTGGGCACAAAATATTCAACTTCTGCCAAGGGAAACCTCAGTAGCAGTATCGGCTGGATCACAACTCAGTGCAGAGTTGACTTCGTTTTCAAGATATTTCATAAGATAGACTTTACACAATCTCAATTCATTACTTCTGCAGAAAGATCAAGGATAACACTGGGCTTTTGGAGATGAAAGAACTTTGCAAGTCACCTTCTCTTTTCTCACAGGAAATGAGTAACCCAAAGAACAAAACAACCTCATTTAAGAAGGGCTGTTGGACAAGTCACTTGAGGAAATTTGGGGGAGGCTGTTCGTATTCAGGGAGGGCAAAGAGCTGCTAAATTCCTCATGTCACAGCCCACTTCAATTCTCAGGTCCTGCAGTCCCAAAAAATCACTGTATCGTTTCAGATCTTCACCTCTGATCACTTGTAGGCTTTCTGGAAGTGTGTCTTCACACTAATATCCAGCATTGAGAATGATTTTAAAAAGCCAGTGAGTTTTTCTTAACCCAATTTCCAAGGTCCTCATCGGTAACACACCATTAACAGATAACACCAGGCAACTTCTGAGACAGCAGCCCACGTGCAACACTCACCGTGCTCAACATGGCTAACAAACTGTACAGCTACACATACGCCAACCAGGAGATGTAAAAGTGGGCAAAGGATTGACTATATCGCAGAAAAGTTGCTGTGTAAATGTAGCTCAGAGTTAAACATGCAGATCTTATGTGACCATAGGGCTAGCAATTACGGAATTTGTTACTGCTTCAACTATGACAGGCATTGAAATAAATCTCATTTATGTGACATACAGTCGTCTAAAAATGCCTTTTTCTTTTAGAAATTCTTCTAGGATGTCACTGTGCTACACATGGCTCCGTTTCGAGACCTCTCCAGACTGGAGATCAGGCAAGATATACAAGCCTTTCAGCCTGCCAAGCTTCATACTTGTTAAGATTAATCCTGAATTCTGAACATTTTCTATACGGTGCCTCCATGAATGAGATTAAGAAGGCCTCTTGCCATTAAATGTTGGCTGAGCACATGCAACACACAGCTGCTCGATTGCTGCGGCAACCTTTGGAAGCAGGGCGAGCAGCTCCCTGCCCGCTGCAGTACCCAAGCAAGCAGAATACATGCGGGGAGCAAATAAATTATGTTTCCTTCCCTGGCTACGGTGATTCAGAACCACATCTCGTGTCACCCCGCAGTGTTCCCTAAAGACTGGGTTCGTCACTGCTGCACTCCAGGCACTAATTTTGTATTTGCCTCTGTAGCTTAGGTTCAGGATCTTTCTCTGGAGCCTGAACCAGAGCCCAGATATTAATTCTCAGTCTTCAGGCATCCCCACGTACTACAGGTACCCTGAATCCGCATCCTCTTGGCACACTGACAAAGTCACACCAAGCTGGAAGACAGGGTGGGCTGAGGAGCCACTTAGTTGTTCTGGTCCAGGAATGCCAGCCCTCCCACTGATGCAAAGTTTGAGCAATAGGTTTCTGATGTGAAAACCCACTAGCATCTACCTCACAAGAGGCCCTGCCTCTGGGTTCAGGCTGGTTGCATTCCTGAAAGACACGATCCTAAGGCAACGGCTTCACCGCATCACTCTTTCCCTGGACACTGAGGAAGGTGGCATTATGGCAGATGCTGTAACTGGGACTCATCACATCTACCCACTGAGCAGCAAAGAAAACCACCTGTTATGTTCTTCCATTTAAGTATCATGTTACCACAAATTACAGCTCAATTAGTGTCTCCTGGAATCCTTCACACATCTCCGTAAGAACGTGGTCCCAGCTACTGCGCTATCCAGGCAAGTTGAGGCAGTAAATAGTAAAGTCTAATTGGGGAAGGGGGGAGATGCTATTTCCTGGTGTTAAATATATCTGATGCTTCCAGGAAATAATGGTATAAATAGAAAATGAAACCATTCCTCCTCCAAAAATATTTCATAATTACATGTCATAAAAATAATTAGGTTATGGTGAATTAGTACAAATGTTTACAACAAAATTGCCATGCAAAACATTATGGGTAATAACATGCTAATTGCTGTAGAAGCAAAAGCTGATTATGTTTCAGCAATATTAGAAGTTGCCAACTCGGCGCTTCTATCCAAGCTTCAATATCTCTCAGCGGTATCTAGGGACACAAGGAAAACTGGTGACGAGCAAAGGAGGTGGCAGGTAGGCAGGCCCGCGCCCTGCTCTGCCAAGCTCTTTCCTCGCTGAGTGGCAATTCCTAGAAAGCTCACGCCCGGTAACGCTCACACAGCAGGAGCGGAGGATGCCTGCATCAGCCCTCGCTCCCTGGGCACAACTTCATGAACATGGAACAACGGGAGCACCCGGCGTAGGTTGCAGCACGGTCACCTCTCCATCTGCTGCGAGGAGATTTCTCAGGCTGGGGGCTGCCCAAGCAGGTCAGAAGCTGCTGAGCTAGCTCCTGCAGAGTCGGCTCAGGTCCAGAGCAGCACAGTTATTCCTGCGGTTGTTAGCTTTGAGCCGGTTCCATGCAGACACCACAGCTCTGCCCAAAGGCAGGCAGCCAGCCCGTGGCCAGCACGGCGGCGCAGCCAGCTTCCTAAGACCCCGTAAGCCTGGGCAACACCATGCTGCAGAACGGTGCTGAGGCTGAGCTGAGATGGCACGCCAGTCCTGAGGTCCCTGCAGGGTGGATTACTTAGTCTCTACACCATCTTCTCCAGCACATCGCACTCCACTGAGTATGTGCTTAACTACCCGATGCATCCCAGCTCTCCCCGTTGCTCCAGGTGTAGGGCACGCTCCTGCTGCTCCAGCCAAGAGCTGCCACACCACCTGCCCAGGAGAGACCAGACCCCTGCCACGATATGCACCAAAGGATGGCCTTTGCTCCTGGCTGATCCCAGGTCAACACACCCTCTGCTCTGTACACTTCTGCTGCCCGGCACTACAAGGCCTGGGATGGTACCATGTTCCTATTTTGAGGCAATCCTACAGCAGAAGAGCATGCACAGATCTGCATGATGAGCAACATTTTGCAGAGACATGCCCTCTGCTTGATGGATCATGCTGGCTGTTAGTTCAAGTGCATGTCTAGAGACTTTGCACATGACAACGAGCCCACAGCATCTTATCTACACACAACCTGAAGCATTCTCCCTCCTGCTTTTGGGAAGCGCAGGGGTTGGCACAGGCTTGCTCCCAAGAGCCACCACATGCCAAGGCTGAGAGATTGACTGGTCCTTCCTTAGATGCTGCTGCACTGACCACATCAGAGCAACCTCCTTGGTCACCAACAGGCAGCCAGTGCGTGATCTCTGCCCATCAGGGGGTCGAAAGCTGCTTTCTCAGCCCACCATGCATTGCCTCCAAACTCCCACTGCACTGAGCTCCTGTCCTGCAGGACCACAGGCCTCCAAGGGTTGTGCTACATGTGCTAGCAGGATGGGGCATGGTTTGCAGCAGCAACAGCCAGTGCCTGAAGATGTGTTTGTGCACTGCTTGCATGTCCTCCTGGGAGCTGACCTGTCTGGAGCCCACGTCTCCAACCTGCTGCTCAGCTAACTCACATGTCCAATGCTTTTTGGAGTGGATTCCTTGATCCAAGATGTCTCAGAAGAACTGAGGTTTCAGTATTCTTAGAGCACGGGCAGAGGTCTTTGACACATCCAAATAAATCTGTCACATTCCTTGTGGGCATGTTTGCTTGTCACCAGACGTGGCTAACCACTGTCTCACAAGGAACACTGGGTGAAGTTTGGACATATTAGTGGAAGGTACGAATTTAAAGTGGATTACTTCAAAGTCAGCAAATTCCTACAAGGTGCTCTCATTTGGAATTGAGGTGACATTAATTGGGTTTACCGAACTAATTTCCAAAGCAAATTACGATAAACCGGATTACATTTGAATGGGGGCGTTCACATAGAAATTTAAGACAGTTTAACTAATCCTCTTTAAGAGCAAATTTGGCTTAAACCCTCTAAGTGTCCCATATTCCAGTTTCTCCCACAGGGGAGGTGCTGAGTTTTACCTTTGAAAACTTCGTCTTTGTCCCTTTTTTTTTTTTCTTTTTGAGGTTGGAAGTAAGGGCCTTTCCAAAAGGCAGAAATTCCTCATCACCCTTTTACCAGTGCCCAGAGCCGAGGCCGTTCCCAGACCATTGCAAAGGAGAGATCACCCGAGGGAGCAGCCCGAGCAGGCAGAGCCCATCTCTTCCAAGGGGCTGCGAACCAGCCCGACACCTGCCCCAACCCCTGCACGTCTTCTTCAGCAATGCCCCTCCTCATCCCAGCCTCCCAAGTTTGCAAATACTGAATGAAAGCAGCTGTGGAAATGAATTTTTTTTTTTTTTTTTTTAAACAAAGCATCATTTCAGACATTAATTCCGACGCTGGCTAATGAGAGGCTTTGCTGTGAATAGGCTCGGCAAGTGGTTCAAAGCCCGGCCTCTCCCTCCCGCTCGGTTTCGCAGTGTTAAAAGTGGCGTTTCGTGGCGCTGGCTCGCTACCATCTGCTGTGCCCCGTTCATTATGCGCCGAGTCACGCCGGGCAGCTCCCGGCAGAAAGCAAAGACGGAGGTAAACTCGTATTTGGAAACAAAGGAGGGCTCTCTCCATCCTAATTAGCGGCAGGTTGCAGAGTGCAGCGGCGGAAGGCGAAGGTCACTTCCCACAAGGCTCTGCTCAGGATGCCAAAACACCCACTTAATTCAAGCGGCTCAGCGGGCAGAGTCAGACCAGAGCAATTACGCTCCCTGGATTTCCCTAAGGAAGGTTTTAACAATGCAACTCCTAGAAAAAAAGATGACTGCAGGAGCTCTTTATTCTGCCACCTTGGAGCAGGAGGAAGCGCAGTCTACCCTGTTACTGACTCCGGGAACGGCACTCTCTTTGTGCCTCTGCACTGGGAGGCAAGCTTGGAGGGTTGGGCTTTTTTTTCCTAAAGAGATGAATAAGAGCAAATTTTACCATTTTGAAAACAAAGACCAGAAAACCCACAAACATGAAGACCCTTCATAGCGGGTCGAATTCCGTCTGAGCTCTCCAGGTTTCCTTCCAGATGCTGCCAGTGAGAATTAACCTTTAGAGGAGCCATCGCAGCATGAACTCTGGGAGCCTTCCTGGGAGACGCAGCTCCTCTGCTGGGATATTCCGTGCCTGGCTCAGCCCAGGAATTCAGCTCTTCTGCTAAATGATTCACTGCACCCCAGCCGCCTCACACAGACAGCTCTTCCAAAAGGTCAAAGCATCGTTTTTAAACCTCAGTGGCTATTTCCTCTTTGCACGCACCCTGGGTGATGTTCATCCACATCTGCTGTCCTGCTCACACCTCTCACAGCTCCGTGATGCAGCAACCCTCCCTTCAAAAGGATCTGCACAGCCGTTGACATCTTCTGCTGATGCCAGGAGCATTTTCCACGGGTGGGTGCTCCGTGGGAACCCAAAGGACTCTTCCCTCATCCCTTCCAAAGGAAGGGGAATTCATGGTAATTTTCAGTGGGAAAGCAAGCCAGAGATTTTTTGGTGTTTCCCCTGAGAACTGAGAGATGCCAGCACCACCTGGATCCCTCCTCAAAAGCTTCACATACAAAATGTTGTCCAGACCCCTCTTGGCTGGTCCAGCTAACAGCATCCAGTCACCGCCACACACTACGTAGAATCCACCCCAATCTCTTCTTGGATGGGAAACCACTTCAGACAGCAGCTCTGCAGGAGGCAGAGTAGCCATGGGTTTAGTGCCGTTTTCTTTAAATCGTTTGTAAAATACCTTTCAGCAGACAACCTGCAGCTCTTTCCCTCCAACACACTACATGCTGTTCAGCAATCATCTCCCAGCACCAAGGAGTCTAACAGGCCTCCTGCTTCCCAAGCCTGAGTCACAGCCGGCCCGCGCTGCATAAAGCCACCCTCTGCGTTGTACCAGCAGCCCCTGCAACCCGGGCAAAATCCTTCAGAGATGCAGCTCCCCTTTATTTCCTCTCCCAGCTACACCAACAGTAACTAACACTCAGCACCAGCATTACAGAGGTTTCCAGCTGTTTATAAGCAGCCCATAAAATAGCCAGCAGTGCTTGAGAAGGCTCCAGTGTTTGTGCCTCATTGCTTTACCCGTCGTTTCCAGCGAAGAGAGCTGGTTGCACGTTTGCACTGGCACAGAGCTAGGGACACCAGACCGATGGGCACGCAGCATGGGTCTCAACCGCGGGCCGCTCCTCTTTGGTCACCTATCCTGGCACATCTCCTGGCATCAGATTGACTTTGCAGATCTGGGTGGCTGGAGCTGAAAAGTGGTTTTCTTCTTGCTGAGGAGATGTTTGCCAGGTCCCTTCTGAGAGCGCTGAGCGACCGTTTTAAGTGCGAGTTCAGCCAGGCCTGCCAGGAGCAGAGATGCTCGGGGTGGGAGCAGGGGGGTCTGCCACCAGGGACGTACGGCTCTCCGCCTAGCTGGTAACCCCATCATGCCTCCATCGTTCACACTGAAATGCTGATAAAATAGCATTTGCTCTCTGGCTGCACTCCCTGTCACCCCTGGCCACAACACTGGCTGGTGTTGCGCTGGTGGATCCCATCAAGATGTCAGCTGCTGCCTCTTTTTCCGTTGCTCCGGTTTGCTCTGCAGACACTGAAGGGATAAAACCTGCAGTCATGGGTAAGCAGCATAGGACATCAGCTCCACCACCATACCACCCCAGCCTTTACCTCTCAGAGCTCTACCAGTCCAGGTGGCAGTTAGCAAAGGTCAAGCAATCACCGCTCACAACAACTAGAACTGCAGCAAGGGCACCCACGTGCTCGGCAGCTTGCCTCTGCTCTGCGTTCAATGCAGACTCAGAAAAGCAGCAAGTGCCTCACGACCAGCAATTCAACAAAGTTAGCTCTCTCCAGCCTGCTTGCTCCTGACCCTCGCTGCCTGCAGACCAGAGTGAAGAGCTGTTTACCTCTCCTCTAATCCTCCTCCACATCTCCAGACCCTCTGTTCCGATGAAGTTTCAGCTGCTCCATTTTTCTGCGCAGGGTGGTTCTTTGCCCGTTTTGTTCCTGGTCCCACGTGTCGTCAGGAGATCACTCAAGAGACAAGAGGCTGCTCTGCTCACCAGACCTCCACTAAGCATTTGGCAGGGCATCTGCTGAGCACGACAGCCTGTCCCAACACAACTCACACCGTTGTTTTTAAGTTCACCTCTCGCACCCAACAGGCTTAAGGAGTGGGTGACACTGGAGCAGTGCAGTCCAGCTCCCTCCCTTTGCGCACCACCAAGAGCCAGGGAAGGTCCCCTGTGAACTTCTTCCAAGGCCAGAGGGTTCTTCCATGACACGGCTGCGGCACTGAGCCAGCACCACCGCTCCCGGGGATGCCTCCCATGCTCCGGCTCCACGGGCACTGCAAGCGACCCGGGACTGCAGCCTGCGCTCCCTGCGGAAAACGCTCAGCCTGAGGTCTCCAAACCCACAGGTGGGAGGAGATGCCCATCTTCAGTGCTCTGCTGACCAGCACAGCCCTCCACCCTGATGGACCCTCAGAAACGCCCCTTCCCCTCCTCCTGCTCACTCCCCCCAAAGCAATTAAACCTTCGCTGCCTTGGCTGGCCAAGACAAATGGTGTTTATTGGGATCGCTTTCCTGCATGCCAAACGTAAAGCAAAATGCCAATCGATACGGCTGCCTCACCTGACCGTTTTATTTCTCTTATTCCCCGCCCCCTCTTTTAATTTTGTTGTTTGCCAGAGCTCTCGGTGGGGCTTGCACCGTGGCGATAAACCAACAGATCCTCATTAACCCACGGCCCGTGGGCAAGAGCAAAAATTTGCCTTTTCTCTCTCTCTTTCCTTTTTTTTTTTTCTAAACTCTCTCTCTATCAATATTTGATGAGGGCAATTTCAAAGACTTGTTTAGTATGATCTCCGCATAAGGAGTCCTTCGGAGTGTTTATCACGTTTGAGGTATAATTACATTCAAATCCTGAGACACAGTTGCCAGGGTTACAGCTGCTGGTGGTTCCTCCAGCTTTTGTGTATCTGGAGGTTGTCGCCGTCCCCCACGCACACCCTACGCGCTCTGCTCCTTTCGCTGCTGGGCCAGGAGAAGAGGACGGTGGGCAGGTTACAGACCAGCAGTGGCCAGGGCACGTCACACCAGGCATCTCCCAGCCTGAAGAAGTCAGCATCACCATGCAGGGTGTATGGAGTGCAGGACTTGGATGCTGCCCTGTGGGGGTCGGGGACGCGGTAGAGCGAGAGCTAAGCAGAGGGTTGAACGTTGCTGAGGGTACGAACCTCAGTGGCTGTAGAAGCTTCGAGGAAGGAGAGATGGCAACGTCTTTCCTTCATCCCTTGAACCCCAAGACAAAATGAAATCTAAAGAGCCAAGACATGAATTGCCAGCGACAGAGGGCTGCATAATCTCAAGGGGGAGGTCCAAGAGGCCAGCACTGCTGCCATGCAAGCCTGGGACCTCCTCGCACTCTCAGCCTTCCCCACCACGAGGGACACAACAACCATGCAGCCCTGCCACAAGCTTCTCTGCTCTAACCAGACCAGGAGAAGCCTCCCGAGAGGCACTCGATGCCCAAGGACACCAGCTCTGTATGCATCAAGAGGAGGACACAAACTCCATCTAACATGTTCTTGCAAGCATTCCTGGCATCAGCCCAACTTTAAGCGTATACCTACGCCTTACGGGCTGTCTGCTGGAGACCTGGGCTTGCATTACTGGCCATGCAGAAAGAGAAAGGAGCTGCCAGCTCGGGCTCCTGCCCTCAGCTTAGCAGAAGCCCAGCTGCAGCATGGTCATGTGCGTGAAGCCAGCTGCGGCTGCCGGAGCTGGGAACAGCCCTGGCCCCACCCCTAGCTGGTGCTGTGGACCTGTTGCAGTGCCCCCAAGATCCTACTGTACTGGAAGTTTTTAGCAAGCCAGAAAGAGAAATTAAAACCTGAGCATTTCCACTGCAACATCATGTCCCCTGCCTGCTGCACCAGCTACTTGGAGATCTATAGGTCAACGACAGTGCTTAACAGGGCATTAATAACAACGCAAGGAAAAGCCATTCTCCCCTCCTGCCCAAGCTCTGATGCCGAATGAAGGCTGCCCAGCCATGTTTAATTCCCTTCACTGGCCTCGAGACACACAGGAACTCAGCTCATACCTTGCATTTCCTGGACAGTGTCGGTAAATGGTTTTTTACCCATACAGCGAGGAACTGGAATTGAATTGCCTTTGTTCTAGTTCCAATTTTAAATAATATGAACCTTCGTACAATAGGCAGTGTTATCACTAATCCCCACAGTTG
>Ga0181612_155816_pt1 | contig 13888 bp, 7 predicted proteins | sample HoacroProtozoa21_FD_119630 | JGI IMG/M metagenome (GOLD analysis project Ga0181612, IMG submission 119630) | Hoatzin crop microbial communities from Cojedes, Venezuel. Combined Assembly of Gp0051906, Gp0051904, Gp0051908
AATCTACCCTCCCTTAGTTTAAAGCCATTGCTCCTTGTCCTATCGCAACAAGCCCTGCTGAAAATATTTTCCCCATCTTTCCTACAGGCCCCGTTCAGGTACTGAAAGATTACTGCACTCAAGAATGGGATCTATTTGTTTAAAACTTGGGTGTGGAAATAAAACTCCTACAACAAACAACATTACTACACTTTTTCAGAAAGCTAACTAGGATTGGCTGGGCTATACTGTTATTCGAAAACTCAGATAATACACATGTATATTAGATAGGCTGTAACTCCAGGAAAACAATCCACTGACCTGTCATTCCACGAGAACCCTTCTCACCCTGATCACCTGCGGCAGAAAAAAGGGAAGGATTCCGTGAGATTGTTTCATTGCAAAATGTTTCCATCAGAGAAAATAAAGTTTGCTTACTGACAAAAGCTCAAAAGAAAAAGCCAAAGAAGGATAGGGTTAATACCCATGGACAGGATACACATCTAAAGGAATCCAAAGAAAATATCCACAAAAGATATCTAATTGATCAACATACCTTTGGGTCCAGGGGCTCCAGCAGCTCCTTTCTCACCTGAAAGATATATAAATGATTAAAGAATAGTAATAACAAGTCCGAAGGCAAAGGAATTACACGCATCAAGAAAAATCACAGGGGAACTACAGATACTCTGATATCACAAAATCTCCAACTGGAAATTCCTTTCCTTCAATATAGCTCCATCCATCCAACCATGTTTCCTCATCTAGACTGCTCTATTACCTCTGTGTCTCTTGTATTTCTCAATATTTGCTTGCAATCACTGATTAAGTTTAGTTCCTCCTCCCCTTTCCTCAGTGTTATGCTTTTCTTCGCCCCTAGCATCAAAATGCTACAAGCTCAGACCAAGTCTACTACTCAGAGCAGTGCTAGAAAAACACATCAGCTAGTGCTGCTGTAATTGCCAAGGGGAAGAGACGCTTACCTTTAGCACCTGGGAGACCTGCTTCTCCTCTAAATCCTTGTAGGCCAGGAGGACCTGCAGAAAAATGAGATGGAGGGTTTAATTCATCCCACTCGCCATTATGCATCAATGAAGAAGAAAAACTATGAGCAGCTGTCACTGCGCTTTTGTTTTCTCTGGTCTTCTAGATGCCATAGCAAAGGAACGCAACGCAGCACTCACCTGGAGGACCTTGTGGGCCTGGAGAACCCATCAGACCTGTGAATAAGGAACATGGATTTTATTTCAGTAACACCACAGTTAGAAAATGAACTAACCTCTTTTGGTTTGCCCACCAGCATCCACAACCCAACAGGTGTTTAGCAGATTGGAATTGCCCCAGCCACTGGAAGACTTTGCATCACTGATATCCTCAAAACCAGAACAACAAATCTGCACAACTTATTTCTTGCAAAATAGAGGAAGTGGTTTTCCCTAAAGTAAGGTAGAGATGCTGGGACCTGTGCTTCAGGTGGGACCCATTTTTTTATACTGCAATTTTTATCACAGTTAAATGGATTGCAGAGCTGTAACTCTGTTAGAAGCCTGTTAGGTATATGCAATTTACCTTATTATTTCTGAAAGCAGAGAAAAAACAGCTGGAAACATCACACATCTCAAAGATTGGTGTTTTGAGAAACCTCCCTGCCAATCCCCATTCTCACTAAAATTCTCCAAGAATTTATTGCTCTAGGTGTCCCTACCAAAGTAAATTTTATCTAAAATGAGGACCATTAGTTTGCTTTTCTGATTACTGCAGTGCAACACAAGTCAAACAGGAAGGCTGGAGTGCTCATTTACTCCTAACTAGTCTGCTAGGCTCTCTGTGTCCATCTTCATATCTACCTTTCAGGCCAGCAGAACCTGGGGGACCAGGTGGCCCTGGAGGACCTGGCTCACCAACAGCACCTGCAAAATAAGAGCATGAATAGATACTGTAGAATACAATTGTGATCCAATTTTTCCATTATCCCATCTCCTATTACTCTTTCTTTGGCACATGTCATGAATAATCTGCTGGTCAGTTCAAAACACACAAATAAGCATGCACTGTCCTAGAAAAAAATCCCATCTCACTGGGCTTTAGGATGAACAAGACAAGTCCCCCAGCTTTGGTGACTTGGATAACAGGGAAGAAGATGACCTTGATACTAAATGCTTTTGGTTCTGCCAAACTCAAATCTGACTGTGAGACCTGGCAAATCAAAACAACCCTTGTTTACCCATTGTAAGTTTGGCAAAAAAAATCCCTTAGGCCAGATTTGTCTGTGCTGGGAAATACCTGAAACTAAATCTGGATTTGAATAATCAAACCAAATTCCATCACTGAGCTGTTTTATAAATCAGGATCAAACTCTAGCTTTTTGTCCACCTCTGCTTTATCCAAGAATGGGACATCTGGTTCCTACCTCTATCTCCTTTTTCTCCAAATCCAGGTGGTCCAGGCTCCCCTCGAAGCCCTGGTAGCCCTTCTCGACCTCTTTGTCCCATGGGACCTTCCGTGCCAGGATCACCTAAAGGAAACAAATCCATTGTAAAAAAATGTGTCTTTGTGGGAGGCCTTGGGCCCCTCGATGGGGTAAGGCAATGATCACACCAATCTGGCATCTGTATTCCCACACCATGCGTCAATCAGTTGTGAGAGACTCACAGCACTGACAGAGATGCTTACCCATGCTGCCTTTCTGTCCTTTGGGTCCTTCTGGTCCTTGGTGCCCAATTGGACCAGGAATGCCTGGAAAGAAAAAGACAACCGAAGTTCAGAGTCCTTGTCTGTGTACCATGAAGGAATAACATACAAATCAGGGGAACCTGAAGCCCGGAGGGATTCATCAGCTGGGGCAAAGAATGAGTTACTTGGAAGGTGCACACAGGGATTTCTTTAGAAGAACATAATACATATAAGGGCACAGGGGAAACTGGGCCAAGTTCTCATGCAGCTGTGGGACTCTTTCAAAACTAGGCTAAGATCTTCACAACCCCAAATTAGGCATGTTCAACTAACTGGAAGCCAGGCTGAGGCCTTGCTTGTAACCAAGTCTCCGAGCTGTGTCTGTAGCTCAGCACCAAGGTATTACTGAAGTGACTTAGTCTATGCTAAATATCAGCTCTTTAGAAAACAACCTTGAGCTAGCTTTGCAGTGCAAAATTTGTTCTTGTCTACAGCAATGTCACTAAATGTCCTCCCTCAAAGGGGAACTGTACTACTGCCCACCTGGGATACCAGGAAGTCCTCGCTCTCCTGTAGGGAGAAAGAAATAGACAGTCAGTGGTGAACAGGTCTCCCCTTTTGTCACTTTGGCTGACCTCACTCCCCCCTGTAAAAAGGAGTTTATGTTCCTGGCATGTTTAGAAGTTCTACCATCAGCAATGCCACATTGAGCCCTTGTATTTATGCAATGGATTGAATCATTCACACCGTACAAAATCCTCTGAAGCACTCTGAGTAAACCAGGTAGAGCTTGGCTTCAGGAATGACTTTCATCCAGGTGAAAGAAGTTTCTAGATTCAAAGTGAGATCTCTCTTCTACTGTGAACTTTAAAATTGTCTTTGCCCAGAAGAAGAGCAAAAAAACCCTATCATCACAACAATATCTGACCTACAGAATGCATCAGCTTCCCTAAGTCCTGGAGTAACAAAAATCCATTCGCTACCCAGGCCCTATGGCAGGCTGCCAATCTACATGAGAAAGCAGGTAACTCCAGACTCACCTCTGGGACCTTGCATTCCCATGTCACCTGAGAAAAGAGGGAGGAAAAAAGTAAAATCAGAAGAGATCCTAGAGATATTTCCAATGATTACTCATTCACTTTGTTTTTCTAGTTGTGCTCCCACCTTCAGTGAAACATGAAAGAGTTTTGGGTGCATAGGGACACTTCACACTGGAATAGCACAGGATCAGACTCATCCCACTAGTGGTAAACAGGATCTGGCCTTTCACGCTGGCATAGTGCAACACTGGGCCTCCTGTATTAGTTCTGCATGGGATCAGACCCTCTACAATATACGTGTCAAACTAGCTTTGCACTCTTTTTCCTCAAGTATAAACCAGCTTCATCTTTCTCACTGCCAGTTGCCCCTTGTGGTAATATCCACCCCAAACTTGTGCATTCTCAGAGCCAAGGAATAGGACGGGGGAAGAGAAGGACTATATGGCTGTACCTTTCTCACCAGGTTCTCCTCTCTCCCCTCGGAAGTAGCCTGTAATGGGAAGTGAAGGGGTTGTTAGAGTGTATTACACAACAGAATAGCTACTTGCTTCACACACAAGGATCCTTCTATTTGGATTTTGAGGCTGCAGGCAGCACAGGCTATCAAGCACAGCATGGCTTTGTAAGTAGAGTTTCCTCAGAAAATTTGCTTTTGCAAATCCACAAAACCTCTGAAGCTGGGAGAATGTAGGCTTCTCTGTTCTTAACCTTTTTCCATCATCTGCTAAACAGAAGTAAACCACCTTTCTCCTGCTAACAAAAGTAGCATGAGAAATGAGGTGTGGGTTCATCTTCCTGTGTAGTTCTTTCAAAATGGAAAACTCACTTGCCACAGCAAACATGACACATCCTGGCACAGGACGGCATGTCCATAACCTCCTTTCTTCTCCCTTTTTTGCTAGCTTTAAGGGATGCACCACCAGCACAGAGGTGCAGCAAAGTGGGAGCACTTTGAGCTCCAACACAGACTGTCTGTAAGCACAGATGAGGGCAAGATTTTTGACAGACTTCACTGCACTCTAAAAGTCCTGGTCTTTATGTCTTTGGGCAATCAAATCCTCCCACTCTCCTTTAAATAATCTGGTCTCATGCAGCATCACAGACACTGACGCTACTCACCTCGTTCTATTTCCTTGTTCAGTCTGTTCTTCACCATCAACCAAACTGACTCTTCATTTTCGTAAGCGAAGGTTGAGGAAGGTGAAATACCATGAAGAAAGTCTACTCTTGAAACATCTTTTTCTATTTTTGAATTCCCTTGGTTAATTGTCAGGAGGCCACCATTGATTTTTTCCAGGTTTTCCACACGAGATTTCAGCTTTCTCACTTCGTCCGCTGGAAGGTTAAAGTAAAATGCTAGGGAACATTCTATCACAGAGGCATGCCTGAAATACCTATTTCTCATAGCGGGGACAAGGCAACACTGCGTCAGGTAGCTATGGCTACTGAATTTTGTATGATTATTTTGTATCTTTTTTTCTAGCAGGGATATCTGGAGCTTAAATGACAATTTTGGAATCTGTTAGTCTCTGAGAAGACCTCAGATCTTAAGAGTTTTAATATCCTACTAACCCCAAGACTACATAACCCCTCATGACAGGTTTATATTCCTTATCCATTCTCTATGTCCTTTTGTAATACCTTAGTGGCAGTCACCAACAAGCTGAATGTGCTCCTCAGTTCTCTAGCTTGACATCTCTGGTACTTGGCCTCTTTGCCAGCTTACACCCTCTGTTTGTCCTCCTATCCCATTCAACATTTTGTGCTTCAGTTATTTCTTACCCAGAGCAATGAGTCCAAAAAGCAATCCAAGCAGAAGCAACCAGGCCAGAAGCAAACCCAGGAGCCATTTCCACCAGCTACAGCAGGACCCACAGGGACACCAGGATGGTGCTGATCCGATTGCACCCCCCACATCTCCATTTCGTATTTCTGGAAGAGGGAAGGGGCAGTCTCCTGGTTAATGAAGAGTTCCTTGACTTCAGAGTCAAGAAGCTCTTGAGAATAAGGACACCAAGGTCTAACTCATTACACAAAGGGCTATGAACAAAAATCTTTACACCACACTGCACACGTTGGGTATAATTCTACTCCCTGTGAAAGCTGGGAACAGCATTCCCAATGGGAATTCCAACAGGGGACAACACTCTGTGCTTTATAAAATAACAGTTGAAAAATGTGATCTCCTTGGGGTCAATTTTTTGTACAATTTTGAGCCACAAATGACAGTAATAGCCAGCATAGTCTGTCTGAGCCTTCTCCTCCCCATAAACCTGTCTGGGTAGCAGGATGCAGCTGTATTGTAAGCTATCCAATTTCCTACAGCAATAAAAAATACCCCAACTGTCCACTCATCCATAATCAAATCATTGGTACCAATTTTGCTGGTGTGTGCTCTGCTCATGACAGACAGAGCAGACTCCTGAACATGCCTTCCCTTGATGTCATTGCACAGAGCTCACCCATGTCACTCAAGAATGATTGGTTTTTTGTATATTGTGCTTTGGTGCTCCCTCCAATGAAAGTCGGAATCCCACCACTCACCTGCGTAAGTTGCTTTGTCCCTTGTTGGCACGGATTTCAGTCCTCCTGTTTTAACAGCAGTAAAACAGATGTTAACAGGCTTTCTATGAATGATCAAACTTAGAGCACAGGCCTGCAATGGGGAGGTTGTAATGGAGGCAGATGGAGAAAGTTCTATTGCATTGCCACAGGGACAAACTCTTACCATTTGCATCTGATTTTAGGCCAGTATCTGCAGCGTAAGAGGAGGAAAATCCCTGCTTCTCTTTCTTCAAGGTGTCTTCTACAAAGGATCCTCAACAGGAATCAAATATAATGAAAAAGATTACACCAGAAGTTCAACCAGGCCTATCTCCTTTCATTGGCAAAAGGTATGTCTTCTACTGGGAAGCCACAATAGCTCTGCTGTTTAAACTAGATCTAGTTCTTGCTTTCAAAGCTCCTGAACTTTGTGAAATGTTCCAAGGCACACTCTGGACCTTCAAATGCAAAAGCTAGACCTAGACTGCAGCTGGCATGGTTAAAGGCTAACTGCTTGCCACAGCTTCTTTTTTGCCTTGCAGGGTTTGAGTCAGGTGCAGTGTCCTGAACTCTGAGCTCCCCCTGTGATCAGTCTCCATTTCTTGGCCATCAGCATATCCACATGTCTTGAAGAAGAGAAGTTACCTCCATTTAGCCCAGTGGTAGAAGCACTAAAGACTTTGCCACTGTCCTTTGTCATGATCAAGAGCTCCATCTCCTTCTTTGCTGGGGCATTCTCCTTCTCCAGCAGCAGGAATTTGCAGTCTTTGTGCAGAATGTCATCTCCCTGGGAGCTCAAAATGGTTCCCCCTGGTATATTGGCAAAGGATGGGAAAGGGGAGGAGATGAGCGTGGGCCACTGTGTATTAACTACAAGCCACAACACTTTTGTTCATTAAAATAGGTAGTCCCATTGTGTTTAGCATTGCCACTACTATAAACACCCAGTAAGAGACCCACTGGTCACTGAAGCTAAGATGAGACCTGGAAGTGTCATTAGGTTTCTTTAGAGATGTGTATTTCACTAGCAGGGGAGGGACTGCTACCAGAAATGCAAAGCATCTGGAATTCAATCACATATAGAAATGTTTTGCTCAATAACCTCTTCACTTCTCAAACACACTTACTACAGAATCATAGAAACTCAGTCTGAGAGAGATGTTCAAGGGTCATCAGACCCAGTACAGTTCAAGCTGAGGAGCACCTTTAGCAGACCTACTCTGTTAAGCATAAAACACTCCATATCTTTCTGAGCCAGGCATGGTTATGGGGCACTGAACTGTAGCTTACTGAGGTTTGGTACAGGCCAAATCAGGCTCAAAAACATTTAGTATGGTCACCCTTCTGCCATTAGACAATATCAAGTATGCCTGGAATGGTGTACAAACCTGAATTTGCACACAAATTGATAGAATATTGAAAATCAAGATAACCAGAATGGTATTATTCCATTAATCTAGCACAAACCTGGAGTAAACCTGTATCAGAAATGTTATCATAACTTCTGTGGTATTTACATCTATTTTTAAGGCTCATTTTTGGGAGTCCTTGGATTATAAAAGAAACTTGGCTTCTCTTATAGAAAAAATAAAAGACTAATTTCTAGCTCTCAGAGTTGCAGAAAAAAGACTGGAAAGACGAATCCCAACCATTGAAGGACAAAAGGCCAGTAGAAAGACCTCAACTTCTCTCATTAAAAAAAAAAAAATTTGATCATGTATAAGTCAAATCCTTGACTTTTGAGTGGCTGAAGCTGGTACTACTGCAAAAAGATTTTTAAGAGTAACCTTGCAAATGTTACTGCTTCAAATGAAGCATAATTTCACACGTGTGATCTTCTATCCAGTTACCTGCCTGTTAAGCAGAAATAGTTGTAATTAAATCATCCAAGTGACCGCAGAGTGGGGGAGATCTGAATTAGACCAGCTCATTTACTCATTCTTCGCTTCTGGCTTATTTGCTTTCTTTCCAGAAAGGTACTGGTAGGAGACTTGGCTAGTGACAAGTCATGCTCCTGAGGAGCCTGGTGTTAGTGTCAGTCAGCTGGCTGAAATCTCTAACTCGTTTTTATCATGACATGCTTGTACAAGGTCTTGCTTAAACAACTGTGAATGACACACTCACCCGCTGAGGCAGACACACCAGTACTTGCCATGGTGTTGCTCTGAGAAGTGTTCTTCATCCCATATGCTGCAATGAAGAAATTTGAGAATGAAAGAGATGAAGGATAACAAGGTATACATACACACCACAACCTTGGGCTGCACACCATTTAAAAAGTCTTTTCTCATTCAGGGTACCTAGGACAACTCAAGCAAGGGCTTCCCCAGCAAGCAAATCTCTAGTGCTTACATAGGCACTGAGAGCTGTTCCGGCACATGCAAAGCAGAGGACATGTTCCTCAGTACCCCCTCATACCACACTGCTCCACACAAGAAAATGGTAATGAAGGAGCCTCTGAACTTTCCAGTCACTACAGAAAAGGTGAGAGAAGGTAGCACACATTGGTGACTCTCACACTTTTTCTAAGCTTAAATTGTTGCTGACCTGCGGAGGCTGCAGTAGCATTCTGGGTCAGGGTTGGAGAGCTTGGAGACAGGTTGTTTTGAACTCCAAATACTGCAAAGAAAAACATTGCAATGGGTTTTATAGGCGTCCTGCAGTGCAGGTGGTATTCTGGCTAAAACCAAAATGAAACCAATGATAATAACAACAACCTCTCTGAAGAAATTTCACCAGCTAGCTGGAGGCATCATAGGCCTAAGCATTTCTGTTCAAAGATCTTCCTTTCAAAATGTTTTTTTTCCTTAGGTCATTTTGCTGTATAAGTTATTCTTGGTCCGGGACAATAATGGTGACCATTTTAAAACATCTCAAGTTAGACTGCAAGGCCATTCTCATGGCTGTGTGGACATTTCTGCAGGTGGGTTACCTGGGAAAAAGGTAAATTCAGAAAACTGGGTTGGTATGACTAAGGGAAATTTAAGGAGATAACTGCACATAGTATGTGTCAAAGTACTGGCCAGAGAGAAGCAAACGGCTTGGAAAGTGGCACCTTTGGGGCCAGAATCAGTGTGGCAATATCGGTGCAGTATACAGACTGCTCTCATCCACCTTGCTCTCTCTGCAGGACCAGTCAGAGACCCTGCATGATGGCACTGTGCTGTGTAGACACAGTGTGTGTGACTGTGAAAGGAAGAGAAGTGGTTTAGTGACACTGAAGAGAGTCTACCAAAAGCCATGAGCCAGGTGAAGCAAAGGGAAATTACAGGGAAAACTGACAAAGGAGCAGTGGGCCTTTATGCATTAGGACACGAGTTTATTTTTTAAGGTGCTACCCTGAGTTGTTCTAGGGAAGAAACAGGCTGGCCTAACAAGAGTCTTTCAACAGACAAATTATTCTCCTCAGAAAATCTCTAGTTTTCCCTGCCTCCCAGGCAAAAATAGTCAGGAGCTAACATCAGCTATACAGGGCCAGCTCAGAATAAATCCACTGTAACCAAAGAATAACTGGGTGTGCAGACAAGCTCCTGACACTGAGATGAGTAACAAAAGAGAAACAAAGTGATGTAGCTATTCTTTCATTGTACATGTCTTCCAGGACTGTGGTGTTGTGAAAGCATGAAGGGAAGAAGAGAAAAATCTGACCTGTAGAGGAAGTACTCAGTCCTGCATTCAGAGTATGATTGCTGGGAGCCAGGTTATTTGGAACACCAAAAACTGCAAAAACAGGAAGTGAAATGTTATTACTTCTCTGGAATTAGAAATCCAGCACCTGAAGGTCAGTGGCACAGTCACAGAAATTAAGTCAGAGTTACTTGGAAATGCAGTTAGTGAAAATGCACAATAATTGCACAGAGGAAGAATCTTGAAAACTGTGACACTAAACTACCCTTTTACTGAATTGACAAAGGGAAGAAAATCCTACATCAGTCAAGGTGCACTCATAAGACACTGTGAGAAAGCAAAGCTTTTAATAGTATGCTATTATAAAGCTTCCTGTGTTTTTTGCCTGCAGCTGAGAACTGCAGCATCCCTGGCATTTAGCAGTGAGTCTTACAAGGTATAAACACACTCAACACTTACTGATCATATCTTTAGTGTACAAGGACTGAAGGGTTAGGCTCAGTAGTTCTTACAATGGGCCAGGATAATCCAATGTTCACTAGAGTCTGAAACTAGTTTTGATAGGGAATGTGAGCCTGACCTCATTGATAAAGCTATCATCAAAGTTTAGCAACAGATGAGGCAGTCAGGACAATAGATCCTCATGAAGAAGGATTTTCAAATATAGCCAGTGTAGAAGCAGAGAGCACCAAGCTACAGAAAACCAGAGAAAATTCAAGCATATCCCCTGCATCTCAATTCTTCCGTCATTTTAGCTCTTCTTGCTGTGCAAGAAAAAGTACTGCTGTTGATTCACTTTCAGTATGGACTTACATCCTTCAAGCCTGGGTGGTCCAGGGAGCATACCTGATCCTGTAGAGTGAGACATAGCATTGATCAAGGAAGAGCTGTTATGGTATCCACCAAGGGAAGACCCAGCAGGCAGAGTGGAGGACCACATGTATGAAGGGAGGGCGGTATTCAGTATGGTTGTATCATATGTACCTGACACTGTGAAAAAAACCCAAACAAGTGGTTTTCAATGAGACTAGGCTTGTGGCTTAGTATGCATTGCAGGTTTACATGGCAAAGAACTTCATCTGCCTTAAATTTCAATTACCCTTGTGGAGTCAACACAATGACTCCAGGTTAACATGGTATAACTAATCTCAAATGCCAGCTGATTAAAGCCCACCTGAATGTTAACCATTAGAATAACAATTGACCTGATAGCATGATCAGTCACAAAACACCTTGAAGAGATTTCATTGCTTATAGATGCTATGATATCAGAATCAAACACTCCAGTCTGCCATTCTGTTAATAAATCACCCCAGGCCATGGGATGTCTGACTTCTGCTTCCCACGTGTGGGTCTCATTGGTTCACTAGTGTATTGGACTAAAATTCCCAGTTTTAGACAGGATTTGAGCCATGCACAAGAAAAAAGGTATTGCTTGTTCCTAGATCCTGATGGAGGGCAGTGGATTAAATGTGAGTATCACTGCCTCAAGCACTGTGGTGAAGCTTATAAATAATAAATTCTGGTTATAGTATTTTAAGTACCACTTCTATTATTATCATGCTCTAGTGATCTCTGAACCATATGGTGTGGCCAATAAATCAAACACTGACCCAAACATTCTCTTCAGTGCTATCTCCATCGTGCTTGGAGATAAGAGATCAAGTCACTCTAAGACGTGTTTGCTTAGAGCTCTTGTCTCTGCCAGAAGCACCTCGGAATTAAAGCTGGTGGCAGCAGGAACTGGCTTATTTTTATGGAAATTAGACAAGTCACTAGAAAGCTACCCAAGATAGCTCTTGTTAGGGCAACATCTGGATAGCCCTCCAGCACTCTGTCCTTTTTCTGTATTGCCACCACTGTCTGGGACAGAGACTATGTCTTCTTACTCGGATGTTCTTAGCAACAGGGTAATTTTACGGCAAAAAATGTTTGGAATGGCTCCAGAGTTGCTAACCGTCCTCTGCCAAATACCTGACTGAGAGCTTTCAGTAACCATCTTTGTCTCCACCACAGCCTTTTTCGGTATCGGGAGCGTACTTGACGGTGATCGAGTAGGGCTGCAGCTGGCTGATCGACTTCCTTTCAGCAAACGTTTCACCTCGTCCAACTCTGTCCCTGGCAGGAAAAGCAAGTGTCCAGACTCACCCAAAAGCCATTGTTTCATTGATCTGTAATCATGCCCTGGCTAAACCATTCAGTGGAATTTACCTGTGTCTGTGCAGTTGTACTTTCTGGGGGTGTAATTTACTTAATGACAAAGCTTCAGGGCCTCATTTCTGGGACTACGTACAACTACATCCTCGCAAGACCACCATCTAACCTACAGCATGCTTCCTTGTTCAGAAAGGGGAGACAGATGAATGTTCCTAACAAGAAAAAAAGAATGACGTGCTGCTATCTGTCATCCTGAAGATCGGGTCCCAGAGACACTACAGACATACCCAGAGCAGCAACACTCTATCTTATACCTGATCCCCCTAGAATACCCTCTTATACACCTCTAACTTATACGTCATCCCCCTAGAATAAAATCCATGGCACTTACATCTGCCAGAGGGAGACGCGCTCTGCAGTCGGACTCGTATTTCACTCTCTAGGAAGAAAAAAAAGCAGATCATGAATATGGAGTGAGATGCATTTGTGCCCTGGGCTGAGAATGACTTTTTAGGCAGAAGTGAATTCTTTCCTTCTTGCTGCCTGTGTTCCATCTTGCTGTCTTGCTGTTTGATCTGAGCAGCACCCATGGCCCATGTGAATTGGCTTTAAATTGGTTTGGGTGACTTTTTGTTTTGGGGTCACATTTTGCTACTTTTAATTCCAGAGAGCTGTATTTTACTCATTGAGGGCCTCTGTTGAAGTCAATAGCATTGTTACTGCCAGACATACAGAAGGCCTAATTATGCAGTCCTCAATCACATTGATAGTCCCACTTATCACAATTATTATTATTATTATTGTCCTTCTTGACAAAAACCTAGAGAGCCAAAAGAAGCTTACTAAATATACAAATTCCCTACTAGTTCTTGAGTAAAATTCACACAGTCATCTCTACAATGGGCTGCACGATTTAGTCTCTTACAGCCTGCTGACATCTCTTTTGGCTCACTGAATGTAACCAGGCCAGTTTTAAGCCAACATTCTCACCAGGTACTCAATTTTATTACTGACTTTGACTGTCCAGCACAAAAGACTATAGATGAATGTGATTTGGTTGGGGCAAGCCTTTAAGCTTGCTACTCACAAGCAACATGTGATGCACACTCCTCAAAATGAAATCTGACAGTACATGCACTATAAAAGAAACACTAGCTCTGGCATTCATGTGGAGAAGCTGATAGATTGGAATTATTCTCTGAAGTAATATGAGAAGCTGGAGCTTATTCTCTGGTGTCTGCTTCATAACGTATGGCATAGTTCTGCTGGGAGCTCAGGTATGTAGTGTGGTAGAGGAGACTGAGAAGATCTGAGGTAGAATAATTGGTAACTGTGACACTCTTGAGAAGGAGTGTGCAAGAGCACGCTTTGATTTATATCCACCGCTAAAATTAACTTGGATAAAGTGACATTATAGTTTCCTCTTCAAGGAACTGGGAACAGATATTACGCTCTTACAGAGCAATATAATCCTGCTTTCCCCAACACTGTTCATAAATTATTAGAATAGCTGAATGATTTAAACAATGCAGAGCTTTACAGTGACCACAGCAAGTCCATAATTTCCTCACCATCTCCTTACTACCAGCATGAGATCATTTCAGGGTATAGCCTTCTGGTTTGTAAAATAGATGGCAGCAGGAGGAACATGAATACAATTACTGTAAATATTTCAGAGGCAGGTCACAGAGCATGAATGGACTGAGTTTATGGTGAACAGAAAAGATGGAAGACTATGTCCTATCCCCTGATAGGATATCCAGATGTCCTGGTCCCCAAGGAGATCCTCCTTTCTGACACAGTCCAAACCACCATGACCTTCATTAGGGTCAATTTTTACACCAAGCTTGTTCAAGCAATTGCTTACT
>Ga0181612_103606_pt1 | contig 13887 bp, 8 predicted proteins | sample HoacroProtozoa21_FD_119630 | JGI IMG/M metagenome (GOLD analysis project Ga0181612, IMG submission 119630) | Hoatzin crop microbial communities from Cojedes, Venezuel. Combined Assembly of Gp0051906, Gp0051904, Gp0051908
GAACTTTAAAGGTGCCTTCCCACCCAAAGCGTTCTATGATTCTATCATTTCCTCTATTGGTGTCAAAGCTGGTTTAAAAGAAGTGCTCGCCCCGGGTTGGCTGCTCTTGCCCACCAGAGCACAGGATGGTGGGGCATGCAAGGGTCGGATCAAGCACCTCCTCGGACATGGACGCTTATCACTGTGCCAACCACCAGCACCTTGCACACCGTGGCCCTCAAAAAGCCGTCAGCCGCAAGATTGTCTTAGTGCTGCTTTACACAAGACCATTATATAAAAGTAATTTTGCATATATACATAAAAGTGAAGTAAGATTTTTGGGCGGAGTTCAAAAAACAGCTAGTGCCTTTCATATCTCTGGTTTGAATATTCGGCTCAAGCTTTAATTCACCTGACAAAGTGATGTGCTCGTAACTTAGAGAGTCATCCTACCGAGTTAAGTGCTTGTATAACTCTATGTGTAACTTGTGTGTGGACATGTGTATAGTCTTCTGTGTAACTGTGTACGTAAATAAAATTTAAAGTCTGATAATTTTAACTATCTCTACCAGTTTTCTATTTTGGTTGTCAGGTGGAAAAGTTTCTTTTATACCCTAGCTTACAAGTAAGTGTTTAGCTTTTCACTTTTCCCACTGACAAAGTGGATGACGCTTAATGGCTACATTTACAGAGTGCTCAAACCATATACTACTTTTTCCAAGAAAAGCAAAGTTGTCATGGTAACAGAGCAGCCTGATCTTTAATTCCACTTAAGTAAGTGTAGAACATGAGTGAAGGGGGTCTCTGGGGTCAACAAGCCCTGTCCTTGCTGCCTCCACTCCCTTTCATAACTTTAACATAACATCTAGCAGGTAAATGGAGGTAATTTGATGTATGTAAAGAAAACCAGAAATTTCCCTCATTATCCACCCAAGCTTGCTCCTGATGACAGGGAAGTCGTCATTTGCGGAGTCCTTCAGCTCGGGGTATGTGACTGGCATTAAGAAGAGAACCATGACATTCTTCTGACAAGTGCTATCAACATTAATTGGCTTCATTTCTCTTTCAGTGTCTGTATCATTAATGAGAGTTGTGATCTAATTTTTCGTATCTTTGTCATATCAGTTGGGAATAATTTTTCTAGCAAACATTTATGGACATAATATGCACACATTCATCAAATATGTCCTTTACAATCCAGTGTTCTCCAGAAAGTATTTCTACTCTGACAGATGAGTTTAATAAAAAATACCGGAGCTCAGCGTTCTGAAACATAAGAATTCAATAATAATAAAACCCTAACCTACACCAAATCAAAGAACTCTTTCTAAAGAGAGAGTAAGCATCCTCATGTTTAGCTCCCATAAAGCCATTTCAATCCATCGACGTGAAAGGCTGATACACACCTTATCCCATTTTACACACGAGGCTACGGAAATACACAGGAGCAAAGTGAATCGGCAAATTTAGCTGTCGGTTATCTTTTTAAATTTACTTACAGCTCCTTACAGAGCGCGTAGGAGACCCTCTTCTGAGCCTGGTGTTCAGCCAACATCAGCATCACACATCCATAAGGAGTCAGGCGAAAAGTCGGAGTCCGACCCTTTTCTGAGAGAGATCAATCCTGAGACCCTCAGACAGAGCTAGCTGCTGGTCCCTGCTATTTTGATGCAGAGAATGAATATATATTTAAAATCAGTCTGGGCACCAAGGAGGCACATATTTGATCTTTCAGAGGCAAAACTGTGTTCATCAAGCAATGCAATCCACAGCGACATGCTGTGAGGAACAAGTCACAACTTCTATAGACACTATTGAGACATACAAGCAGAAAAATAAACTTCCACGGGAAAACTCTTGGAGACCTTTCTTAACACTGGCACTGAGAGATTCAAGTTTTTAATCTAAAATATAAATAACAGTTTATCTAACTCTAAGTAGGCAGACAAATCTATTCAGCGTATCAGAAGTATTTTTATTCCATCAAAATCCATCCACGACTTAGGTCTTAAAGCGAGATAAAAATAGTCTGGTTAAAATACTATGAAAGGTCTAAGGAGACTGATGATTTGCCCTGTTTCTGTTCCTATGATACGGGTGTAGGAGCAGGGACAGTGTGCAAGGTCCCGTGCTGATGTTTGGTGCCATGGCAGATACCCTACTGACATCAGAGAGATGCACACACATCAATCGAGCGTGTGCGGGTTGGTATGACTCTGCAGTTAGTCAAAAATTAAATGGAAGCAGGGAAAGGAGAAAAAGCCAGTTTCAGATCAGTGCCGTATAACAGCACGTGCAGCTTGAAGTACATAGCAGAATTAATATATATTTAATCCAAAAATGATAACACATATTGGAATGGCCACCTCCATCTGAAAAGCTGTCTGAGTTTTACATCTCATTATGTGGGTTTTTTTATCTGTTTCAAGCTGAGAATGGTTCTCGCTGAGAGGGAAGTGTTTGTAATTAGCCCTGCTATTTTTGTACACAAGTCCTAAAGCTCTCCTGTTGTTGTCTTCTTTATACATGTAAATGTATGTAAAAGGCAACTGATTTGTCAGCCTTTTTACTGCACATTCTAAAATGTACTACTCACAATCCCTTGGGTGCACAAAAACCACTTCTTGAAGGGCTGACATATTCCCTTGACATGCGAGAGCCGTCTGGGGCCATGTACATCTTCTCCCACCCACCTCACCCCACCCTCGCTGCTGCCTCTTGCCCGCCTTTCCGAGCATCCCTCCACTCTGGTCCTGCCACGGAGCACTGACAGGTCTCTTGCACCCTTATTTTTGTTCTGCATCCCGAGACAGATTTTGTGAGAAAGGGGCAAGGTGTCTGGCAGGAGACTGCTAACACCACGCTCAGACTGTACAGTGGAAGTTTCATTCTGACGTTTTGTGTTTGTGTCTTTATGGAAATATAAATTTCTTTCTCATCTTATAATTCAGAAATATCTGATCGATATTGAAATACGACAACTGCATTACTTGCTAGAGTTTGAGGAAACCTAACGAGTTTAAAAAAGTGCCTTAAGCATCAAATCAAGCCAAACCTAGGCTGGGCAGATAAAACCTGAACTTCGGTCTGTGCCTGCCCCTTGCTGCTGCGGAGGTGGTGGGACTGAAGGGAAAGCAACTCCGTGGCAAAACTGCCCAAGGGCTATGGCCAGAATTTGCTTTCCTGAAAAAGCACTTTTGCTACACCATTTCAGGCAGAATCTTTGTTCTTATCACCTTGATATTATGGAGATCTTGGACAACACCTCCCCTAAAAGAAATACAGAAAGGCAGCAAACGCAGCTGCCCGCAGAACATGTGTGTACTTTATTTGAGCCAGAAAGGTGAAGCATAATGACGTGGCTGTGGGGCCTCAGTTCACGCTTTGCTGGTTGTTGTACTTATGATTATACCTGTCCTTCCCTGGGAGGATGCAGTGGGAACCTGCACGTGGAGAAGACCCCGAGAGCCGAAGCCCCGTGGCTGCTCGGTCTGCGTGCGAGGGGAGCAGCTGGGGTGCACGGGCTCTGTCCTCCTCCACCCGTGCTGGCAGCCAGCTCTTCTGTACCCTTCTGGCTTGGCCACACTACACTGAGAGTGTTCTGGAATTAAAAATTTGCTCTTTTACAGCGGTTTTCTGTAAACATAGGTCCCATGGCACTGGAATTACACTGACACAAATTGCATTAATAATCCCATTAACGTCAAGAAGAAATACTAAGAAGAATACCTTGCTTGAAGAGAGTGGAGATGGCAACATTTACCTGCTGCAGACTCTGTGAGGTCCATAGGAGCTCAGAATGCAGTTGCAGCTACAGGTGAGTGCCACACCGTCACCCACACCAGGATTTCTGGACAAAGAGATGAACGTTACCTGTTCCAAGGAAGTGAAAGAGACACTTGTGACTGTTCCCTTCCAAGGTGTATTGCCTGAACCACCCTCGCACGCTTGGTCACTGAGCGGGCAGGAATGAAGGGCCACATGGCTGTCATGTGGGGGGAGAGTTGGAGGACCATTGACGTAGCTACGTCCACATAAAACCCATGGAAGAACTACATCATGTATCAATCCATGAACTGTATTTGAAATAGAAACTGTATTTTAGAACTCAGGTTCTAATCAGAGCCTGTTTCTTAGAATGCAATACTCTTCATCTGTCAAAAGTAACAGAAAACTAACCAGCCCATAATGACATGCTTGTAAAAGCAAAAGAAACCCTAGAATTTCTGCATTTCTTGCATAGTTGTGTCCATGCAGTGCTACTATCAGGTCTGATTAGGAGAAATGACTGGGGCTTGTCGGCAAGTGAGATATTAGCCTAACATGCACCAGAGCATCGTCTCATCCTGGCACATGCACCCCCTCCTCAGATCCTCTCCCCATGCTTCCACTCCTCGTTAGCATCGTTAGATCAGCAGAGGGGCCTTGGGGCCCCTGAGGTGGGGCTGGCAGCGAGGAGCCTCTTAACAGGGAAAGTCCAAGCAGAGGTTCTATTTGATCTGATATTGACAGTGAACATCAGAACCTTCCCTCACAAGACCAAAGAATTGGAATTTATTTTTAAAAGCCTGGCAGTTTCTATATCCCTTCCTACAGTGACTGCAGCTCATGGGTATCAGATAGAGATTTCTACAAGAACTGTTTCTTCTCCCTTTCCAGCCAGAGCTTTCCAGACCAATGCCCTGCGAGCTAAGAGCACATCAGCATCCTTCTTGATGGTCACGTTGCTGCCTTTCCTCTGCGAAAGTAGTCACAGCACCAGAAGTCATTGCCAACCACCCGTAAGTAAGGGGCTCCCCTACAGAAGGTGGACTTTCCTACAGACGGGGTGAAGAAGCACCGTGATGCAGATTCACCAAAGTACTGAAGAATTTCTTACAGGTGCTGGGGGAAACCACACTGGAAATGAAAGGAGACTTTGTACTCCTCACTTCTGTGGCTCGTGGCAAATCACAGCAACGAAGTGCACACAGTGCACGAAGGACGTTGTGGCTTGATACAAGACAGTCACCTACGTAAACCTGCTCATGGGAGCAAAAGTATATACTTCGAGGGCTTCATTTTGTTCTTGTTGATTTTTCTTCAAGGCAAAATAAACCTCACAATTCATGGTCTGCATTTTCTCACTTTCTTTATCCCTCCCAATTTACAGACTTAACTGCAGTATCTCGGTAGCATTCCTTGATCCAGCCAGCTTTAGAGGAATTAAAAGCTTCTGTAAATCTTCTTGAACTTTCTCAGATTTTGCCTATAGCTACAACTGTGAAACGCTCACTCTGCACGGCACAGAGTCTGCTTTTAGGTGGGCCCTCCGCCCTGTCCCCCTGCCATGCCAGGACACTGCATGGGGCCCTGTGCTCTCGCCCAGCTCTGCCTGCAGCCGTTGCTTGCCCGAGTCGCGTGGTTGTGAGCCTGGTCCTGCAGAACATCCAGGAGAGGGGCAGCCAGGGTGGTGGAGGGGCACCAGCTACACTGAGATGTTTGGATAAGCCCTGTGGGCAGGAAGGGGAAGGGAGATGGCTCAAGACCTCTGCAGCTCCTTCCTTGGCCATCTTGCACACCCACTAGCAGGTAGCAGGTGCTCTGGTAATATTTTCTCCGTAGTCATGTGTGATTCTGGCAAAGGATCTCTTTAGTTCAGTGGCACGAGGAGAATACCAATGAGCAGGAGAGCTGTGATGGCTTCGGGGTAAAAACTCCTCATTTAACATGCGGCAGGGATTTCATTTTGCAAAGGGGACTTCAGTGCTGAGATGGTGAAGTGTGGGTGGACGGCCTGAAGGTCCCCGACTCACTGGCTCGTTAAAAATATTTTAACTGCGGAGTGGTGCCTGGCCCCTCCTGAGAGCGGTGAGAAGTGCTGACTCCGGCTTGCTGCTCTGCCAAGCAGGGCTGTGCATTAAGCTGGGTGTACACGACTGTCATGTACATCAGCTATAAGATGTTTTTTTTTTTTTAGAGCCATTTACAGTAATCAGAAAGGCTTTCTAGTTCTGAAATTGCTTCTAATGAGATGGGTATATTTTCCTATGCAATAGATTATTCCCCAAATACTTTGAGTTTAAAATAATTTCTAAATTTAGGATGCTAAGGTATTGTTAACCTTGTAGTAGTTTTCTCTAGGAAATCACTTCCAAAATTTGCATACATTTATATCTCTCTACTATTACATCCTCCATATGAATGATGCATAGTTACTTAGAAAAGGAGATTTGACCTATCTGTTTAGTCTTCGTTCTCAATTACCCCTGCAATTACGGCAAATGGAGTCTAACACAACTTCTCCAAACCACCCTTTGCCGCTCCATGCAGAAGCTGGCAGACTTCCCACCCGCCAGAGAAAACCTCCTGGGAGTGCACGGCTGAGACGCTTCAGAGTGCTAAAATACCATTTGTGTATAATACAGCACTACGCATTTATGATTTTTTTAGGAAGAGTTTTAAACTGTTATTGCTAAAATAATGAAGAAAGTACATTTCTGAAGTTTCATGTTGGCTTTCAATAACGCAGATTCTCTGCTGTAGATGAACATCTCCTGCTAGCAGTGACAAAGCGGAACGGTCTTCATGATGACAAGCTCCAGTGATGTGCTGTGTCATAACTGCAGCATCGCTACATGATCTTATGTGCTTAACCTTCCAGTTGCACAGTAAGAAGTTTTTCAATAATAAATGTTTCACTCCTGAACTTTACACAGCAGTGTATGTTTTGTAGCTTCTGTGTCATCTGCGTGCTCTGAATTCACTTTTTCACTATCTCTGCTAGCTAGTTATTTGAGGTGGCTGACTAATTGATGACAAGAAAATGATAACTTCATGTCTATTATCAAGAAAATGATAGGCATAATTTAAAAACTGCAGTCATATTTTTGAGAACATATTTCAAGTACGTATTTCAAGGATCTACAGAATACCTCTGTGAATTGTTCCTGCTTTACATTGCTTCAATCCCATCTCCTAATATTAGTAAAACTGTCAAGTCTTGTTAGTTGTATACTAATTGAAGTTTTCCTAGGTGAGTAAAATAAGGAAACTCTAGCAGATATCTCCTTTTCTTTGTGGTATAATAATAGGAGAGAAAAGGCAAAATTAATAAAACGCATATTTTGGAGATTTTAAAATATAGTGCAAATTGACGTTTTCCCTTTCAGACGTCTCACCAGTATGAAAGCGTTTGATGCAATGAGCAAGAAAGGCGTGTTTTAGTTTAAATGGGACATGCGGACAGCTACGCTCATTGTTACTGCAAGGAAAGGGCAGGCGGGACACAGGCTGTCCCACCCTCACGTGTTTTGTGTAACACAACTGGAACTCTGCATCTGAAGTCTGTGATAATCCTCACCCTGGACAGACTGCTCTTCTAGATCAGAAGATGGTCCATTGATTTCAAAGAGGGCAGGAGTAAGAGCTGCACCCAGAAACCACTTCTCCGAGTATTACGGTGTTGCTTAAATCAGCTCTTATCCTCATTGCTTTAAAAAGAAAAAAAAAATAATAATGCAGTCCATTAGTGGCCACAGATAGCCAAGAGCTCCTCTATGCCTTACTGCCTATCTGTGCAGCTCACTTCTGCGCAGAGTCAGAGGCAGGAAAGCCACCCATTTGGTCGGCAGCTTCTCAGAGACATGACTGGTTCACCATAGGAGTTTTCCGTAAAAATATCTACTACTGTCTGATGAAACTGAGATAAAGCCCAGCGTAAGATACTACCATAACTCATCTGCTTCCAGATATTGTCTATCACTAGCCTGAAAGAAACTGTTCCATCTCCAGTGTCTTGAGGCGGGTTGCAAACCTTTTGCTGGCAGGTGTCCTGGGGGTCATTATCTGCAGAACCCTCTTCCAACCAGTTCATATGATTGGCGTTTATTTTATTTCATGTAACTCAGTTGCGTGGTATACCATGCTTCTGTTTCTTCTACATGGGCCTCAGGCTTAAGAATGCCTGAAGGGTTGTGGATAGGAGGGAGTGTGCAGCCCGACTGACTGGCAGGGACAGTGATGCCATCTGCTGTGCCGGGACGTGGAGGGGTGACCCACCACGAGCCAAAGCACTGCTCATCCCCACCTTGGCTAGCAAAGCTGCCCATCTTCTGGGTTTGCTTCATAAATTATGGAACAGGTGATGTAGAAATTGTGTGCACTCCTCCCACGGGCTGACACAACGGCTATAAAAACATTTATTAATTTGAGGAGCTAACCCATAAGTCTGTGAGACTGCTGTCCCTCTCTGCTCCATACACCGTAAACTCAGAACCGAGACAGGAGCTGGCTCTGGGACCAGGGCAATGCACTGCTGCCTGAGCATTTACAGCCAGCCATCTAGCAAGACAACCTGGCAGTATTTGGGCTCTTAGAGTGAAATTTGTTGAAAGATCAGTGTAAAATACGTGAATCGCGGTTTCATGCCACAAAGCGTTCCCCACACTGCAGTAAAATTTACAGCAAAATGTAGGTCTGTTCTGAAGAAGAAAGACTCCTCTGAAAACAGCCTGAAATTTATCGTGAGAATTTTATAATCTTTTCACAGATTCATGAATTGTGTTTGATAATAGCAAATAAGAAAGTAGGCTTCAGCCTTAGGGATTTTAGGCTCCTGATTCCAACTGAAATTAACAGGACCCAAGTTCTGGAGTACCTTAAAAACCCCATATTTATTCCCTAAAATGGGATGTGCCATAAACTAAGGAGACTACTCATGCGCCCTGCAGCATTAACTGTTGATTGTAAGTAATTTAATTTGTTTAATTTTTTTCAGCATATTTTTCAAGGCACTGTGCTGCTATTGATGACTGGCAGTGTTATTAACAGTCTACAATGTGTATGTTACTGATAAGAGTACCGATGTCTTTGTTGCACTGACTACAAAAAAGGCTTATTTATGAGTCACAAAAATGCATTTATTTTTGTCTCTTGTCTGCATTGCTAGAAGTCTAAACATTAGCTTTGCTTTGCTGATGGTAATGAAGACAAATTAAGTACATGCAATGAGCAAGTACAGAAATGATAAAATACCATAGATAGAAAATTGTAATATGAGATCTGGTGGCTTGCGCTGTTTTTTACCCATTTTTTACAGCAACAATAGTACGAAAATTATATCCAAATGGCTCAGAACTTTGCTTTGCTCAGATCAAAGTGAAAGAGAGTTCCTTCAGCTCTGTATTGAGATTTCTTACAGGAGACAATGGAGTAAATGAAAATAGTCCCTTTGCATGGTGGTGGATACACGCAGTCTGATATTCACAAGTATTGGTAACCGAACTTGCCCACAGGTCAAGACTTTTTAAATGAGTCTACAGATTTTCAGCCCTGGAGACCAGAAGCCAGAGACCATAATACAGATGCCGCAGCATCCCCTGGACAGATGCAGTCCCCATCGAAATGCTCAGGTTGCACCCGTAAGGTTTTTCAACTCACTGGGCGGCTATTGAAGTTCTGCTTCACCTTCCTTCAATAAATGGTCTTCCAAAGTCTGTATTTTCTGTTTTAGTCGCTTACCATTTTATATTTTATATCGTGCAATGACAGAAACGAAGAAAAGATATGCAGAAGAGGACCTCAGGTGTGATGGGAAGTGCTGCAGACTACGTAGACCTCTGTGTCAGTGCTGAGCAGGTTATCAGCATTACCATGCAGTACGCAAAGGTGATGACCCTGCCTGAGCTTGCTTAAAGTTTCTGCACAGAGAGACTGGGAAGGACCGAAATAGCAGAAACAGAATAAAATCTTAATGACCCGAGGGCAAAGCCCTGGGATGGACAGGGGTAAAATTAGGCTGAATGCTAGGTGCAGGCTGTTTAAGGAGGAAAAGGGATCAGGTTGGCTGGCAGGGCAGAAATGCACCATGAAAAGCTGCAAAGGCTGGAGATCCTGACGGCTCAGAGACAGCAGCATTGCATGGTGGCTGGGGCTGCTCAGGGGTCTGGGAGAGGATTTTTGGGGAAAAGCAGGTTTCAGTCCTGCAGCTGAAAAACCCTGCAGGGTGTCAGGGAGAAGGAAATGAGCATGGCAGAGGCTGAGGGTGGAGCAGAACTGGACCACGTCCAAGGCTAATAGATGGCTCAGCACCACAGAAGCCAAGCCCTTGCAGAAGGTGTAAAACACCTCCTGACTCCAAGCATAAATCATTCACCAGTTAAGCGAGATTAAAAGGAGACCGTGATTGGGAGCAGGTGATCACATGCCCAAGTACTTCTTTTGCTTTTTGCTCCCCCCATGGTGCTCGATTAGATGTTGAACAAGATGTTAAACCGGTTGTGGCACAGTGTGAGACAGCACAGCAGAGCCTGCGTTGCTGAGATGTCAGAGTCCTAACGAGGCGGCCGTCATTAGGAGGAAAGCCAGAACTGCTACAGGGAGATCACCCAAGTGCTGGCCCAATAAGCAGATGGCAGAAACTTCTTGATCTTTTGATAATTTCCCCTAAGCTCATCAGCAGATCAAACACCTTGCTGCTCCTCTAATCCGAGGGGACGCAAAGGCGAGGGTTTGCTTTGCATGGCAGGTGCAGCCCCACGCTACGGGAGTGATGAAAGGACTTGTGCTTAAAAGCTCCTTTGTACCACCCACACCAACTTGTCTCCCTCTCTCCTGGCAGATACTGCTTTAGTATGTATGCTGATAGCAGAAGAGCCCTTTAAATATTGTCTGTAATGTCATAGTTCAATGAATATATCAGACATCCTCTTCTATCCGTGATGAAGAGTCATTCCCCAGAACAGCTGCCGAAGCCGTATCGCAGCTTGCCCTCCTCTGTGAACCAGCACAGAGCCTTGAGGAAAGCCAGAATTCAAGTTGGCATATGTCAAAATGCTGTGGCAGTAAGATGAGCATTTTTCAGCTCATAAATTGGTTTATGACTTTTCATGTACCAGTTAGAATAAAATAAATTTATGGACTGAAGACCGTCTTTTTAATGGAACAGTAATGAATCTGAGGCAGAAATTCTCGGCATGCAATGTTTGCAGAATAATCAAAACTTGACTGAAAGAGGCACTGAGCAGCGTGATCTAACGTTGGCCCTGCAGTGAGCAGGACTTCGGACTAAATGTCCAGAGGTGCTATCGAACCTGTGACTTTATGGCTCTTTTCTATTGATTTTTGTAATGTTATTTGAATAATTTTCAAAATAATTTTGCACATTAGAAACACATAATAAGCGTTAAAGAGCAAAAAATTTCCATGTAATGATTAGAAAGATGATGATGGCATTGTTTTGTGCTAGTAGAAAGGACTTCAGATTTAATGTAGCTTCTACCGTGGCAAGGTTGCTCCTGCGCTGGAGATGAGACGGAGCAGGGAGAAGCGAGGGGACGGAGGATTGAGCTCACCACAGGGACTCCCAGGCCGAGAGGCTCCAGGCTCTTCACAGCCTTTTCAGTACAGGTTCAGGCAGCTCTTTCGGTGGCTTTGGCTGCTCTGACAAACAGGCTTTGCCTTTCCCACCGGTTGCACACCAGAGCAGGACCACTGTGTTTGAACCAAGGCAAGATCAGTTACGTGTACAGTGGCGTCGTCGTATTTCAGTTGCCTCTTCTGTTCCAAACCTTTCAACATCTGAACATTTTGCTTGTCTTTGTTCGCAAGCTGCTGCCTACTCAGCAGATATTTTTATTAACTCTCCACATTGATACCCAACTCTTTTCCATTACTTTTATTGCTGATTTAGAACTCACCAGTGAGCAATAGCTGAGATTTTCCTCCTAATGTGAATTGTTTTGCATTTGTCAACAGAACATTTCTCTGCCATGCTGCCGTCCTCCCTCCTACCTTTATTCAATACTTCGGAAGTTTCCCTCAATCTTCCCACTCAACCAGACTGAAACAGCTTGTCATGGGCACACTCGGCCACCTCGCTCTTCATGCCTCCCTCTGACAATTAAGGACATGTTGGATAACCCTGGCCCTGGTTCACATCCTCTGCCGAGCTCCCGCCGCGCTGACGAGCGGCCATCTGCTGCCTTGGTGAGCATCAAAGCACTGCACCTCTTGCCCTGGTACTGTTTAATTCTGTACCAGCAAAGTTCTGTGGCGGGCTTTTGGCTGTTTAAATAGCTCTGTCAAGCACGTTGAAGCTTGTTTATTCACTGTTTCTTCGCACAGTGTGAAACGGTCACTAGATTAGGCAGGAGTAATCTGCTGCTGCAAAAGCCATGCTGCGGTCTTTGGAAAGCGTCTCGGGTTTAGTAGTTGAAAAGAACAAGCGGATTTCCAAAGCATTTTCTCTGTTACCAAACAAAATGAAAAAAAAAAAAAAAAGGGGGCAGTTCACACCTGAAGTCTGATGGCTGAAGAAACCCAACAAAGAACAAATTTCCACTGACATCTCATTTTTCTTGCAGAGACTGATTCAGACTTTGTTCAGAGAAGAACCCAGCAGAAAACTGCATCAACGTGTGCTTATGAGAGACGCCATTTTACAGCTTTGGTGCATGGGCTAAGCACTACCTGCACAAACAGGGAACACTTGGCCCCGTGTTTCTGGCGTGTATCGCCCGTGTCGATGATAACGAGAGTTTGAGCCCAACAGGATCTCTGCTTCGAGCCCTCTACAATGCAAAAAATGTGGTGTCCCCTGCAAGAGACAGCAAGAGCCTTGCATGGTGCAGGTGAGGAGCACACCCCAGCAAGCACTTTGAGACAGACAGAGCGCAGCAGATCCAACAGATTCTCAGGGAAAAGTGCACAAATATTAATGAAGGTTGGTAACTCACAGACCTGTTGGGGACAAGGTTTTGCCTAATATAGGAGCTGGAAATGAAAGCTGGAAGGAATACCTATCCTGCACACAACCCTCCTTGCAAAGGCAGCTACCTCCTTGTGCCTGCTCTAGATTTCCAGCTTCAAGTGCGTACTGCAGGTGTAGTTTATGTGTTCAGTTACTCAAAGATGAGAAATAATGGGATTTCAACAATTACAAAATCAAAAGACATATGCTTTGTTGATGAAAGATGTGCCCATACAAATGTGACTCTTGATAATTAAATATGCCCTTCGATCAAGTTGGGAAAGACATGGAGCAAAGATTTAGAGGCAACAGAGGGAATCTCAAATTAGATTCACACTATAAGCTGCATTACTTAGGGAAAGCAGAATTTATTTTCTTCAGCTGTAAAGTCACTAATATTCCCAGGGAGAGGCTTTCTCCTGCAATACATCAAGAAGGTGTATCATGTTTTAAGCCTGCCAGGGTATTGGGGTAAGGTGTTCTGCTAAGGTATAACGAACATCTCAAAATGAGGAATTTACCAACCATTGGATTTTTGCACATTGTATAAGTGCACAGGCAGCTAACTCGAGTCTCAGTCAAGCATCACCACTACTTTTCACTTCAAATATCTGTCTTCAGTTGCCTAAAATATTAATCCTTTTCCCTACCCCCATTTCATATGTGCACACTGGGTGAACCGCAGGTGTCAGCTGTCTTAACCGCCCAAACCTTTCTGTCTGTCTGAGTTACTGGGGGTGGCAGATGTCATGAAGTAGAGCCGAAAACAGAGAGTCAGTCCTAATTGCATGGCTCCCGTGAAAAGCAGTGGTGCAGCTCAGTGTTCTGCACACCATGAGGACCAACACTCAGAGCAAGGCCATGGCCAGCTGCTTGTAGAAGGACACGGCGCCTGGTCAATCCCACGTCCCCCACCCAGGGAAGGGGGCTGCCGCTCAGCCAACTGGGCTGGAGCAAGAACAGTAAAGTTTCAGTGTCTAATCAAGTCCAACATGCTTGAAGTTCTCCTACCTGGCCAGCAGACTTGCTGTCTTAAAAATAGAAGAGCCTTGCAGCACTATCAGGAAAACAGTCCTCACTTCGAAGCCTGTTTCAGGTAATTGGTTGCCTAATGCGCTGTTCTGGGCTGTTCTGTTTGTGATTATGATAGGTTAAAGATGTGTATTGTCCTGGTATTA
>Ga0181612_136047_pt1 | contig 13887 bp, 6 predicted proteins | sample HoacroProtozoa21_FD_119630 | JGI IMG/M metagenome (GOLD analysis project Ga0181612, IMG submission 119630) | Hoatzin crop microbial communities from Cojedes, Venezuel. Combined Assembly of Gp0051906, Gp0051904, Gp0051908
ATAAGTCTTCTGCCTTTGCTGACTTTCCTTAACCAGGTGTCAGAAAGTGAGTCTCTGATTTATGAACTGAAAGAACTGTGCCGAAAGAGAGAGTCCAGCGGAGGGCTATGAGCATGATGAGGGGACTGGAGCATCTCTCCTACAAGGAGAGGCTGAGGGAGCTGGGCTTGTTCAGCCTGAAGAAGAGAAGGCTGAGAGGGGACCTTATAAATGCTTATAAATATTCCAAGGGTGGGTGTGAAGAGGATGGGGACAGACTCTTTCAGTGGTGCCCAGCAACAGAACAAGGGGCAATGGGCACAAACTGAAGCATAGGAAGTTCTGTCTGAACATGAGGAAGTACCCCTTTGCTTTGCGGGTGACAGAGCCCTGGAACAGGCTGCCCGGAGGGGCTGTGGAGTCTCCTTCTCTGGAGATATTCAAATCCCGCCTGGACACTGTCCTGTGCAGCCTGCTGTAGGTGACCCTGCTTTGGCAGGGGGGATGGACTAGATGATCTCCAGAGGTCCCTTCCAACCATACCACTCTGTGATTCTGTGTGATTCTTCATCTACAAAAATTCAATAGAAAGGAAAATCTTAACTAGTGTGCTACCTATGGTTTACTGGATATAACTATAGTTTAATAATCATACAGGTATAAAACCACAACATAAATAGAAAAATTTCCATATTAACATATAAATCTATATTAACATATAAATCTCTATGCATTAATACCTATGAAATGTAGTATTTAATAAAGATAATGATATTTTGAATGTAATAGTAGTTTTGGACATGGAATAGCAAAACTCTTGATTTTGTGTATTCCTAGATGCTAATTTATTTATGTGCCAATGGTCACAGCAATTACAAATGAAAATCTTACTTTTTGAGATGTGACAGATCTTGATTTGGGGTAGAAACATGTTTTGTGTAGATTACGAAAATGCCACCATACATTGGCAGTCTCAATCACTAGCTGCCTGATCCCAGGCATGAACTGTAAATTTACAGCTAACTTAGATATTCAGGATAAACCAGCAAAGGGGTCGCTGCTCAGCTGCGCAATCCCAGCTAGAATTTGTGGAAGTGCAGGAGAAATGCTCAGTCTCTAACCCTGTACCTTGAAATGATACAATGGGTTTGCAGTGCATAGCAGGTTTTCATAGCTGAATTAAAAGACTATGTGGGAAAAGCGTGTTTCCTTGTGACCTTTGTAATGTTACTGACCAGTGGGATTTACCAAATGCTCTTTCCTCTCAGATTCGAGGGCTATGATTATGAGTGGCTGTAAAAGATACACCAGGAGAGTAGGAGAAGTTCGAATGTTCTCAAGAGACCTGTCCCAGGAGAAGAGCGCTATTTAGGGTAAAGTAGTACAATATTCTTACTAGTGCGTTCTAGCACTAGTAGAAATGCTATGAAAAGGCTAGCAAACCATATCAATTTTATAGGTTTAGGAGGTGTGTACACTTCAACAAAGCATCCAGATTTTCCTTGGGCTTATCAAAACTCTTTTTCTAGCATTTCGATATTTATGATATATGCATGCTCATGATTCATAGCATCAAACAAACAAATCTTTCTCAGTTCCTCAGTAAAAATGGTTTTAAGAGTTCTTTCATTACATCTACTGTATATTTGTAAAAAATTAACATGTTTTGGTTTTATTGCTATTTGTGCTCATTGTGGCTTTCTGTGACTATAGGATTGCAATATAGAGACATTGCTAGAAAAGGACAGAAGACCTTTGTGCAGAATCTGCATTTATTTTGCTCAGTTTAACTTTGATAGTGTTCCAGATCAATACCTTACTTTCAATAGCATCAAAATTCATTGATTTACAGAAACTACAAACACAATCCCTTTCAATGCTTTCTGAAATGTGCAGTCATGTCTAGGAATTCACAAGGCAGGCAGTTGTGACCCTTCTGACTACGATTATAGTTCCAGATTATTATGCTTCCTTAAATAGCTCAGGCTCAACCTCAAGAAAACGTACAAAACTTTTCAACTCTTGTTGAATAAGATGTGTGTTTGTTAAGTGCTTGATGACTTTTTATGCTTCTTGGGAACGCTGAACATTCTAACGAGCTACGAAGTAGTGAAGATTTGTGTGTTGCCCAAAGCCAAGCAGTTTAATTTAGGGCTTTCCTATAGCATATGCACAGATTTGAAATATGTTCTGGGTTATTTGTTGTTGTTGGGTTTGGGTTTTTTTTCCCCGCCACTGCTGGCTCCACTCCTCTTAAAGCTTAGCGCTAAAGTTTCCCCAGGCAGCATTTTCCAAAACAGCTCAATTTGTTGGTGTCATAGGCTTGCTCAGCACACACAAGACACATTATTCCCTATTTATTTTCAGTTCCAGTATAAACACATTTGCAGCATTAAGACCAGCTCCCTTCTGCATGCCTGTGATTTGTGCTTGGTGGGTGCCAAGCTGCTTCTGTAAACCTAAGGGTGTAGCCAGAATCCTCTTTGGGTGGCTTTAGAAACCCAGTCTGCCTTTCACCTCTTAAGCCTAGCAATATTAGGTAATAAAATTCATGTTTGTAGCAGAAGATTCTGTATACTCTTGTATACTTTCAATTAATCTGAAACATGGAAAAGAAAAATGGCCCTTGATACATTTACAAAGAGATGCTTATGCTGCAAGTGGCATGGGAGGTCATTAATTCTGTATTAACCCTGCGACACTCCACATGTGCATGTATGTGTGTGTCAACAGCCATTTTTCTTTAGCACGTGTGCTCCACCCTCCCTATGAGCTTGTCCAGCAGCAAATATTATTCAACAACTATGCAAGCAACATTGTGCGTATATTACTATTAGAAGCAGTCATGAATCTGGGCAGACTACAGGTAAAAAGAAGCTACCGCAGATACCACAAACACAGGCATTCCGCCTGCTGCCTTCTTGTATGTATCCAACTCTCTTCTCCATGTCTGGCTGTACCACCACCAAAGCAGGCGAAGTTCATTGCTGGCCTAACCACGCATAGCTTCCTGGTATTGCATACCAGTTTACAAGGGAAGCTGGCAGCTCTTCCAGGTTGGTATTTTTGGGGGTTTTTTGTGTATTGGAGGGAAAAAGGGTAGAGCAGATTGCTCATGTGATGCAGTGTCCATTGATGTAGAGGTCGGATGTTTGCTCATTCAAAATGTTTACCATCAGCACTGTATAATGTAGCCCACAGTTTGCTCTATGACTATTAAGACATGCAGTACAAAAAAAACCCACAAGTTTTTCTGAGATGATGAAATTGCTTAGTTCTGTATTTGACTTTGCAGGACACTACCAGGTACTTACAGGTTTCCTTCTTTTCGTCTGTCTGAGATAAAGGTCCAAGGAGGCTCACAGGCTTTGGAATATTTCACCAGGTGTTTTCTACACTTAGGTAGTACAGTAACAGTGGATTAGAAAGACACTGAATATGTGTTAGGGCCAGAGTTTCAGCTGGAATGAAGAGGTATATTTCCATTGAAGTCAAGGATCTGGCCTCATACTATCTAAGCACTTGAAACCTTCAAGACTTGGCTGCAGATCTTGTGAGAACAAGCTTTGTTGCAAGACTTTCAGCATTGAATGCTTGCACTTGGACCACAAAAATATCCTTTCGTACAGTATTTTGGCACTTAACCTTCTGGTTTGGGCCAGAATCAAGATGTACATGAACATGGAAAATAAATTTTAAAGCAATGGAAATGTTCAAATGGAAACTTCAGTTGGGTTTGTGCTAATGTTCAGTTTGAGGGAAAACTTCTGATCATAGTTATTTTTATGTGTATCATTTCATTCATCCATCGTTCAGTAGTGGTCATTTTGAACTGCACTGAGTTTGAATCTCCCACGAGTGGAAAGATGATCTTGCAGTTAATGCACAGAACTAGGAGTCAGGAGTTCTGGCTTCTCAGACATCTAGAGTGCTTTTAGGCAGTTCACTTAAGCCCTGATTCAGCAAAGTATGTAAGCATGTGAGTAACTTTAAGTACGTGAGTGGCCTTATTAAATCCAGTAGTGCATTTAACAGCACTATACAGCTAAGGAGTTTTGTAAACAATTTTTGTTAATGATGAATGAACAACTGTTATCCCTCACGCTGTGTGCTCAACCATTGAAAAACAACAACAGAATGCACAGGGCAGCCGAGCAGTTCCCAGCACAAAGAGGAGTATTGATAAGCAAGCAACACTGGACAAGCTTTGAAAAGAGCCCTAACTCTTTCCTTGGTTTTGCCTGGACAAAAACCTCCTGTGTAAGGTCTTAAGGCATTCTTCTGAATTTCTGGGGGGCTTTTTTTTTATTTTCTGGTGGAATAACTAAATAGCTAGTTACAAGCACAAAACCTAAATCAAGTCTCTTCAGATGGAAAATGCCTACAAAAGAGTTGTAGGGAATGGCTCTAAAGAGGTGAAAGAACTAAGGAAACAGTTCCTTCTGTGAGGAAGAACATTTGTGCTGGGGGACTGTTGGATAGGGTCTGGAGTTTCATAAACACCAGTGCTGATTGTCAGGACTTCCTTCTCAAAATACTGAAAATAGTTTTATGTAGAAATTCATAATAAAGCACAGGGAGTGAGGGGGTGCATTATCCATCACTCTGCTTTATTACTCTGCTCAGGAACTGCAATGGTTAGTGTTAAATATGTTGTTTCTCCCAGCAGAATCTCTATAAATGGAAAAAACAAAACTTATTCTACCGCCAAATCAACACACTAAAGGTTAAATAACTTTGTGCTTGCTAGTGCTGTTTGCACACAGCCCACACTAAGAACTGCTGAATGGAGAGTGCCCTCTGAGACTCTCTAGTTATGCTTGGGTGGGGGTTAATTTGAAATGCCTCTTTAAAATGGTGTTGCATCCTTGCTTCCTACTGTGGAACAGAACGCATGCTATGACTGAACCAACTTCACATCCCTCAGAGACCCTCACTGCCCCTTTTGCACAAGGAGAAAGGATCTGTGTATACCAGCATTGCAGATAGTGGGCACTTAACAGGGGTCTGCAATAGGAAGAGATCCTTTCTTCTCCCTTTCATAGCTCCAAAAGAGTAAAACTACTTTGTCATTTGCTAGTACTTAGAGATCCTGGCTGCAGATCTTTTAGAAGGCTGCAGGCTTTCCATCTCGCAAATAGAGATGAAAATAATTCTCTACCTTTCTAATGCTGGAGGGATTTTGCAAAAAAAAATTACTGAAACAGAGTGTGGTGTTGAGATATTACATTAACTGAGGCTTCATAAGTATCTCAAGAGCCTTTTCTGAGCTTGCAAGTAAGTTATAGGTGAATCTCCTCTAAACTACTTTCCCTGTTAGTGAATGCCATTTAAGAGCATTTAGTCTTGTATATTAGCTATTATGATTCTAAAAAAGCCCTGAAAATTCATAATCATTTTTAAATAGCAAAATAATCCTAGAAACTGAATTAATTTGATTTATACTTGTATTCAGTTGCCGAAATGTATTTCTTTCTCCATGGCTAAAGCACAAAATCAGCACACAAAAATGTTTCCATGGGGGACTCAGTAGCTTTGTTGGTCCCCAGGATCATCATTCTCAGCATGACCAGTCTGAGGAGGTTCAAGGCTCTAATTTTGATGTTATTTTTGGAAATGGCTTGGGTTTCTGCAGTTTTGGCTTTAAGTGAGATCGGAGTCATGCTTCTCAGCCTAAGCTGCCAAGCTAAACTTTTCTCTTGGTGTGAAAGCACGTGTTTACCCATGTGCAATCTAACCTACAATGTCTTGCTGTAATTGCATTTGTAAAACCTCTTCCTAAAAATGCTACCTCTTAAGAGCATGCTCATTTTTTGATTGTCTGAACCCGAAAGGGGAAAAGAGTTAAAAAATGCAAGTGACATGTATTGTACATGAGTTATTTTATTTTAGAAAGAAAATAACTCACAGTATCAAATGCTATTCTTATTGTTAATTCATTGCCTCACAGTATCTGCCTCTGTATGACTTGATTAATTTCCACTAACCATTCATTATTGCAAATGCATTTCCAAACACTTCATATAAAGCAGGCTTTAGATAGTTCAACACATTCTTATGAAAAGTAACATTGTGAAGCAATTCCGGGGAGCGGTCATTTAAAGCAAATCGTCAGCACTCACTCCCCAGCAACACAAAGAGAATAATCAACCGACAAGAATAGGCTGTTTTATATACGTAACCTTGAATTACTGTGAAACCATGTTTACTGCGCTAGTACATTAAATTCTGTTGAGTAGTTTGTAAAGGCTGCTCTAATTCTACGTACTCAAATTTGGTACCTAGTTACTGCATATCTTCTGGTAGACTGTAAAATCAAATTGAACTGGGCAGCCTTATAGAAGGGCTACTAGCATGCCGGTTTGACTTATTTGAAATATAAAGCTTCATTAAAATACTTGTGCCAAATAAAAACTAACCCGAGCCCTCCCAAAACTCAAACCACATTTCCATTGTGGTCCAAGAGCAATACAGCGTAATGCCCCTTTATGCTCCTAGTCCTGTCTGTCCATGAAGACAGACTCCAGGGCAGCTCTAGCTTCTATTTGCAGCTACATAGAAATTCTTTTAATGAAGAGTAAAGGAAAGACTTGCTGAAACTGTGTCTCATCCAGTCACTCCTGGATACTCTCTGGCCACCACTCCACAAACTGCTTTGGCCACACCAGCTGCCAAGAGATTTTCCAGTAAATGTTGAAGTTGTTGCCTTTTGCAGGACAACCTTTACCTCTTAGATTGCCCTTCAGTTAGGGACCTACAGCTCTGTTACTGACAGTAGAATCCCAAGAAACCAGAAATTGATAAAAACAGCTATTTTTTATTTCTTTAGCCATTTGCACACTTTTGTTCAGGCTAGCAGATGACTGTGCTCAAATAACACATGAAAAAAATGTTAATCTTCTATTTTTGGCATAACCAGGAAGACACCGTCTGGTAAGTCTCACTAGAGAGGTTGCTCACTGAAGATTTCTACTTTCATTTTGTAGAAGCAAGAGGTCTAAATAAACAATGAAGTTTCAAAGCATTCATCTGGTCAAAACACTCTACCAGCTTTGATTTCCCTTTGCTACTAAGGAGCACAGTTAAACTTCTGTGACTTTATTAACATGTAGTGCAAGTTGGTATGTCATCATTGCCCACTGTTTTCTCTTGTGGAGTGACATTTACAGGATGTATCTTTACTAGAATTTCTAACAATTTAGGGGCAGACAAATCCATGAACCAGGGAGCTAAATGTGTGTGTTACCCTGTTCTCAGAAAGCTGGCAGACATGCACAGAAGCAAAAGTGCTGTATGATATCTGTGTGAATTAGACCCAAAAATACCTCCTTGCATTTCTTGTCCCATTCAAGACTCAAAAGCTATCTGCAGGTAAGTCCTTCATAAGTATTTTAGAACTTTCTCTTGCCACATGTCACTGTTTCTTTCAGCATATGTCACTGTGTTGTTGCATTTCATCACCTAAATTCATACAAAAATTTATGAACTGCCATCCTAGGCAAGTCAAAGATTTCTCTAATTCACTACCCTATCTTTGATAGTGATGGTAGCAGACATAAACAGTTACTTTTTCTCTTACGTAGCTTCTCACCCTCTAGTAGCATGTGGCTTAGGGAACAACATGAGTTGGCGACCATATTGCTCTTAATAGCACCAGACTTATCCCTAACGAGTTAGGGGAGTTATCACTCAAAGAATCCCTTTAAACTTTCGGCCTTCATAATGTTCAGTGGTAATGACTTCCAAAATTTAACTATATGCTATGCAAAAATATTACGTGCTTTGTGTGTGAACTAAGTGTATCCCCTTGATGCTACTTCTTTAATTATAGCATTTGACTTTGTTTGGACTCATTTTCATGTGTTGATTCTAACTGGCATCAGGAGATCAGGAAAACATGTTACTTCTTTGGAAGAAATGCCATGTGACCTTCTCCCCTCATTTTAAGGGCACATTCATATTTGCTTTTCTAATCAGGCCTATTAGTGCTTGTGCTGTTCATACCTCAGGAAATGTTCAGAAAAGCTGTCAGGAAAGAACTGTATGGAATTCAGTTATTCATGAGAAATAATGATACATTGCCACGGGAAAGGTTAAAAAGAACTTGTGAAAAATCCTGTAGCAGAAACAATCAAAAAGGATGGTTGGTTGTATAAAGAAAAGAAAAAAAAAGCTCTACTGGGCTTGATACTCAGTCTTCTGTTTATTCCCAGTTTATGATGAAGATAAGTGCAATTTGCAAAGTTTAAGTTTGGATTATGTTTTGAAATACTCTGCATACCAGAAGGATTCAATCTGGAAGTGAAGAGACTGTGCCTCACTCTCATCACTGTATGCAAAGTTTTTACAGTAAAATGGCAATAATGGGAAATTCACCTGTTTTCATTCTTCATTGCAAAATAAAATCTTAGATTGTATATTTCAAGTGCTTGGCCTCAGTTCATAAATCTGTTGAATGAAAAAGGGAAGATTTAAAATTTCTTATGATTTGATATGAAGTAAGCTAACTAAGTGTGCAGTCTTTGCTAAATTTTACTTTGAGACTTGTGTCTGCTTTACAGCCTAATTTGTAGGTTGCAAACTGCAGTGAATTGAACCTGGTGATAGACGTAACTGAACCTGTCCTATAAACTGGGACCTCAAAACCAATGCTATATTCTGTCTTGTGTGAATTTCCTACATTACACCCTAGCAACTCTATCACAGAATTGCTATGATCTGTGAAAGGGATGTGACAATATCCCTCCCCCCAAAAAGAATATCAAGCAGAAAGTAAGTATATAGAGAGAAGCAGCATCACCATTGATTCAGAAGAAAGCTCATTTGGTAGCGTTTTTGTCACACGTTTCAAAAGGGATTAATTTAAACTGGAATAGCTTTAGAAAGAAAGGCTTTTGGACTCATTAGAGAGATGAGGGAAGATGAGAATAAACTGATAATTTAGCTTAGGAGAACAAAAGCAGGAAGGAGCTACTACTGCACTCTGTAAACGTTTTGGAGTAAAGCAGTTGATTCTATATGGCACTGTTGACAAGAAGCTAACGGCTTTAAAGTGGGAATGAATAAACACAAGCTGAAACTGAGAAGAGGTTATTAGTTCTCTAAACAGTGAGGTGCTGATCCAGCCTTCCAGCAGGACTAGTAGGAACAGAAAGGACTTGATTAGTTTCCTAGGCAGAATGTACACCATGGTTGCTTGCAATAGTAAAGAACTGCATTCACTGACCTATGGTTCTCATAAGGTTTCGTGTTCCTGTCTTCAGACACAGTACTTGGGTTTAGTTCACTGAGCTGTTAACCCTGATCCAGATTTTCAGTCCAGATTTTTGGCTAGCACGGTCTTTACTGAAACCAAAGAAAATATTTGTAAGAAAGAACTGCAGCAAAGTCAAATGCTTTGGGTTCTCAAGCACAAACAGAACTCACCAGACAGGGTCATAAGACAAGAAGAGCTAATATAAGGCATATCTTCATCTCCTACAGTTTCTGAGCAGATGTTATTCTAACTGATAGCATATTTAGTTTCCTTCAGCTGAGATTTCTGGTGTATGAAAGAACGCTGATACTACACCTAGCCTCATGGAGAAAACAGTTTTCAGATGTTTTTCAATACCTGAACTTGAGAGAGAGCAGATCAAATATTTGTGATTGGCCTCCAATTATATCTTTAATGAGATGAAATGAGCACTGAATGTCAGCCTTCCAAACTTCAGGGCAGCTGGGCTGTGGGTCCAGCTTTTGCAGCTTGGCCCGGTTTTTAGTATACATCTTCTATTTAGTATATCGTATATATCTTCTATTTAGTATGTATCTTCTATTTATATTTTCTTATTCATCTTGCTCATCAGTAAATCTCATTTTCAGAGAAATCTCTCAATTTTTAATGAAGTCAACACTGCATTTGCCAGGCACAGTATCATTACTGAGGTAGGAATTTCACCTTGTGCCAGCAGAAGTCATGGGATTTGTGCTTGAAGGCAGCCTGCAAATCATCCTCATTAAAGGAATACCAGCAACTAATTCTGAGACTTGTATCATTAAATGAACAATGAAACCATATGAGTGTGATTTCACCTTCTGAAAAGGGGAGGAGTGCTTTTGCTTGGTGGAGAGCTGCTTCAGGCAGAATGCAGGACTTTCTAGAAGTCCCTTCCAAACACAATTTCTATGATTTACTATAATTAAAAATAGCCAGTTTATAGTTTGAGTATTTTTAGCTTTGGCTTCGATAATTTCTCTGAAAAGTTACATTTTCTGTGAAGGAGAAAAGATTTGCTAGGTGGCTTGATATACAGCTTTATCTGCAGGTTTGAAAACATAAATTTTATCGCTTCCTCAACTCAAAGTGGGTGCTTTGCATGGTACCCTGGTCTTTGGGCCTTTCCCTTTGTCTGTAACAAAACTCTCTTTTATTTCAGTTGTATATGGCCAGGGTCTTAGTGGCAGTGGACTGTCACATTTCAGTGAGAATATATTTACCCTTTGTGATTGATACAAGATTCTTGAAACAACAAGATTTTCTAACTATTAAACTATTTACATTCTTTCAATTATAAGCTGGTCAGAAAGTAAGAAACATATTTACATTTTCTAGGGCAAAATTTTTTATTGAAAATCACATTTTACAGAGAATATGTCACGAAATAATAGGAGCTTCCAAAACTGAAACTAGAGGTAAGTAAAGGCTGGGAATAGGCTGGTAACCAAGAAATAGAAGCTTGATGAATGAAAGTGGGTAAAGCAGAACACAGACAAATTAAGCTGGAATGAACGACAGCCCTTCATTAATAAATTAGATGCTACTAAAAAAGTGAAATATGTTATTTTATTTATGCTATGTTACTTATATATATGTGTTATTTGTCTTTTGTCATAACTCAAAATGCACATGCTTAACCTGTAGAAGGAGCTTTCTGAGACAGGAGTGAAACTGAAAAGAGTAACACCACAAACCCAGTGTCGTGATGACTTTACAATCTATACAGTTAAATAGTTTATTACATTTTTCAATAAAAGGCTCAGAAAGAGCCCACTAGCTTACAATTTTCTTTGGCAAAAAATCTCTGATTCAAACACAACGAAAAGACTTGCATGGGTTCAAGAAGGGTGACAAAAGCACTGTTTTTTGCTATCATTGGAACATTGTCAAATTATGTGTCCAAAACAAATGAATCTGAATGGAAGTAGTTAAAATAGTGAAGTAAACCAGTCCAATTCTTTTAAAGATATTATTGCTAGCAGTATCCTCCCCCATTCGAAATCTGCATTGGGAGATAGGGACCCACTTCAAGTAAATGAGTCACTTTTGCTTCCTAGCCAGAACAATTAAACTTCTTGTATAAAACATGACCTGAAGCCTGCCCTTCACCACATCATCCCTCCTCAAACTCCCAGAGGTCAGCTCTGACATTTAACAGCTCACAAATTCAGTCTCTTAGCTCCTGAGGCCAACTTCATGCTTTTAAAACCAGAATTTTGTTACTGTGATTCATATATGTGCATGTGTGTGCCTAGATATATGTGAGTATACCATACACCTATGCACATATACAGCATACATGTATATTGCTTCCAGTCTATTCAGTGTTATCAACATCTTTTTATCATTCTGCAAAGGTAACATCCTTGTCTCTTTTATTGCATATCTGTCATGAACTGTAAAGGTACACATCGTCACACTGAACACTATTTCAGTGCCGGTGCCGAGATACAACCCTGTCACATGAAACTGCACAAAACAGACAATACAGACAAGCCAAAGAACAGTTAATGCATTTTGCAACTTGGTAATTCTTTATTGCTAGCAGCTGAGTAGTTTTAGGTGGTTTTTTTTTTTTTCAATTGTTATTGATCTCTTGCCATATTGTGCATACAATTCCCTAAAAACATTAGCTCATTTCTATGCCAGTTTTAAAGATTAGCTCATCTAGGCTATGTACTTTGGTGTGTAGGTGTTGAGTGCTAAATACAACTTAATTTTTCATTTTTAAAAGGCATTCTTAACAATAGCAGCTACTTAATTAGTTTGATCATCTGAGCAATTTATCATACTCTGTGTACCAGGATACAAATAAGGTCATCATCAGGCAGGTGCAGTTTGAGGGGTCAGGAGGAGAGAATTTCAAGTTATTTGTATGTATTTCCCCAGTAATTTCCCCACTTTTCCTGAATGTTTCTTTTTTAATGGTGGTGTGACTGCGGTAATTTTCTTATAGGAACAGTCATAACTCTAAGTTCAGTAATTTACAACAAATAAAGAAAAAAAGAATGTGTCTTTCCCCAAACTGTTCTAGCTCTTTCAGACAAGTTCTCCTGGGCATAGAGGAACAATCAATCATTTCAGGTATTTCATAAGGTCCAAATAAAATTAAAACCTCAGATAAAGAGATTTTGCCTAACTATTCTTCAAAATCAGCTTCCTGGTGATATGCAAAGTATACAGCCAAGCTTCCCTCATGTAAATGATTTGTGAAATCCATTTCATGATACCAACAGAAAGTAATAATTATGTGTTTTAAAAATACTACCAAACAACAGGTCCAGGTCCTTTTCTAAGTTTTGAAGGACTTTCTGTATCTGCACTGCCGCACTCTTGGGCCATCAACAGGTCAGAATGGATAGATGCATGGAAAAGACTCACTGAAGCTACAAAGATACATCTGCATGGATTGGTTTTTAAGGTGGTACTGAAGACTACATTTATTTTTACAATTTATGTACTGGAAAAGCTCTATTCTAAGCAAACAAATAACATAACAAACCCAGCCATAATAGTGGAGTAAGCTCTGATATGTTCTTGCTAGCCAGATTTCACAAGCTAGCCACCAAGGTCTTGTAAAATTAAACGCACAGCTCATCACAGAACTTCATAGCTTGTGAGAACTTCAAGATGGAGAAGCCCAATGAGATCATCCACTCCAGCCCACCCTTCACCTCTGCCAATGATACAGACTTCCATGGTGTTCTCATTTTATGCTAACCCAAGGAAAATGAATTTCATCTCATATAAAAGAAAGAATGTAGGGTCAAGCATTGAGACAGAGTACAGGCTGTAATTACAATAGCCAGCACAATTTTCCCAAACTTCCTTCCTTCAATTAAAAAAAGGGAAAAATAGGGAGGGAAAAAAAAAAGAAATGAAAATCCAAATCATGTAATCAGCTGAACACCCAAGTAATGGACTATTTTAGTCTATTTGTGAAAATTGCCCACATCAGCAAATGGAGTTACTCTTGGTTTTGAATGACGTGGTCTGTGACCTGGTGTTCCCTTCTTGCAGTTGCAATCATCTTATGGCATTGAAGTCAATGCTGTTGCTATGCTGTCTGATGGAAAAAAAAAATATCCAGGGTTTTTTTTCAGTCAGTAGGGTTGTGTTTTGGTTTTCTTTTTAGAAAAACAAGACTTTCCTATGCCTCTGGTAAACCAGTTTCTCACAGACAATATCCTGTTTTTCATTTTGACAGATTTGATTCTGTCTGCTTGCCTTTTGAGTTTTTACTTCAGAAAGAACTCTGATTTTATCTTGTAACATCCATATGATTGACATTACCAAAAAGTGAAAAAATTAATATAGGGCATGTTTGAAAATGTTAGTTATTTACTTTGATTGGCTGCTTTTCTTTTTCAAGTCTGCTGATGATACAAAACTGAGAGGAGTGGCTGACACACTAGCAGGTTGTGCTGCCATCCAGCGAGACCTGGACAGCCTGGAGAGTTGGGCGCAGAGGAACCTCATGAAGTTCAACAAGAGCAAGTGCAGGGTCCTGCACCTGGGGAGGAACAATCCCATGCACCAGGACAGGCTCGGGGCTGACCTGCTGGGGGGCGGCATTGGGGACAGGGACCTGGGTTGTTGGTGGGTGACAAGTTGAGCATGAGCCAGACGTGTGTCCTGGTGGCCAAGCA
>Ga0181612_109395_pt1 | contig 13886 bp, 6 predicted proteins | sample HoacroProtozoa21_FD_119630 | JGI IMG/M metagenome (GOLD analysis project Ga0181612, IMG submission 119630) | Hoatzin crop microbial communities from Cojedes, Venezuel. Combined Assembly of Gp0051906, Gp0051904, Gp0051908
ACTCCAGATGTGGCCTCACTAGGGCAGAATAGAGGGGGATGAGAATGTCCCTCAACTTGCTGGCCACATTCTTAATGCACCCCAGGATCCCATTGGCCTTCTTGGCAACCACGGCACACTTCTGGCTCATGGTCAACCTGTCATCCACCAGGACACTCAGGTCCCTCTCCACAGAGCTGCTCTCCAGCAGGTCAGCCTGGACCTGTTAGGGTGTTGTAGGTCTGAGTTTTTCCAGACGCTGTGGACTTTATATCCATGGACTTATAAGTCTGCCTAGACCAGGTGTTGGTGCTTCAGTGTCGTAGCAGGAGGCACCAAAGTACCACTGAGTTTCAGGATTCCTTGGCTTCCATATGTGGAATGCAAACACCGCCTGGAGGTTATGGGGCACTTTCTCTGGATCCATTGTTTTTTTCCTGGACCTGAGAGTTTAGAAATACTGATGTCAGGTGGGAGCTAGTTCACATTATTGAGCTAACTTTGTTTGCTCTGTTTTCATGGTGACTAAACACTGCTGAAAACAGAGTTAAGTGGCTTCTCAGCTTATTTATTTTCCCTGCTTTTTGAACTTTACCAATTATAAATATTTAGTTAATGTTGGTTACATGTAAACTTCAGTTATGGTTTTCTAAAAAACTGTTACACATTTGCTTAGTAAATAGATTCCCTGAAACGATTTATATTTATTCTTTTATACTCTCTTTTATACTTTTTTGTTTGTCCTTTCTCCCCAGCCAGCGTAGGGAGAAAAGTTGTCGTGATAAAAGCCTGATTTCTTTCGGCTCTTGCGAATACAATCAATTTGCTCAGTGGGATTCCAGCTAAGTATAGAAACAAGAACAGCACATTGGGGAATTCATGCACCTAACAGAGACCTGAAAGCTTCCAACCTTAAGCTTTGCTGATGGTGAATGATCTTAGTGATCTTACTCCTCTGTATCTCAGGCAAGAATTAGAGAAAAGCAAAAAACCATCCTTGCTCACTCCAAACTTTATTGATAATATCTGTCCTATGCTTTTAAATTTCTTTCTGTATGTTGTATTTGCTTGAAGACATAGAAGACAATGCTGAACTTTGCTTATTTTCTTAATCTGCCAGGAGCTTTTCTGTTGGCACAGTTGGAATATGAGTTAAAACGTAACTGCTTGCTAGAAATGCGTAGCAGTCTATGAAACATAGCACTATGTGTGCTGCTCTGTACAGTGAGCTTTAGCCTGTTTCTGCTGTAAGCACACTGCAATTACTGGAGCCACACAAGGGATGAAGCCTCACACAAGTTCAAGTAAAGGCTTTGATTCCACACTCTCTGTTTTGTCTAATGCTTGGTCAAAAGATGTACTAAATTGTTTAGGACACTTTTTTTTCCTCTTTTTTTCTGTAATCACAAGTGAAAGGAATAACCACATACAGTGTTTGTGCCTCCCTGATAATACTAACTACTGTACAGTGGCAGAGGTGACTTCAGAAGTAATTTAGATAATCAGTTCAGAACCAGCATTTCAGCACTTTCTTTTAATTCTCAGAAGTTGTTTCCTAAAGGTTTCCTCTGTCAGTCACTGTCAGGACTGACGAATATATAAGTAGCCTCTCCTTAGCAAATGCAGAAAATATGTTAATTGAAATGTATTCCTTTTGACTGTGCTCACATTTTATAAATACTTTAGATTTCCAGAGGATCATCTAGGGTCATTCTGTTAGCAGAGATTATCCTTATGTGTATTGTAATTGGATTTGTGGTGCTACACTGTAATTTTCTACACAACAATTGGGAAAATATTAATAATAATACAAAGCAGATGGTTAGTTCATACTAACTATATTCTTCATTAAGAACTATCCAAACTGTAACATTATGCAAGACATTCCTAGGAATCCAGAGCATTCAGCATCTTCTAAGAGACACTGTACATGGATAGTTTGAAATAAAGTAATTGGTGTCTGAAATCACTTAACGGGCTTTTTATTCCGCCTGAGAATAAAATTGACACTGTCAAAGCTAAGCCATTTCTGGAGTTTAAATTTCTAGTCTTGATTATAATAATATCAATAAAACTCTTACACAACAAAGAAAGGATGTAGGATGAAGAAGGCAAGCTTGAGAACTGACAGGAATAAGCAAAGTTAATGGGTTGGTATGACAAATAGACACAGTACTTTTGGTGTTAAAACTGTGTTTGCTAGAAATGGTGGAGCATATTTTCATCTTAGGAAGGATAGATCCCAGACGTCAACCCAAAATAACTGCAGGAATTACCTTAATGTTTATGATCAGAGTTATGAACTTGCATCTCTTTCTGTCACTGTGAGTGGTTGAATGTTCCCGAATTTGATTTAAATGGGTGTAGTTGCAGTAACTCTGGTGGAATTTGTTGTGCTTTATTTTGTTAGAGCTCAAGAACGTAAATGCATTCTTTCTATTCCCCCCCCCCCCCCCAATTCTAGATCAGTTTTTAAAAAATGCATTTCCAAATACACCTTATAGTATGTTGCACTGAACTGCTGAAGGAAGAGCGGATTACGTGGTTTAAAAAGTGTTTAAAAATATTCATTCAGGCTGTTTGGATGCAAAAGATACACAACACTATTTGGAATATAAAAGGTAGCACTCACATAGATGGCTGAGGTCCAGCCATTACCTATTGAGTATTAAGAACCTGGTACTATGGGGTAGATTGTTTATTCCACTCTGTTTTCATCATTCAGTGACAAAAATCAAGAAGAATATGCCAAAATGCTGAAGGGAGCCTTTTCAGATTGTCCTTCTACAGTTTAGTATTCAGACAATTCGTCTTGGGCACCTAAATCCATTGAGCTGACCTAATATCTTACTGTTCCAGGTGCTACTGATCTCCTTGATAACTCGTTTTTTTAATTTCCTGACCAGTTCCTTAGCTAACCGTTTCCTTAGGCTAAGCAGTTGTTCCCACAGTTGCCACACTGAACAGTCACCACTTCTTGCAGCCCATCATTTTTCTGTGGACAGATTTTTATTCAATTCAGTTCTAATTCAGTTTGTTAAATATGTAAGTATGAGCAAGTTCACTGTGTTAGTTGCTGTAATAGTATTGCTTCAACCTATTAGTTTTTGGAGTTTTAGAAGCCTTGACTACAAAATTTGCATAGCAATACATCAGTTGTGTTCTAGTCCCTCTAGAATCTTATTGGGGTAACACTAAGAAAATAGGTCTGTATAATATCAGTCACACCTACAATTTCAAAGGGAAACCACAGGACTGAAAACAAGAACAGTGTTAATAAACTGTTTTTAAATGTTTTGAAAACAGTTTCTGGTTTCTATATAGGTCTATGGTTTTCGTCTGGTGAGTATATTGTAATCCAGAAAGGAGAACAAAAATTTCTTATTTATTAAGAGTTATATAAAAATTTTATTATTGCCAAATGTACTTCTTTCTCTTTCCTGTTCATCTTTAGATGAAAATTCACTAGCTGAATTTTTTTTGTGGGATGCAAAGGAAAACTAAATAAGAAGCAACAACTTTTTCCTCTTCAAAAGATATTCCATTGCAATCCTTCACAAAAGGATAGGGGAAAATAAAAGCTGGAGGAGAAATTTACGTTTTTATATATAGAAAGTAAAAACCTGTTAGCTCTGAATTGTCTAGTAAATAAAATACAGAGTTTTGACATTCTTTCTGTCTAGAAAAGGGCATTGGACTTTCTCTTTTCTAGTCACTGAACTTATCAGCTGGAATACTGAAAAAGCCCTGGACAATATGGCTCAGGATGCTAACAGCATGGTACTTCAAATTATAAGTTTCGAATTTTATTGCTGAGATTTTTTTTCTTTATTATCCTGTTTTGCAGAGTAATCAGTTCTGAGTATTGTCTCTAGCTTCATATGTAATAATTCAAATATTCTTTAAAAGGCATTATTAACATAATTTAAAAATATTTTTCAATGCATAGTGCTTAATATACAACATTAACTCACTGCAGCCTTTTGCCTCACCTTGCATATTTTCATACTGTACTCTTCAAACAAAAAATTTAAATAGAACCTGTGTTTAAGAGTTGACATGAAATCATCTGGATTGTACCAGCAAGGGAAAATCAGAAAGGGAAGAATTTGAGACAGGCAGCCGTTCAGGCAGGTACTGCTTGATGTTTCTGTGGAAAAAAGGAGTCTCATAACAGCTTTTACTTGTGCCGTCCCCTGTGATCTAATGGCAAAACCAGCTGGTAGCCCCATGGCCTTGCTCTGTCTCTTCTGCTTTTCTGTTGGTGGTTTGCAATCTCCTTCCCCTTTATCTCTACACGAGTTGTAAAAAAGGATAGAAAAGTGTTTGGCCCTTTCTATTCCTTGACCTTTCTTCCGTCGTCTATTCTGTAAAGTTTGTAGTGGTAATATTTTTTTTTTTGTGGATTAGCCTTGTGAACCAGAGCAGTGGAAGTACCACGGTGGTGTCCTGGTTTGTGCTCCCCTCCCATTGTCTCCTGACTCGTACTACACTTTCATTCTTCAGGACTTGAGCACACAGCCTAGCAGAGCAACTTCACTGGCAGGTGTCTTTCTGGAGATGAGGAAGATTTAATTTGAAATAGGTGAGGAAGGGAGATTTATTAACCATTTGATACAGTACTCTGTCTTCAGAAAAGAAACATTGTTTCTTGATACAAGATCGTCTGTCTCTAACTGGAGGTTTCCTGCAGAGCAAGAATATAGATAATAATAATACAAATTTGAAAAAAGAGGACAGCTGGGGCAGGGTGTCCTGGGGGGGTGTGATACCCTTGCATTTTTGGCGGTCAGAGCCGCCGAAGCCGTGATGCCCCGGCTAATGGTGGTGGTCAGCACCGAAAGCCCCGGGGAGAGGCTGTGCAGTGCTGGCAGTGGCAGTTCCTCAGGCCCAGGGTCCTCCTGCTGAGGGGCTACTGCCCTCTTGTTCGTGGCTTTACACCTGCGTGCGTAGCAGGGGCCTCACTGATCCCCTCACCCCCAGCCAGTCTCTTTGACTTTCTCCTTATCTAAAGTAAATGAGCAGTTGTTAGCCAGCTTGCTACTGCCTTCTAGTCTCCTGCCCTGAAGGTCTTGCAAGGATGCGAAGTTGGTAGCAGATCATCTGTGCTTCTCTCCTGCACGAACCTACACTAGTAGACCGGGCAGATATTGTTTAGACCTCATTTTATCCAAGCGGTGCTTGCAAGTAGGTTTTACTCCATGACTTTTGGCATACCTCATTTTTCTGTTTGCAAGATGCAGATAATGGCTGTTTTCTTTCAGAGAATGCCTCTTCAAAAATACATCTTTTGGTGCATTTTCCCCTATGCAGTTCAGGGACTGTCTCCTAGCAGTGTCTAAGGAGTGGGCGCACATAGTGCAACAGGGCTCTTCACGTGGTCTCTCAGCATCACCACCCACTGCTATGAACAGATAGAAATTTTGTAACTGGCAGTGGTCATTTAAAAGCTGTCTCTGGTGTTGACAAGAGGTGTGAGAAAGCCACTGACTTTCCTTTTATAGAGCAAACTGTTCTTATTTCATGTTTTAGTCGTGATAGGTTTAAGTACTTTGTGAAACAGAACTGTTTAACGTGGTGACATCTCTAACATACATTTCATCTGAAATGACTGTTTAAATTTTAATTTTCTAAGATGCTATCTGTTGTCTTGTAAATGAGGTTTACTGTAAATCAGAGATGCTTCATGACGCTAGTTTTATAGGAATAATTCCAACACGTTTAATTTGTGCTAGAATTGCAGCTATTAGTAACTCTGTTGAATGGCCAGTGTTAACATCGCGTTGCTGTCTGATACTGATACCTTTGGGGAATGTGAAGTAATCAGCAGCTATCATGTACTTCAGAAAATACATTTCTTACAGATGCCTTTTTTTCAATTGCATTTTCTCCAATGGAAATGTGCAGCTTCTGCATTAAAAAAAAAAGAAAAACACTTCTTCAAAGAATCTTAATTCTGTATATGATACTAATATGGTGACAGGCACAAACCCTGGCCAATCCTTTAATACAGTAGACCAAACGAGAAGGTATTAGAAAAAATTAATTCACTGTTGAATATTCATGGTTCACAGTGTGGTAAAAAGATAGAAAATTGAGCTAATGCGAGGACGATGGATTTGCTTTTTTAATATTTATTTATTTATTTTTAATATTATTGTTTCTGGTGTTTTTTGCCTCTCTTGCTGCCTAGAGGTGTTAACTGTGTGCTCCACCACAGTATTCTAATTCTAATTCTAGTGAAGGGATTTAATGTTCAGAGATACTTATGAGCTGTTATGAGAAAAAGTTTAAGTGTTGATACCACTGTGACATTACTTTTTACTTCTGCTGAAAGATTTTTTTTGGTAAAATAGCCTCTCCCTCAGTTTCTTGAATTCTGACTTGTGTGGGGTTTTTTTGTTTTTGTTTCCCAGCAGCTAAAGAGGCAGTAGGTTTGATTTGGCAAGTCGTTTGGAAAAGGAGTAGTGGAGAATTGCCCTGTAACCGCTGAACAGTAAGTGCCTGTTTTACCTGCTATTATAGCTGCAGCAGTAAGTAGGATATGCAGAGATGGACTGGTATGAAACTTTTATAATACTAAGAAGCATATAAAAAGGTACAGACAAGGAAATCTACTGTTCTGAAACTGAAATACTTTAAAAAAAAGGCTAAGAGGTCTGCTTAGATGTAATCATGGATCAGGTCATGAGCAGTGTTGAGGTACATAAATTATTGAAAGCAGAAACTAAGAAGTACTTTATGTAACATTCTGTTACATTGCTTTGGATACTAAGTAGTTTTAAATATTGAATATATAAAGTCTCTAAAATTAGAGGGCACAGTTTGGATATGTGCGTACAACTCTCCCCTTGGAAACTAGGAACTAATTGAATAAAGACATGCCTGTCAGCTGTATTTGCATGGTACTAAAAATACCGCTCTGTTTTACACTGCAAATGACTGTCAGCTTTATTTGCAGCATGCTTGTCTGTTAATTCAAATGCTTTTCATGAATCATGTCAGATTAAAATCTCTTTTTCAAAATACAGGTGTTCACTGATTTCAGTTTCTTCCCAGGAGAAAATACCTCTGCAGCAGAAAGCAGTATGCAATAAGGAGTCTTACAGGATAGATTTGGGTGTGAGAATCTAAACTGGAACACTAGTGTATGAAGCTCAGACTTAGAAATGTTGAGACATATTTGCAAGTGTATTAAGTGCTTAAGCTGTTGTTTGAGGACAGTTACTCAAGAAAAATATTTAAACTCTGCACCTAATATACGATATCTTTAAAACCTTCACTAAGTCAGCAAATTAGTTTAAAAATGAAATTTTTCTTTTTCTTACAATTGAAACTATGAAAGCAGCTGAGGCAGAAGCTCATATTACTAGGTTGTAGTTTTATTAGCTTAGGAATTATGAACATTGCTTAATTATATTATAGGGTCTTTTGTTTATACACAAGCTCAGGGAAGGAGAATGCCATAAGATCTCCCTGACTCTGGGACAAGCTGCTGTCTGCAGCTTTTTGAATACACCGAATACAGAATACACAGAATCTTGATCTCTTTAGGGCAACAAACAGCAGTCCTGAGAAGCAAAGGAGCAGTGTCATCTTTTAGTGGAGTATGACTAGCTGGAAGAAGCATGGAGTATTTTTTTGTGCCCATGTAACCGGAACACAGCTTGGACCCGGTCAAACCAATCTGCTTGCTCATTGCTACCAGATGCACGGCTCCCAGCTGTGTTGCTCTTTCCTTTGTGGTACTATGTCTGATGCTCATTTATTCTCTTGGGAAACCAGTTCAGCACAATAACCCGAGAAAGACTGACTCAGTCAAAAAGCCGGAGGGTTTTCTGTCCATTAAGTGGGCTAGATCGAAGTGAGATGGTACAGAATGAGAAGAAAACCAATGGAAGTGGACTGTATATTTTGATAGCTGTGGAGTGTTGGAGGAAGTCATCTGTCTTGCCTAGCCACTACCTTCCTCCATCTATGCAGTTTGGATTCAATACCTCCGTCTCTGAGGGACTGCACACCTCCTCCTGCCATCACGGTGGGCTTTGGGTGGAAGCTAACTTCAACTGCTGAATAATGAATACTGGTTTGCTAGAAAGCAAGGAAGGAACTAAGAAAGTGAATGCATTGATAAATTACAGAAACCATAGGGGTTGTAGGCTGATAATGGAAGATTAGGATTTATTTTTTTTTAATAGATACTACACATTTTAGGAATGACTGCAATAATGTAGGCCATCTCCTGTGGCTGGTAGATATATGACTTGAGAAGTTCTCTGAAAACAAGTTGCCATGGGGATATAGTTGAATTACTGTGTTAGAAATCAATGCCAGGGCTGTGTGGTACACAGAAGTCACTGAATCGTAAGAATGACAGAAGTAAAAATTAAAGATTCCAGCAAAATATTGGAAAGAATAATGAAGATGATAAGACTTCTAAACACTTTGCCTGAATTTTGGGGGCAGTAAGATAGCTGTTAACCTGATTGTCAGAAATAGATATTCCGATCTTAAGTTACTGAGACAAATCCTGCCTAGTCCAGCAGGATCTGAAGAGTTGCTACCTAATGATTCTTCTACACAGTTGGCATGAATTATTCTCTTGTTAAAGATTTTAATGGGAGAGATAGGAGGAATTATCTGTGTTGTGAGTCTGTAGGATGTTTTCTCCTGTGTTTCCAGAAAAACTCTTTTTCAGGACAGAACCACAACATGTTTGAGTGAACTTGTGTCAGGGATAAAGAAAGATTACTTTGACATTAGCTATCCAGGGCCTTATGCATTTTTCTCTATGTATACGAGAAGGTTCATGGGTTTTGAGAGTGTTAAATCAGGGATGAACACTTGTTCTGACAGTCTGTAATTGTGCAGAGTGGGAGTATATTGTCACCACTAGTACATAACTGTCACTGTGTTTATTTAAGAAATACTGATAAATGAAGATGAGGTGTTGTTATTGTGTGTTGATCTTATTCTGGCATGTACATATTTGATGCATTGGATTTTATGGTTGAGTGTCGAAATAGAGAGAAGTACCACTGTCTCATAAATTGTTTGCTTTCAGTCATTTATTTTAGTACGTATCAAAGGATTGATGCCTTGTGGGCTGTGCCTTACTACTAGTGTGTGTAGTCATCTCCCCTGGAGTCCCATTTCCTCACTCCCTTGTGAAAGTGCAGTAAAAAATGAAAAAAAAAAAAAAAAGAAGTATGGTCTCTGGTGTGTTACTTTCATAGCACTGTTACTAAGGTAGCTGTAGTAGATGAGATGGAGCTCCATCTGTTTGTGACTTCCTTATTCTAAATTATTGGATCTGATCTTGGTTATGAAGAAGTGATTTTTATCTTTGCTCTCAACTGAAGATAGATATCCAGTAGAGAGCAGATTTTAGAAATCTGCAGAATGCAGAAATAGAGAGATTTAGAATGCTTGTGTTTAGAATAAGACAGTGTATGTATATAACTTAATCATATTAAAATGATATGATTTCGATTAGCTACAGTCCACATAATAAAATAGTGAAGGGTAAAGGATGAAAGGGGAAAAAAAAAACCCACAAGATTTTTCTGTTTAGCTGTATAATTGTTTTTTGCGAAATTCACTTATTGGCAGAAGTGGATTGGTTTTCTCTCATGTGTCTAAGGCAAGAGACCTAAAGGGCATGGCAAAAATTAATAGGATGTATACTAGAAGAAAGTATAGCTAGACTGTTATGGACTTAATATTGTTGAGATGGATCAGTGTTTTGCATCTGTTTTTATTTATTAGCTAAACTAAATTTCTGCTTTTGGTAGGATATGCAGATTGCATATTTGAATGATTTACTATCCAAGGTATCTTTAGTTTATCTTATAATGTATATATAGTATACATTTATCCTTTAATAATCAATTTTTAAATAGGAAATTTACATAGAAAATGCCCTTGTTCGTGCATTAAAACTCTTATGTCGTCATAACAGGACAGATTTTTCAGACATTTGCTGAAATACATGCTGAAATAAATAGGGTTGAACTCAGTCACTTAATAATGCCTGTTCTTGCCCTTTTTTACAGAGGTAGATGTCACTGATTGACAGTGTCTCTGGTATACTATAGATACACGTAAATGAGTTCTAAGAAATTCAACTTACACAAGTATCAGTGTCTGAGCACAGTGTAGGCAGCCATTTACATTTTTACCCAGATGCCTGGTCATGTTGTGCAGCCCAAGCTGAGTCCTTTGCTGTCAGAGCTGGAGAGCTATTGTTTACAAAACCAGAATAACTCTGATATGTATTCTTCATTTACAGCCAGATGAACTGGAAATATAAGCATCAAGGAAGAAACTATGTTAGAAGCATTTTTGGTTCCTGTTTACATTTTTTCTCTTTTTTTCTTTTTTCTCTTTTATTATGTATACTTTACTCAATTCATCCATTTCTTGTATGTTTTTAAAGTAAATATGAATTGAGGTTCTGAAAGATAAGATTTAAAAAATTATCAAGTGACACACTTTTTATTAGTTTAATGCTTGGATTCCCAACTGACCAACAAAATTAATTATGAAAACACTTGTAGAAAGTAACACTGCAGTTCAATGAATAATTGTCCTTTAAATCTTTTCCCCAGTGTTTTCCAAGAGTAACGTTTATAGTGTAATCTAATATTGAATTCCTTTTTATTATTTCCTTTCTATTGATTTAATTGAGGTGAAGAATATATGTTTTCATAAAATGTAGAAAATGTTAGGTAAATTGTTACAAAAAGATAGTGTAATGTTATAAAACTTAGAACTTATTATTTTCTAAACTTCTTGTCTTATATTAGAAAGCTCCCTAGAGGGGAAAAAAAGAGTATTTAACTTTTTGGAAAAGTAGAACAGATTAGTATAATTTTTTTTCTCCATTATTTAGGGAAAATAGTGTAAAATATTATTGCTCTATTAAATCATCAGTGTTGATTCAGAACTGTGTTAATTCTACAAGAATCTTCTTTATTTTCATTCTCGTTGGATTTGGCACTGAATGGGACATTCTTTACTCGATACTTACATCTGTGTGTGTATATGTATCTTTTTATGTGTCTGTCTACCTTTTCATGCATAAGAAATCTGTGTTATTACAATAAGCACATAAAAGCCCTTCATCTTCAGGCAAGGGAAATGCACAAGCACTAAACACCAGTCAGCATTGCTTAAATCTGACAGAAGTGTCTCTTACAGACTCCATTCAGTCTCCAGACACGTATAATTCCAGCAGTGTCAGCACCTCACAATTCAGTTTTAGAAGGAAGGCTAGTATTCAAGTTTTAAAATTACAGCAAGCTGCATGATGATGTGTAGGAGGTGACTTCATAATCATGAGAAAAAAACCCAGCTTTGCTCTGCTCCTTTAACAGAGAGGTCCTCTCAGAAAACAAACAAATAAACAAACCAACAAACAAATCATTTCACTGCGGTTTCTTCATTCTAGGGTGGGGTTTGGGGTGGAGCATCGTTGCTGTACTAGCTCTTATTCCATCAGCCATTACTTGGGGATTAAAGATGCTCGTGACAGCCCTGCCAGGGTAGCCCCTTAGTCTCCTGTTTGCTAAATTGCTTTAGCCTCCTGTGGAAACAATTTCTTTATCAAGAAGGAATAGACAGGAAGCTTCCTTAATGCTATTGTATCTGCATCAGATCAGGATCATGAACTTTTGTTAGCTTTTTAAGCTTTTCTAACCACTGTGGGTAATTTATTTTCTTGATCCTGCTGTTGTGTTGTGAAGCTTGTGGCAGTTTGTTTTGATAACTGCGTACATCTTGTAATTCTCAAAGAGTGATGACAGTTTGCTAGTAGCCTCATCAACAGCCCAATCCTTTTCTAGTAATGGTAGATTTATGCCACAGTATGTGGGAATTTATCAATGCAATACCAATTTACTTTCATCAAAAATAACATAGCCAGTGAAGAAACACGAAACCCTGAAATGCCAGAGAACAACTATCAGTGAAAAGCTTAAACCTCACTTTAATTTGTTGGTTAGAGATTAAATTATAGGTACACAACTTTGAGTTAGTATTGCTCTTGATTGTTTTCATAGCAGATATTCCAAGCCTCATAAGAAAAAATAAATCTGGAAGCTATTACACATATAGACTTCTTTTTCATTGTTCTATTAGTCATTAAATTATGGTCAACTCCATTGAATGACTGCTTTCAGAAATAGGATATAACTTATTACATCTTGTTCACCGATATTTTACAAGTCTCATTTAGGGACCTCAGTCTACCACTTTTCACGACTTGATTGGAGAGTGTAATCTTGGAACAGTGTAGTTGTAAGCATTGTCAAATAAGGCTCAAATTGAGATTCAGATATGAATTTTTGCTCAGAAACTGATCTTTCTTGGAAAATGCTTTCCCTCTTTAAGTGAAAGTGTAATTTTTCTGGCAGTTCAGTCCTGACTGTGGTGCTCTTTTAATAATGCTGGATAAATGCAAAACCCTCATCCTGCTCACTTATAGAAACAAAGCTAAGCTCCAGAAAAAGTTTAAATTACAATCTGAGTCACCCTCTGGGTGCAAAAACCCAGGCTGTTTTTTTTTATTACGTAACCTGTGAATGATTTCTTGAAGACCTTCAACCCACAGTAGACAGCCTAATATCACATACCATGCCTCTTATTTATGAACAATGTGCAAATGGCCTTACATTGTTTCACTTGCCATTAGACTATTATTAATGTGTTAATGGAAGCCAAACACATTTTGAAACTGAATGCTGCATTCTTAAATTTTCATGGTGCTTTTAAGTGTATGATGTTATAAGTCTACAGAAGCTATTCTTTCAGTTCCTCCATTAAAACACCAATGACCCGATCTTTAAAAAGTTCAGTTTTAAGTTTAATTTTAAGCAGACAACTCTGTTAATATGAATGAGATATTTTTTTTGTTTGTACAATCAGAACCTAAGACGTGATCCTACTGATTAACCTTGATTCTCCTTCCCCTTCTGTTTCTGAGGAGTTGCTGGTGCTATGGCTTGAACACTAAATCTCAATTTATCTACCTGCTCATGTGTTCCTGGCAAGTTGCTTGGAGAAGAATGGAAGCTAAAATTTTCACAAGAATTCAACAAAGTTGCATATACAAAGTCAATGACAATTCAGTGGGATTAGTGTATTTAACATATTTTGCTATTTAATCCTTAATACAAACTAGTGCATTAAGATTATTAGCTGTATAAAAATTGAATTTATCTTAAGACCACTAGAAAGGTTTTCATGATGTATTTAACTTCAGTACTAATTTAAAATCATATACATTCACATTTCTAGATAAATGGAGAACTTTAGGAAGGACATTGAAGTGATTTATATCTAGGAACAACATAAAAGTTGCAAAAGACTGGCTTGGTTTAAAGGAAGTACAGGATCTCTTCCTCAGAAAAGAAGCTTGGTTAGAACAATAAAGAACAATCTGAAATAAAAGCGTGGAAGTGTGTCTTCCTGTTCTGAAAAGGTGAATGAGAATAAAGAGCACTCTGTGTGTTTTAGTATTAGCACACAAATAATTTTTAAAAAATTACTTTTACATGCTCACATTCGTGAATGAATTTAACAAAATACTACGTGTTCAAAGATTCCAATGCGTGCAATGGGATTGAAAGAGTTGGATGTTTTCTTTTGTTTTGGTGTCCCTTTGTGACAAACTACTGTTTTGCATTTCTGAGAAACAAAGTGGTGATAATATGTGTAGTTGTTGGAAAAAGCAAGGTATCAGATAGTCACAACAACAAAAGAACATATTGCTATCTTCTTCACGTCAGTATTGATGTCCACTGGTAGTTGGACATAGTTATTTACCAAAGTACACAGTTATTTTTATATATTTTTATCTTTTTTTCAAATACCATACTATGTAACAAATTTTCTCACAGCAGAAA
>Ga0181612_171981_pt1 | contig 13886 bp, 8 predicted proteins | sample HoacroProtozoa21_FD_119630 | JGI IMG/M metagenome (GOLD analysis project Ga0181612, IMG submission 119630) | Hoatzin crop microbial communities from Cojedes, Venezuel. Combined Assembly of Gp0051906, Gp0051904, Gp0051908
AATATCCTGCTTCATCTAGTGGCTGAAATTCTGAAAATCATGAAGGAGACCACTTATTTGGACAATAAATATGCCATACCAGCAAGAGCTGCTTTGCAAGATACATTTATATATATTAACACCTATATACACATATACACTAACAAACAGATGTAAGTTACCAGCCATTATAAACTGTGCGCCAAGTAACATTCTGAGTTATTAACTTCTCACTAAAATATTATTTCTTACTTTCTCATACAACATACCAGCTATCCTTGATGCACTCTGTTCTCAGCAAGTCAGGCCCTCTGAATAAATACGCATTCCAGTGCTAGTCATAATCTACGCAACAAAATGCAAATGAAAGCAGATCATAATATCCCTACTGAAAAAAAAAGCTACCTGTACTTCACTAATTATTTTATGCCAGAATCTTGGGAATTGTTCCTTAAAATGTCATTGACAGCAAAAAGGGCATTTTGTGAGGAAGCTAAAGTTAAAATTTCTAAGTGCACAGCTCTGTACAAAATGTATCCATTAACTTCATGCACGAAGCATAAAAAAGCCTGACTCTAAGCACCTATCCACATGTATTTGAACTTTATATGTAGTCATATTGCAGAAAATAAAAAATATTTTTCAGCATAGGGTATGACAACCTGAGCTTTATAGAGTACAAAACTGGTAGCTTTCACAGAAGTATCTCTGGTGGTACCATTTTAGTGCTTACTTACTAAATTTCACGCTATGCAACAAAAATAAGCACCAGTTCTGTTGGATAATCTGCACTGTATTACTTAGCTAAAGTGGTTTTGGAGAATTAACTGTCATTGCTTGGTTTTGCATTGTGGTTTTAGAGTCGTATCTCCACAAGTCTTATATATTCAGCATGAACACGAAACTAGTCAAGTTTATAAAATGTGTAAAACAGTAAACATAATATAATCATTTTATCTCCAAAAATAGGTAAAAATAAATCTAAACAGGTAACACCAACACTAGAATTGAGGTCAAGAAATCTGACAAGGAATAATTAATTTTATATTCCTTAAAGTACTGTTTATAATACTACTCTGTGCAGTTTGGGAAGAAGCTATATCTAGCTAATAAAACATACAGCAATCTTGGTCAGTTACACACCAATAACTCGAAAAAGCTCAAGTATATCAACAGCTTCAACTGCAAAAGACAGTCACTTTTAACAGAAATCCCAGTCACTTTAACAGAAATCCCAGTAATTACCTGTAGCTAAACAATCAATTACTCATCTTTACACAAGCCTAATCTTTAAAATGATGGACAAAATCAAACATAAGTCTGTATTTACCAACTGTATCTTTATCATTCTCAGTGGAATAGAAATACAGATTTTATACGAGTACATTCAGCAACACTGAAGTGTCTCAAAAGTAGTAAGTACCTATCCCAAATAAGCTTTGCATTTGTATAACATCACTGCATTGCCACGGACAGCTCAGTTGGAATAACTGTTCAGTCCACACAGGATGGTCAAAAAAATAAAGCACTTTAAAATACATACACACACACATATGGGGTTTGGATTAATGGTAAGTTGAATATGAGTCAGCAGTGTGCCCTGGCAGCCAAAAGGGCTACCCACGTCCTTAGGTGCATCAAGCACGGCTTAGCCAGCCAGTCAAGGGAGGTGATTGTCCTACTCTGCACTGCACTGGTGCAGCCCCACCTCAAGTACTGTGTGCAGTTTTGGGCACCTCAATGCAAGAAGGACGTCAAACTATTAGATGTGTCCAGAGGCGGCCGACCAAGATGGTGAAAGGTCTCGAGGGCAAGACTTAGGAGGGGTGGCTGAGGTCACTTGGTTTGCTCAGCTTAGAGAAGAGAGGCTGAGAGGTGACCTCATTGCAGCCTACAGCTTCCTCAAGGGGGGAAGAAGATGGGCAGGTGCTGATCTCCTCTCTCCAGTGACCAGCAATGGGACACAAGGAGATGGAATGAAGCTGCATCAGCGTCGTTCAGATTGGACATGAGGAAAAGGTTCTTCATTGAGAATGTGGTTGGTCACTGGAACAGGCTCCTCAGGAAAGTGGTCATGGCACCAAGACTGTCAGAGTTCAAGAAGCATCTGGACGGCACTTTTAGTCACATGGTTTAGTTTCAGGTAGTCCTGCAAGAAGCAGGGATTTTGACTCAATGATCCTTATGAGTCCCATCTAACACAAGATATTCTGTGACTCTATACATATAGCCTAATGTTGAAAATGTTTTATACAAATTAATGAAAAAACTAATATTGAGTCCAGGCCCACCAGAAAACTCTGTGGCACCAAAACTGGTTGGGATACATAGTAAAAGTAACAATGAACAGAAAAAAATCTCCTTGCGAAGGGAGATGAAATGTCATAACTAGACTGAAGAAAAAGGTATTTAGAGACATATTTGAAATGATGAATTTAAAAAAAAGAGAGCATGAAGGGAAGCATTCAGTTGGATCTGTCGTAACATGAGAAGAAAGCAACATTCTCAAACTGAAAGTGGTGACTTCAGAATTCATTGCCACAACAATGAGGAACCTGCTTAGTGAAATTCAAAATAAGCTAGGTACTGATAAAGTTAACAAGGGATCTCTAATACATCAGAGAAGATAAAAAACAGTCTATCAGCTCCTGTGCTGTAGAGCCAAAGGTTAAGAATGTCAAAGTTTCACAAGCAGCTCCAACTTGCTTATTTTCATAATCACTCATTATAGAGATCCTAATGCCTTTTCTGTGAAAGTGCAGCCATGGTGATGCTAGCGCCAGCTGCAAAGGCCAACAGATTAGAGAGCCAAGCTGACAAGATGAGCAGAAGGCAGATGCAGGAGTTGGAAGGTGGCTGGGCGACGGGTAGGAGCATTGTGGTGTGCTCTGAATACTCACACATCACTACTATCACTTTGATAACACTATCAGACATAAGATACCAAAGTAAATACAAAACAAGGTTAACCAAGTATATCATTCTTTTTTTTTTTCATTTCACCTTTTTTTGATTGTAAGAAAAGATGTTATTGTCAACCCTTAGTGGAATTTGTGAATCCAAAGAAAATTTGAAAAGCTACATTCTTGCTATGTGAGAATTTATACATAGGCACAGTGGAACGTTTCCACTTCAAACAAACTCAGCATTTTTCCCTTTTGATCATTTTTAAGCCCACTCACATAGAATTTGTCCTTTTTCCTGCAAGACACACTCCCATAGGCTACTTTAACACAGGATGTCATGGATGTAAAAGCTTTCAAGAAGTTCAGGGAAGAATGGACAAGTTTATGGAAACCCCATCTGCTAGTAAACACAGAGTGCAGATAGAGAAACCATTCACAAAATCCCTGAGTCAGAAAATTGCCAGAGCCAGGAATAATCCATAGGAAGCATTACTGTTTGCTGTACCGTCTTTTTCCATTTCTATTGCTCCTCTCTAGATGTCCACTCTTGGACCATAATAAAATAGAACAGAAGAAGCACAGTTGTACCCAGCAGAGCTGTGTTACAGAATATTTGCCTTGCAGAACATTTTAGTTTTCTGTGAAACACAAATAGAATAACAGGACATGATTACAGCAGTGAAATAAATGTCTTTGAAAAAAGTTGCAAACCCTACATTGCAATATCCATTATGGTTTCTCGATAAAATTTTTACTCTTTCCTTCAAACAGCACAGTATGATACATTATGATACATTATGATACAATGGGATGAAATATGGTCAAGTAGCATCCAGGTACAACAGCATTCTGGTCAGTTCCTAGATGTCCCACTCGAACCCTTCAGGTCCATTCTGTGACTTTCCTGCCTTCTTTTCCTGTGAATGTTTTCTACTTAATGCAAATGCACAAGACTTTTTCTGGTGACTGTCTAAATTTCTGCCTTTATATCCATGGCAGCAGAATGGTGCATTGACTCATTTTAATCTTCCAATGCTGTCTTTCAGCAAGGATGTGCCATCCTTTATCAATATTTTGCTTAATAGCCCAACCAATTGTGACATTCCAGAAGAAAAGACAAGTTCCCATTTCCTTCTTTCCAGATGTTGCTTTGCTACTTGAACATTGAATAGCCCAGGCATATTGTGTTCAGCTTCAACCCCAAACAGCAAGATATTTTTTCATAACGTGTTTGCAGACCAGCTATAAAGCAGAAGCAGATCAGACTGAACAGGCCTTCTCTAATTTGAAGCAGCTCTGTTGTTCAGAGTTTGTTAGATGATATAGCAAAAGAAAAGCAATTACTTTTACTATCCCTCCGTCCCAGCCAGGACAAAAGTATTTAAAAACATCTTTACATCTTTTACATCTTCATACATCAAGCTTAGTATAGAACTTCCACTACAAAGCAGTTTTCTACTGTATTTTGTTTGTCAAAATCCATGATTTGGTTGGGTCCCCTATGAACATTAAGTCAATGAGAAGAATGTCAGGGACCACATTTTGCTACTTTCAAAATTGATATGGGAAATCTGAAATACGGAAGATGTTTCATTATGAATTCTGCTACCAGTACACAAACTGTAATGTTATGGGGTAGAAATACTATGTGTTAATAGAAAGGGAAGGGTCTAAGATTTTAGAAATGTAATATGGAAAAAAAAAAAAAAGAAAAAACATGGGTAATTTCTGGAGCTTTTGTAATTTCAAGGGCCAGTAGATAGAAATATTAATTATATTAAAGATACTTGCTTCATGTGGAAATTTTCCAGAATAAACTCACTAATAAACCTCAGACTTTACTCCAACTCTTCTCTTTTCTGTCATTAGGTGCATTAATTGATTTGAGACAGTGCAAAGATTTCAGATTTTTCAAAAATTGTAACACATTGAGTGCATTTATGTGTAGTGTGCATAACCCAAAGAGTTATCATAGATGCTGCACAATCTCAATATGCAACAAACCCAACACTACGCAAATTATGGAGATTACATGTAATCACCATCCTTGTCCTCATGCTATCCCCAAGCACACTATGAAGGACAGAAATAAAGCAGGTTTTACGTTACGTTTCGTTCTTGCTCAAGTGGATTAAAAAGAATGGACTTTGATTCTAATAATAGAAAACACTTTTGAGTATTAACTCCTTCAATTTTTAAACTGGAAGGAACTTTCATTTTTATGCTTTCTTTGTTGACAGATTAAGTGGTTTCAAATAAAAAGTTACATCTGGGCAATGACATCACTTATGCAAAACAAGTTCAGGGAAAAATCCCACAAGCATTTCAGAAGACATTAAAATACATTTAGCTTGTAATAGTCAAATTCTTAACAGCAGGCACTTACTAAGAAATAATCTCCTCAGTGGTTAATGGTCCAAGATGCAGCTGAGGACCATTAACTCCTCCCAACTGGTCATTAACTGGCAAAAGAACAAGAATCCAACAGTGATTAAGAATCATTCATTTAGCTCTTTGGATACTAGGGTCACCTTCTTCACACCCAAACATTGAAACACAAGGAATTTAGCTTTTCTGTTTCTTCAATTGAAGTTTAAAGAAAGGAGAATCACCATCCACAAAGAATCATCATCACTAAGCTGTCAACACATGCAGTTCACCAAAATAAAATTCCTGCCTGATATATCCAGGCCACTTACACCTGCTCCAAAATATCCAGTCAGGAACTATCAAAGAGGATTTAAGAGGAGGAAAAAAAAATATTTCTAATGGTTACGTTCAGATCATTTAGTAAAGAAAAATGTATAGACTGCATACAGACTACCTCCCACGGAACTGTAAGACATGTTTTCTCTAGGAGATTCAGAAAAAAAAATGTCATATTTTACCACAGCCTTCATATATAATCTTGGAGAGGTCACTTGCAGTATTATCATAGGATCATAGGCTTGAAAAGACTTCTGGAGGTCATCCAGCACAACTTCCTATTTCAAATCTTAGTTCAAAAACTAGGCCAATTTGGTCAGGGCCTTGTCCAGTCAAGTTTTTAAAACCTGCAAGCGTTCACAGCCTTTCCTGACTACCTGCTCAAAGTCATTGCCTCCTCTCATTATAAAGCTTCTTTTATTCCTTAGAACATGCATTTCAGTTGCCCCGTTACAGAACAAAAACAGAAAACCCACTTTCATCTACCTCTATTCCTGTCCCAATAGAAGGTTTTTTAAATGTAAATGAACAGTCACAAGTTAAATAAGATTAAGCAATGTTAAATGATAGATGAACAAGTTTACATCTTGACTCAGTCAGATACAGCACTAATGCTCACGAGACTTCCCAACCTCCTTGGTGGGGTGGGTATTTTTCCACTAATGTATAATGAGATCGCCCTAACTCCATCAAATATGATCAGAAGGTCATCCCTTCATTGTCCTCCTCACTCAACGCACCGCCCTACCACCTTTGTTTGTCCCTACAACAACCACTTCTTTTTGCCAGCATAAAGTTTTGGCCAGAAAATCAAGTCAGAGAAGTCACCAGGTTAAAACTGTTCATCTGAGAGACAAGTAAACTTTTGGGGAACGGGATGATGGTGGCTTGAAGTAACTACAAAACTGCAGCCCTGCCCTGTATGTCCTTCAACATTGGATTGAACCTCTTTGCACACAGAAGGTGCTCTAACCTGATTCATGGTCTCTCAATGCTATTGCAGTATAACAAATATTGTATCATGTTTTAAAAGTAGTATGTAGTTTTACTTTATAGATAACAACGACTACCATTCTTCTAAATGTTCTCATTACTTCAAAGCACTAACTGGAAGCAGGTACCAGGCTACATTTCTGAGATTTTGGTCATTCTCTGCACCACAAAGTGAAAGTTCCAGTTTGATTTTGAACAGGCATAGACCAAAAGGTAGGATAAGCACTGAAGTTTTAGGTGTTTGCGAAAAAAGATTCTTATATACCATCTCCAAATCAATTTCTTTAGAATCATAGAATCACTAAGGTTGGAAAAGACCTCTAAGATCATCAAGTTCAATCATCAACCCATCACCACCATGCTACTAAACCAAGTCCCAAAGGGCAATATCTACACGTTTTTTTTAACACCTCCACAATGGTGACTCCACTGCTTCCCTGGCCAGTCTGTTCCAATGCCTGACCACTCTTTAAGTAAAGAAGTTTTTCATAATATCCAATCTAAACCTCCGCTGATGCAACTTGAGGCCATTAAGTAATGCAACTTGTCTTCCTGGAAGAGTATATCACAGCCTTACTGTTCAATGGTGGGTTGCCACCCTGCTGTGGGTTTGACCAATGGCAAATGATGGAAGCAGGAAATAAAGGTCCACAATCTGCCCTCAGCAACACTGCCTGGGAGGGCAGGACCTCAACCGCATGGAACATCTACACAGGTTTGGAAGAACGTTACCTAAAGCAGGGTCAGCAAGATGTTTCCACATCGCCAAACTCTGCATGAGTGCTCAGAGCTGGGGTGATCATACTCATGTTTCAAATCAGTATGCCCACACAGGCCTCGCGGCTCGGAGTCACCCTGCCGTTAACTTTCTGAAAACAGGGATCCATGGCTCCCAGCATTTCTTATGAGAGGATCACTTACTCTTGCGTTGGATGTCTCTCTCAACTCCTAGGCCATCCAAAGGTGGCTTTTGCACGCTACCTCCACACCCCCTACCCTGCTCTGTTGCCTGCCTTACTTCTGAGAAAATGGATCTACTCACCCTTCTGACCCGAGGCTCAGATCATCAGATGCCGAAGCCATTCCCTCATGGACAAAGTGGATCCTTCTGGTGGGACTGGGGGTGAGGGAGGAAGGAACATGCTCTTTCCCATCTGAGCTGCAAACCCATTCCTTACCATAGTTCTTAAGAGAGGAGTGACAAGTCTCTTTTTTTTTTCCCCAAAAAAATGTTTATTTCCTTTTTATGCGTATTCCCAGCTTCTCGTTCTCCATGCACTGTTCTCGCTTTTGTACCCTGTAACTTTCATCAGTTTGTTGCTTTCCTTGCAGATGTGCTCAATGCAGATGTGCTCAAGGCACAGCAAAAGTTGATACAATCTAATACAAACTTCCCTCTTTGCTGTATCAGAAAACGTGGCGCCTGGTGTGTTCATTCTGCTCCTGTCATCAAGTGCCAGTCTCGGCAGTGCTCAGTATCTCCAGGTTCTTCCTGCTGTCATTTTCACTTCCCCCCAAGGACTAAACATCTAAAAACTGAGAAATCCTAACCGAGATCCGAAGTAACACTTGAACCACGCTGATCTTGGGTAAACAGTTCCCAGAGTGTTACCATGCCTGATGTTGAAAGAGCAGATCGGTGAAAGAAGAGAATGTGCATACAAATTCTCAGTAATCAGGCAGCCAGCTCATTTCTAAATATCGAAAGATTCCTTTGGAAGCCATCGCTTTTGTTTACATTTTAAGATGACGCAAGCTAATAGGCCTACCACTTACTTGTGAAAGGCTTTTACCTAATTTTTAACAGGAGCTAATTGTTTAAGGCTTAATTTAGGGAGAGGAACAAAAAAAATTAAACCTGGATGCTTTTTTTTGTCTATTCATTTTATCAATATTCATATATCTAAACTTTTCTTCGTTAAACTGCTTTTTGCAGTTTACCCAGCAGACAAGTAGGAGGAAAGTTTACGCACCACCCTTTGGGCAGAATTTTTTGCCCCAGTACAAGGGAGGTGATAGCAGGTGCTGAAGAAACACCTGATCATCTGTTGGCCAGAAGCCAGCATTTCGGCATACGAGCGGGTGTATAGATATTTATTGAAAGGTAAAACCTAGGTCTTTGGTAAGCAGCAGCATTTCTTGCTGAAACGTGGCTTGAGACCCCCATCTCCTGCCAAAGTGTAGGTTGGGTTGTGTCAGGGTCCTGAGTGGTCTTAATGGCTCTGGTGAGGCCCCCTGGGACCCCCTCCCACAACCCTTACCTTGAGGTCCAGGAGCCCCACTTCAGCTCAGCCTTGGGCACCCAGCTGTCCCCTAAGCCAAGTTATAGGTGCTTCTGTGCCATCCATGGCTTGCTGACTCGTTTTCTGGGGTGGACTGCCAGGCAGCTTTGCCTCCTGCCCTGTGCCCTGAGTGGACCTTAGACTTGCGTCACAAACCCATTTCCAGCCTCCTCTCCTGGCTGGGGTCCCTGGGAGGATCCTGCACTTGGCTGTTGATCTCACCTTGTCTGGGACTGTCGGTGGACCCCATCGCCACCACCAGTCCAGCCCCTTTCAGACAACGTGGGGCTGCACTCGGGCTGCCCTCATTTCACAGCTTGTTCTTTCCTTGGAGAAGCCCTTCTCTTGCAGGATCTTTTTTAGGATTCAGGGTCAATAAGTATGGAATGCAGCAGGAGAGCTCCCAGCCAGCGTCCCTCTAGTCAAGGTCTGGCCCCTTTGTGGCTCCGTCCCATGTTTCCTGCTCAAGAAAAACAGGGTCTGCTCCAACATCTCACAGCTACTCCTGGTACAATGCTGCTCAGGGCTCTTGCACCAGTGAAGACTTTTTCTCAGGCTCGTGATCGTGAGGTTTTCAAGGGGCTGGGAACAAGTTCGTTACTGATTTGACTTGGATTTGCACCTGTATAAGCAGTTCCTGCTTCAACACGTAATCTTTTTGTTTTATTTAGGCACAGAACTCTTTAACCTGCTGTGTGACTTTCTGCAGATTCACAATGGTCCCCATTTGTTAGTGGAAGGGGTAGAGTTTCCCTGACACAGTGCCAAATTTCTATACAAGTTTAAAATGTTCTTCTAGGTGAGATGCTGTGTTCTGTAATCCTCAAGGAGAGCATAATTTCTTGGGGATATACACAAATGCACTGGTATCTAAAAAAATCAGTTAAACACTTGAACATCTAGCCTGTATCCTGGTTTCTGCTGTTGTTATTATTGGTTTTTAGAAGCATATACTCACAGTAAAATCATACCAAATTTCTCAGAAAATTTGATGGAAGAGTACTTGAAGAAAGGCTTCAGCATTATTGGTGACTAGCTAACAGAAGCTGACAATAGCAGATGACTGTGGTGAAATACGAGTGTTCCCTTAGTCCTACCGCTTCCTCTTTCTGGGGTGTTGGTGCTCAGAGCACTTATTAGCCAGTGGTTTTACCACACTGCTGAAATTAATCACAGAATTCTGCTTTTATGGAGAACAGCCACTGGAAATAAGGAAATCTTGCTTACCTCTATCCTGTGACATAAATGTTAATAAACTCTAACTCAGGTTGGTGTCAGGAGCAAGAAAATATAGGTCAGAGCTGTGATTTATATGATCAGCTATAGAATTTAAATGCTAAATTCTTGTTAATGATAATTTTTTAGCTAAAATGCCATACTCTTTCAAAGATACCCCGGTGTTCTACTACTAATTTTGTCACATTCATACATAGTGACAGGTTTTGTAAAACTACTTTCATAAATGAACAAAACCCCAAAGTGCCACGCTGATGGATATCAGTAAGAACGTAGAAGACAACCGGATTAGATTTCCTGTGCTAGAAATATATTATCAAACAAAAACACAGGTTTTGAAATGCAACACCCTAAAAGAAATGCAGTAGGCTGAAAATTGCCGTAATAAGAAATCCATGAGCCTAAATATTTGGTGTTTCTGATTTGCTTGCTTCCTCAGGTTAATGTTTCTTCAACATGTTTCCAATTCTATTTTTTTTTCAGCTGAACTGGTAGTTGTACTTTCAAAGGTGATGATTTGTAAATGATGATTTCCAGCCTACTGTATTCTGTGTATGACAGAATGTCCATCAAGATGCCTGTAGGTGTCATTAGTAGCGCAATCATTCAAAATGCAGCCTGACAGCATTTCAATCAATTCACTTTTCAGCACTAGGCATCAAATATACATTGCAAAGCCAGCACCTGCTCTACCTGTAGCGTGACATCAAATAAGTTAGCCTCGGGTCCTAAGATAGAGGCCATCACTTGAACTGCTGCGTTAAGAAGTGACTTTAGCAATGATACTCTTGGAGATTAATGCTCTGCCAAAACTGGCTCTCGACCTACCACACATCTAATCCCTTTGCTCTTTGCGTTACTTTCTCTTGGCACATCCCGCAAGAGCTCTGTGTCTGCTGGATGAGTCAGCCACGGAGTCCGGCTCATAACCTCGTACAGCAGAGACTCACATTTGCAGCAAAGGCGCGAGCAGAATGGCAGCCTCACATTTATAAAAGTTTGCCCTAGGTCTGAGCTTCTTGGGCCAGCTTCCTCTGGCAACAGCCGCATTGCAGTACCCCAGGGGCACCTTGCCGTGGCAATTTTTGCAGCTCTTTGTGCTGCCTTGGTGGGTGTATCAAGAGCTGCCTTTTTAAAACAGCAGGGAAAGCATTAGGGATAATATCCAGCTCTCATCGCGCTGCTCTTGAGATGGAGAGGTCTAGCTGCTGCCATCCCACAACGTTGTCTTTTGCTGGGAATCCGGAACAGTTCAGTCAATGTGCCGTTGTAAGTTCTCATTTCGCTTTTGCACTTTGGGCTGAGGTAAGGTCTACTCCTCGACCCACAACAACCTATGCTGTGCCTGCTGGATCTTCTAAGGCGGATCCATAATTCCCTTTGAATGAGAGGACAACTAGCTACAGCCAGACACCACGGAGGTGCCTGAGAAAGCAGGCAGGCACTGGATGTGCCTGGGATTTCAAGTTCAGAGGAATAAAAAAGGCATGCCAGCACTCATAAACCTTGGAAGGATAGTGTGAATCCCCCTCCTTCTGTTTGGTGCTGGTGGCATAAATCAGGAGGATGCACAGCTGGGAGATGAATCAGGTGAAACAGAACTTGAAAGGCATTGTCAGCTGGTCATAACGGCGGCGTGCTCAAGGGCGTGCAGACCACTGTGCAGCACAGGTGCGGTTTGGGCCTTCGGAGGGGGACCCCAGGAGACAGGAGCAGGGACCCAGGTGTGACAGGTTTATAAGGAGAGTGTTCTGATGTGGCCTGTTCACCCCATGTCTCACCATCACCCCTACTGGTGCTGTAGAAGATATCAGCTTCTATGCCTATGGGGACAGCACCTGGTTCAGTGCGGATTCAATCCCAGGCACTAGACAGGATGGTGCTGATCACACACGTGCACCCATCCTACAGTCAGGGGATGGCAGGTTCACCTTTCTTACATGGGGCAACATCTTCCTCTGAGCACGGGCAGTGAGACAGTGGTCAGCTGGTCTCACCAGTAGCTTTGAGCCCACAGTGGGCAGGAGGTTTGTGTCGCCTCACCCTGCAGGAACCTCAGGCCTACAGTCACGTTCCCAGAGCTCCGTCATTGCTGCCACTCTTGCCGAGATGCTCCACATCAGGAATGCAAGTGCAGCAGGAGATACACATCCCACGTGGGACAAAAGACGTTGAGGTAGGGCCCTGTGACCTTCACTGGTGAATCCAACAGCTGAGTAGAGAAGCTGTCGTAAGTATTTGCAGTCTAGCAGAGTTAGTGGAGGAAGAGGAACGCTACCGTAGAATTTGATGCAGTAGAAGCAGTATATGGACAGATTTTGAGGTAAGAAACTGTATAGAGGTGGGAGAGATTATTCAGAGCTGCTTAACTCCATGTCTTTGGGCTGGAGGGGTGCTTTTTCTCTCCGAGGAGTGACTGAATCTCTTCCCAGTGGAAAATTTTGGGCTCTTTTAGGAGATAGACTGGATGCTGGTAAATCCCAGGTTAGGGCAAGGTCCCTGCAGGCCTGCTCAGTCTGCTCTTTGGGTCATTCATCTGGCCGGTGCAGTGTCAACGTGCAGGCTTGCAGGTGGGAAAAGGACTCACAAGCCAGTCTGAGTGCTTGCTGGGGACGCAGGTGTGCTCCGAGGATTGCTCTGGTATTTATGGGAGATGACTGCTTTTTATTAAGAAGTGTTGAAACGAATAATAGATATTTATAACTTACTTTAGGGTATTAAATTGTTGACATAACACAAACACAAATATTTCTTAGGAAAGTGAATAAACATATAAAGCTACATTACTTTGTAAATGAATTCATTAGTGTTTATTACAGGAAATTACAATCAATTATTAAGCATTATGATGGCTTGCTTGGATAATGGATATATTATTTTCACTATTATTAATAATTTCAATTACTAACTTTAAGTACTGGTGATTTCCCCCACATATCCCAGGGCACTAATTTTTATACTGCAACTAAATACACTTAGTATTTTTGTTTTGGGTAGCTTTGTAGTACACAATAAATGGTTGAAAATAAAGTTAATTTCCTAGTTGCTAAGTGGAAATAGAAGCTCTGGGTGTCCCTTAATCAGTTATGACCTAGCTTGGGAGAGCTGGTTTATACTGAGCAAAAAGAAATGTATTTCTCTGAAGCCTTATGCATCATGACCAAAATGCTGAGAGGCCAGGTTTCCCCCTGCTACTGAGTTTTATGTCCTTTCTGCCATCAAACAGGAGTTTATATGCTCAAAAGCATGCTGCCCTAACACCTACTGTATTAAATTGGTCTAGCAAAACATACTTCCTCGAAAATATCTGTAGATTATGATGGTCTCACTGTTGGACCTGTGATTATCCCTGATGCTAACCTGGTTGCCTCTACTACAGTCTTGTAGATCTCCAGTAATTAGACCTATTACACAATATTCAGACAATCTGTTTTCAGGTGTCTGAATTTGTGAAGCAGATATATAACCCAAATGTGTTTTTTGGCTTGTCCCCACAGGTCCTCATGTCCCCAAATCTGTGCTGTAGTTGTCCTGTGCCTGCCTTTGGCATCTCTACATTTCAGTCTCTCAGGTTGCTGTTTCTGACCTCTGTGCTGTGCTTGAGACACACAGACTCTCATGCGGAGGTGAGCATTTTCACTTCTCAATTACCTTTGCCCCCAGTATCTTGGTAGAACCGGGAGTACCTGGCCAACTGTACCTCTGACCCCCCCCCCCCCCCCCCCTACGGCGCTCCGCCACCCCCCCACCCCCCGCTGTCCTCCCAGCCCCCCCCCCCCCCCCC
>Ga0181612_126236_pt1 | contig 13884 bp, 13 predicted proteins | sample HoacroProtozoa21_FD_119630 | JGI IMG/M metagenome (GOLD analysis project Ga0181612, IMG submission 119630) | Hoatzin crop microbial communities from Cojedes, Venezuel. Combined Assembly of Gp0051906, Gp0051904, Gp0051908
GCCCAGCTCTCTCAACCTCTCGTCGTAGCAGAGATGCTCCAGTCCCCTCACCATCCTCGTAGCCCTGCGCTGGACTCTCTCCAGTAGCTCCTCATCTTCCTTGAACTGGGGAGCCCAGAACTGGACACAGCACTGCAGATGGGGCCTCACCAGGGAACAAGAAGTCCTTCCCCACACACTCTCACGCTGAAGCACTGATTTCAGTCCAGGCCAGGATTCTGGTTTATATGCCTCCAGGCCTGGAGGAAGAGCTGCCTGTCGCCAGCCCAGGGGCTTCCCCTGCAGCCTGGCCTTGGGGCCCCTGGCCAGCCTCGCTGCAGAGCCTTCCTCCATCCCTCCGGGCACCCAGCGCGAAGGCAAAGCCCTCCGCCCACGCTGCCGCTGCCTCTGGAGATCAGGGCTTCGACAGCCCCCTCAGCCACTGTCCACAGGACACTGCTGCAACAAACCCACAGCTCCCACTCTGCAGAGATCCTGCAAAATTCTAGGAAAAATCCGTGGCGGTTGTTACAGCTTGAAGCCTTTCTCCGTGTCGTGTGCCGTGGGGCCAGACGCTGCCTCGGCGCTGACGGACGTCGGAGGCTGCAAACCCCCGTCACCACTTCCAGCGAAGCGCCGGTAGCTTTTCCTGAAATGAATTCTTTGATCACATTAAAACTTTTCTCCCTATGTGGATCATTTTTTAATTAAATTTAAAATAAAGCAATTGCCCACTGCAGTTGTGAAGATTCTCGGGGGGACGCTTACAGGAATAACCACGACTACCGAACACGGGGATCGCCTCATGCAGCGCTCCAGACCGATCCACGATGGGGCACACGAAAAATCAAAATCCAAGGAGACATTCGTACTTCTTTGCCAATTTAACAGCTTAAAATGACTATTTGGAAACTTTTAAAGGTGTAATGAGGCACACGCGTTACGGCTGGTGAAATAAAAGCCAACGCAAATTGTCAAGGGGGAGGAGGCGAACGGAGCCCGGCAGAAGCCCGCGGAGCACAGCCCCGGCCCAGGCACGAGAGGACGGGACCACCACGACCCCACCTTCCAGCAGAACCTGCCTGCCAGCGCCGTCTGAGCACCGCAGAGGCGGGCAGAGGAGCCCGGCCACCCGCGGCTGCAGAGCTGGGGCACGGGGCTGCTGCAGGCTCGGAGGTCTGGGAAGGCGCAGGGCTGTCGCCAGGAAAGGAGGGTGAAGATCCACACTCCATTTTGCCAGGGTGTCAGATGAGAGGATGAACTCTGTAACTGTGCAAGGGAAGAGCGTGGGATGGACCAGCTCTGCCTCCTGTCCCTCTGCTCCGGGTGCTCTCTAGCAGACGTACACCACAGCAGCTCGATTCTTTATCTCCTTCCCATGTGCAATCAATCTGCAGCACCATCACTGATAAAGAATATCCAGAAAAGTACAATTATCAGTACCGAGACTGAGTGACTCCTTAAAAACCAACAGCACACACAGCCTCTTCTGTCTTCGGTGCATAGCCTTTTTTCTTACTACTACTGCCATGACACTGACAGAAATCACGGGGTTAAGCAGGCCCGTCACCGGACACAGGATTTATGGTGGCAAGGAACACAAACACGATTCTCCTGAGCTGTTTCCAAGCACAGAACCATGTATGGACAGAGCGGTTCCACACGACACGGCTTACACCGGCTGGCTGCCCGTCGCCACGCGCAATCCCAGAGTCCCAGTATGGTCGGGGTTGGCAGGGCCCTCTGTGGGTCACCCAGCCCAACCCCCTGCCCAAGCAGGGTCACCCAGAGCAGGGGGCACAGCACCGCGTCCAGGCGGGGCTGGAATATCTCCAGAGAAGGAGACTCCACAGCCTCCCTGGGCAGCCTGGGCCAGGGCTCCGTCAGCGGAGAACGGCGTTTGGGTGACTACTATCAGCACACCAATTTGCCACAGAAGAGTAAAATAATTTCAGAACTTTATACAATGAGGAAGAATCCGTGTGGCTGAGACGTACAGATCTGCAGTCAGCACGATGCTCAGCCCCGAGTTATGCTGCTGTACGTGAGCAATCACACTCAGCCCAGTGAGATCGCTCGCATCGTTTAAAGGTCAGACTGGCTAAAACGCTTTCCTGAACTGCAGTTTTAATCAGTTATGCTACAAAAGCTGGCCTGGACTACCCAGCGAGTAGCAACACGTGCCACCCTGCCAGCACCCACGCACAGGACCCTGGCAGGCTCCACACGACTGCCGAACCCGGATCGGCCGCGGTCACATGAGGCTGCGTGCACAGAACCGGACCTTTCCACCCGGCAACGGCAACCGGGCTGGAGCGATGGACAAGACCTCGGCGGGGACCGTGAGCACACACGGCACTCCTGGCACCAGAAGGTTCTTCACTGGGGCAGTGTTGGATGACAGTTTTTATTTACACCACGTATAAAACGTATTTATTTTTCATCAACTTTCTTTTTGACAGATGAACAATTTAGTAAAAAAAGGATTAGTAAAACGTGTTCTCTACCAAGAAAACCTAACAGTAGAAAAGAAAGATTATTTTGTTTTTCCCAGGAAAAAATATAATGCTAATTCTGAGAGCAAGTCTCAGCACTGAAAATAAATTATTAATTTAATAGCTTTTTAAAACTTCAGATCACCAAAATGTGAATGCAAGACAGACAATTAGGATGTCTAACTTAGAGCCTCCTTCCCTAGAGATTCCAGACAAAAATTATTTTACTAGAACTGATGGCTTATTTATGTTACAGCAGCAGTATTTGGACAAGGCAAGTGTTATCATTTTTACAACTACTTTTCCATAGTGCCCTTTAGGCTTGATAGCTCCCTACTATTGTTAAGGTCAGAGGACAAGTTCATAAAACCACTAAATCATACAGAACGAGACTTAAAAACCTAAGATACATCATTTTTTTTCTCCCTAGGCCTATGCAGAAGAATCAAAGCACAGACAATGACCATCAGAAATAATGACCACATTAAACAAGGCTTCATGAGAAATTTATGAAGTAAAATTTTTCTTCTTATTTTTTCCCGCCAGTATAAGAAAAGCCAAAAGGCCTTTTTTTTCTAGGAAACCAAAACAAACCCCAATGGCCAACAGACTTATTTTAAGACCTGACTCTAAGACCTTAAGTAAAATAAACTCTTTTTTCCATTATCTTATTTCTTCCCCTCTTTTTCTTTTACTTTAATTTTGCAAGAAAAGGCCTATAATGTTATACGAACAACACCCTTTCAATGTAACATTACTTGGCTAAGCACTTCCAAAACTAATTCGCAGGACACCCACAGCTCAAGCAGCACACTGGGACTTTTGTTTGTTTTGTTTGTTTTCAAGTAAAACATTTTCTTTTCCTCTCAGGTAAGAAACAAAACCAACTTGACTACTGATTTATCATGAAGACCTTACTAACTTACCTGCAAGAAGCATCATAAAGATGGCAGAAAACAAGAAAAAAAATTGTTTTTTAATTTTTAAATTCGATAAATGTGAACATCAGGAAAAAAATTTTACAAAATAGTTACAGAATACTGAAGTGTACGGAGTGCTGCATAAACACTGATCCCAGAACCAGACACTTCAAAATGAAATGACTGATAGAAATAATCAATAAAGACATGGATATCTTCGCTGTCATGAAGAGAGGACAAAACACCAGTTTAAAGTTTGTGTGATAATGGTACGGATTTTTTAACAAATTATTTTGCCTGACGCACTGTACTGTATATCATTAGTAAAGCAGTACAGATGCCTCACAAAACAGCATCATACTTCATTACATTTTAGTTTTGAAATTTACATAAAATTGTAAGATTTATGCTTAATGTCCAACTTCACTCATCATCTTTTTTAAACTGGGATTCAACAATTCACCGTATTTCTAGGCAAGCACCTTTTCCAGCCATGTTCTATATTAATAAATATAATCAGACTACATATACATTTCAACTGATCAACATAAATCAAAGTCAATTATGAACAAGTGTTAGAGAGACAAAATGTGACACTTCACACTTGATCTTGTCAAAGTGTCACATAAATATGTTCTAAGGACAATATATATTTTGGCTTCATTTCAGTCCCAAACAGGACGTCATCACAGCCGCATGTGTCTGTAGAAGTTTTTGACCTAGCAAAAATCCCATCCATTTTTCATTTCCCAAAGCATAAAATACGTTTTCCTGCGATTTTCGCGACAATGAATGCACGTTCTGGTGCTGTGCATTACCTGCCCTTCTGCCACTGTCTCTGTATCGATGATGGTGATGATGCCAGGCACCAGAGGACTTCGACGAATGTTGCTATGAGCTAAAATTTCTTCTTCGGTTGCTCCCGAAGGCAGCGTCCCCGTCAGCTGCGTAACTACTTTCCCAACCATGGTAAGGCCAGTCTTTATCGTCTATAAACAGAAGGAGAACCAATAAATAACGCTGAAGGCTGGTTTGTGGATCTACCTTGTATTTTTTCTCAAGACAATTAATATAACTAGGTTGCACACACCAGAAGCCAAATGTTTTTATAAACGATATCTAAGCTGCCAAAGGCTGTATGTAACAGAAATATCATGGAAAAATTTAGCATCCTACCAATGTGAAGTATGCTCTTTTATTTTGGAATTGAATGCTTCCAAAACATCCTTGAAAAAAAAATATTTTCATGTTGTCTACATGTTACAGATTTTTCTGTCTTTAACTTTGTTATTAATTTCTTCCAAGGGGTACAGAGCACGGACAGTCAGAAGAATCAAACGACGGAGCCAAGAGGGGTGCGTGCGGAGGGCAGTGCTGCACAGAGCAACGCTCGCAGCCCCTAACGGCTGACGCTGAAACAGTTCCGTCTCCGCACCAGCGCAAGGGACAAGGAGCTGGGCCTGGGACAGACAGGACAGACCCCTTCATTTGTTTCTCAGCAATTACGCCTCTGCAGCATTAAAACGGAATACGGGACTCCAGCCCAGCAAAATTAAAACCGCCACCCTTGAGGTACTGGAAAGGAGAACTCTGTGCAAAGCTCGCGCGCGTCCCGTTACCGACAACGCAACTTTCCATAGCCTGAGTGTTTTCCAGGCGTGGGTTTGCAAACATATTCATTGCACCAGCTTTTATTACCTAACGACGCTGAGGGCTGTTTTTACGTTGTTCTATTGTATTTGGAGAAAGAGGGATGGTACACACAGTAGCAGAGAGATCGATTTGAAGAAAAACAACCCAAACTACAACTTTGAATATTTTCTCCTTGAATCAAGGACTGTGCTTTATTTGCCTATACAGAACTGAGCAGATTTATTATGCAATATAAATAAGAAATAGCAAGAGAGATCAGAATGGAACGACACTATAACAAGCCAATCCTTAACTAAAAAGACAAGCTAAGCTGCCTGCTAAATTGAAAAGGAAAAAACCATATGGATCACAGGCTGAAACCAAGAAGCAGCCACAAATCAATTGCAACTGCTTTGTTTAGTGCTAAAATCTCAAACTGCAGTGATTAGAAAACACATTAGTGTTCATCAATTAGCAGCCAAACGTTTGTTTTAATAATTCATAGGAAATGACTTACACAAAGTCTGTTAGTGTGCTGTCAGGAAAACCTCTGAAGGGCCAACAGAATTAGGCGCCACACGGTATTGATGGCAACATCCAGCCAGGAAGCCTGATTAACCTCTGAGATGCCTCAGCTGATGTACTTACCCCATTAATGCTAATGGAGATACTACCACTTAAAATCGAGCCATGCCTTTATCATAGGAATGTCTTTGGGGTTTAAAGTCTTTAGTAATATCCTGCCATTTGTTTCTTATTATTTCTTTTTATACTCAGCTACAACAAATGAGAATAAAACAAATTTCAGCAGTGGCAAATCTGAAGGATGAAGACTGAGAAATGTAACACAAAGCAGACAACAACACCCAAAGAATAGACCTAAAAAAGACCCAGTGCACAAGAATGTATTTCAACAGACACCTTCCTCACAAAAACTGACAAGGCAGTTAGTTTTCTGGCCAATAGTTTAAATCGTACAAAATGCACTGGGAGTTTATACAGTAGGAAAGAGAAATCAGCTTCGAAATGCTGTATGGCAAAATACCTACATAAGTTAAAAGACCAAGAATTGTAGTTGACCTATTTTAGAAAATATCTTTAGTATTTTAACCGAAGATATCGGATGACAAAGTGCCAAGTATAAATTTATAGCTCTCTAGAAAAAAATTAACATGCTTATCTAGCACAATGAATTACCGCTCCGTGTTAGAGTGGACTGCGACTGCAGGACTACTGAGAAGTAAAAGGTGTACAAAGATGTGGCCGAGGCCATTAGCTCAGAAATATCAGTGTGAAGCCATTACGGCACTTACTTCTTTGTGCGATGTGTATATTTGCAAAAATTTCTCTGGTAATCTTTAACCTTTCCCATGCCATATCAGCTGTCCCCTCTATCCATTAGAGCTAATGACCTTGCTCTCACATAAGCTGTTAGTACTCATTAAGAAGTTATCAGGTAACAAGAGAAACCAGATGCAGTCTTTGCTAAATCACTTTACCACTATAGGATTAAAAGATATGGAGAAAGAATCAGCTAAAGAAGTTATGAGGTGCAAAGAACTTGGTTTATAATTTGATGCTAGACATTTGACAGACCAAACAGATTTTAAATGAAATGGGTTAAAGTTTGCACTGTCCCAGTTCCTTTGTCATTGATGGGAACTGCCAGTGCACACTCAGTGAAATTTTCTCGTAAATTAAATCAAAATACTTGATCCAATTCCTTTGGTAAGCAACGATGCACAATCCACAAACACACAAATTATTTGTATGCTCACATGTACCGTATCTACTTAAAAATAAGGCAGTTCACATTCATTCAAATATAAAGAAACACATATATTTAATTAGAACAAATGTATGCACTCATACCTCATTTAATTGAAAAATAAGTACAGCTTTAATTAGATGAGAAAATTAAAATGCATCATTCAGTGCCTGTTCGGCTGTTTTGTTCCAAAGGTCTTACATCTTTTTAATGACAAAACAATATATTGTTCCTGTTTCTCATAATAAAGACACTTTACATTGTTTATTTGTTTACAAATGAAAAATCTATAGAAAGCAGAAAAAGAGATCAAAAAGATACGCCTTGGTAATCAACGATATGAAAGGTTTGAACAAAATAAACGTACAATCAATTATAGATTCAAGTTCAAACTAAATGTTTGGCGAAATGCTCGTGTTTGGCAAAGACGTTTCCCTTTCCTGCTCTTGCCGCATATTCTGAAAAGAGGGAGGACAGGGAAGAAAATCTGTGAGGAAATTCATCTGCAGCAGCACGGCGAGTTGGACTGCCAGGAATCCGCCAGCACGGAGAACGTCTGCATGAGCTCCACTTGAGCAGAGCGTGAGGTGACACGGGACGGACGTGGGGACACGGGGGGACCAAGCCTCCCTTCAACACCACATCCAAACAACCAAGCATGGAGACGTAAGAATGTCTTTTCCTATGTCCTTTTCCCTGCTGCATCCAAAATGGATAAATATGGATAATTATAATAAGCAATTTCACATTCGGATGCTTATCTCAAACCACGCACCTGAATATTCTCCCATCATTGTTAAATAATAACGGGGTTTATTCTGAAAGATATTCTACATCTACTCTACTGTGTTTGTTCAACTGGAGTGAAAAGATTTGTAAGGAACAATGCTTTCATTTCTCCAAACGCATCAATTTCTGTCTTTGCTAAACAGTCACTAAAACTGGATCTTGACACATTTTCTGTTTCCAGAAATTTTCGCTTGGTCAAATTACAGAAATTATCAAAGCTTTCTAGAACATGAACAGAGAGAAAGTCACCAAACAAATGTCGGGAAATGAAAGAAATTGAGCTGGAAAAAATGCATGTGTTTTTCCAGCAACAGCAGAAAGCAACGCTCCTGCAAGATGCGTCTTAGGAGAAACAGGAAAAAGTTCAATGTTCAAAATAAAATCCTTCTAGGAATTATAAAAATCAAATGGGAAGATGATGTAAAGGAATTCTTCGTAATGTTACCAGAATAACAAGAGTTTTGGCACCAGTAAGCACCATGCTTCACCATGACCACGACTTTGACCTCGGTGCTCTCGGTTACAGGGGAGCTTCTGACTCGCAGGCGATTTGATGGAGGAGAAGGTTGCTCTGCTGCACCAGGTATGGTACCCAGCAGGGCATCACACGGAGGACAAACCCACCGGGCACTACCAGGAGGTTCAAAAACATCTCTCACCAAAGGGAGTACCATTAAAGTAAATAGTCTGTACTGCCACTGAGACCTACCTTCTACAGAGGATCCGAAAGGTAGCTCTCCAAGTGACCCTGTTGAAATCACTCTGCTCTCAGCTTTATCCTGCTCCTTTACATGAAGGTCTTTTACTTCCTTCAGTAAGAAAATGGAACCCAAACAGAGAAATGGCTGTAACCCAAGATAATCTGACAGAACAAGAACTTTCACGGCACCACTTCCAAACCAAAAAGCAGCAGCGCAGGGAACCAAAAAGGACATCCACTTCCAAACAAGCCAATATCTCTGCTGATCAAAGGAAATTAATTACAAATGACTGCAGGCCGGTAACAGCAGTAGAGGTGTATAAATGAAGACTTACTTCAGCATTGAATAAAGTTTATGGTGAGGTAATGAGAGGGACAAAGAGCAACAGATATTTGGAATATGTATTTGCCAACAAGAAAGTCCGCATTTCCATTATAAGAGATGAAAACTTGCTAGATAGTAAGCCAAGATTCAATAAAATCGGTAAAAAACCAAAACATTTCAGATTTAGTGTTGCTCACTCTGACACGAATAACAAATTAATACAGTATGGCTGAGATCTACTCAAGACCCTACTTGTGCAAATATTTAAAACTATCTGAGGATTAATCTTGCCTGTCACAGTGACACCTACCAGCCAGAGGACAGCAAAACCAATCTGCTCCACAAAACGCGAAGCAGCGCAGGGGTTGTGCCCTTACGATGATCCGTTTTCCTGCCTTTCACTATTATTTTGTCTCGGTACAGAGGCTAGCAAATCTTTTTCTTTCCTATGATTATAAACACATTTTATCTTCAGTAGCTATTCATACGATGCAACACCGCTACCTCAGCGTTTGCACACATCCAGCTTAACGTGGGAATTTCTGGATGGTGACCCCCGGCTAGCACTGCGCAGCAGGCAAGGTCGTCATCCTGCTCCCTACTGCCTTTAAAACCTAGTTACCCACGGTCTTTCGGGGTAAGGGCTATAAAAGATGTCCTCCTTTTTTAGATTTTTTCAGTCTGTCGAAAAAAGTTGCACAGCATAGTGCTGAGTCTTCGCTGCCTGCTGGAATGCTTTGACAATCATTACATGGCTTCAGCAAGCTTTGGCCTGTTCTTCAGTCACGAGCAGGCTCGGCTTTGGCAGTACGGTGATCCGTTCGTTAGATTTTACCACATCTGATCATAACTGTGGCTGATCATGCTAAGCCAGTTGGTTTTTCAAACTTAATCTGTGCTATAAAAAACACGTTAATAATGCTGAGATTGAAGGAGTTTGGGGAGATTTCCCTTCTCCATTTTATTTTGCTGATGGTGAAGGTATGCAACGAGATACAGCAAATTTCAGGTGTTGTCAGAACAGCAATTCAAGTTCTCCTCAACGATGTAAAAAAACTGTGATTTTTCTCCTCCTCCAGCCACAGTGAGATTCTGTCCAAAGCTATACTGACGGAATATGTTTGGCTTTGTTTTGTTTTTACATGAGATGGCATGCTCTGTGTCTCTCTTTGTGGGTTCTTGTAACTGTTGTTTTCTTCAGTGACGCTGAGCTCTCTGCTCTGTGCTGTCATTTAATTCCTATTATTAGATTTGTTTTGTTGTGGATATCAGAAATGAAAAGGCTAGTGGTTACAGTGAAAGCTTGTAATCAGCCCCAAGTTTGCCAGACAATGCCAAAACTCACTTTGTGTGTGTGCATGTGTGAGAAAAAGAAACTACTTGGCAAAGTGCTGCAGGCAAGTCCTCAAAGAAAGGCACGGGGTGGGGGGGGGGGCATAGTAAAACAACGGTTGTAAATACTCTTTGGCTTGTTTAAGATTTTTCCAAGCCATAGTCGTCTTCTGATACTATGAAAATCCAGACATCTCTCTGAAAACAGAGGGATAGTAAAGTATCATCTGAACTAAGAAAACTAGGCAATGGAACCTATATGTAAACAGTCATTAATAAACTCCAACCTTCAAAGAAAGCTGCCAGGCAACGAACTAGCTCCAGTGCTGTGCTGTCATCCTTCAGAGAGATTAAAACTTTGAATGCTAGTGTGGTTGAGTCCAAAAAGCACCGAGCACCTGTAAAGTCAGTTTTCATGATGCTAAAAAACTAATAATTCACAATGTTGATTTTTAATCACGTAAACTTGTGATATTACGAACAGCCATTATACAAATCCGTTCTCCTATGATTTTCCTGGAACAGCAGTCACTAACACAAATAGCTGTTTATAATAAATCATATATTAAAAATCAGTTCAGCAGCACAGGAATACTTCGTGAAAAACAATGGCTACTCAGAGATTTGCAGGATCAGGAACACAGGCCTGGTACTAACGCTACCATGTTTCTTACTGTGTTCTCTTTTGTGAATGGGGGGGGGCGATGACACAAAGTACAATTCAGCAGGGAAACCTAATAATTATCATACACAATAACCGCTCCCAGCAGCAGATGATGTACTCACTTTGGCAGCACTAATGACTGTGGCAGTGTAAGACTGAATGTTGTCTCCACAGGCTCCACCACGGGATTGATGGCATCGGATCAGCTACAAGAAGAGAGACAGCAACCGAGTAACTACTATTAAACTACACAAACCCATAACCCATTACCATGGCTCTTATTTATCATGTACAGTGGTGTGTTTTTTCCGACAAACAGCAAAAAGCCCTGCTGAGACGCTTAACCCCTTTTTATAATCTTCTGGGTGCCACCCAGACTGTCACATACTCAACTCCAGTTTTCAATTACAAGATGAGTAGTCACTAAGAATTCATAAACTTTGAAACGGTGGGATTTTTGGTCTGGCAGCAATACCACAAATAAATTTAAATAAATATAATCAAAAGCTTTAGCCATGTATATGTAACATTAAATATGTGACATTCTAAGCATCTGAGTGTGGCTTTCCCCTCCTTTTTACGACTAGTAAGCAAAGAAATGACAAAGGAAAAGAGCTACTTTAAACTTTGCATTGAATAGATTAAAGGAGTTTACATGGGGTTTACTCTGTATTGCTTTCCTTCAAAATTAATAAATCAAAACAAGATTCTTCTATCCGCCATCAACCCACAACAGCAGTTTTTGCCTTTGAACCCTAAATAACAATATAATCTGTGCTTCTGACTAAATAAAACGGCCAAAAACTACAGATATTTGTTGCTTGTACACAGAACATGTTGCCTGTTTAACTGTTATAGGTAAAAGAAAATTAAAAAACACTATAAGATGTACTTCTCTACACACATTCCTCTCCTGCTTATATTTAGCTATCTAGACAAAACCAGTTAAAATAGGGATAAAGGGGGAAGTCTGCAACGAATATACCTGGGAACACACAAGTCATTTAAATTCCTTTTCTGATCTAATTCTTTTGCTGATCAGGGGGTTACATTTTTGGCAGTAGTACATTTTATATCCCAGGCTGGCTGGTTAAGTTCTACCAAACCCCACAGGCGTGGCATTAAAGGAAAGGCAGGCCTGAATCTGGAGAGCAATCGGCTGTGCTCAAAAAGGTGCAACAACAAATACATTTCTAAAATCTGCCTCTCTGGGAAGTTCTGGTTCAGCTCTAGAAACAGCTATTCCAGTCACAGGTGGAAGGGAGAAAAAACATCTGCTTTGAAATAAAAACAAGGCATTAGAACTTGAATTTAAAGTTTTCAAACACTTCAAGCTTTAAATACACAATCACTTCTCTGGCCTGGGGCTGGGTAAGAAGAGTGATAACTGCTTTGCTCAAGATCTGTTTTCTATTTCTGCCTCTAGAAATGGGAAAAATTAATTCAACATTTTCTGTTTTTTTTCCTGGAGCCTAACAATTTCAGCAAAGATGTTAAAAAGTGGTAATTTTAATGCTACTCCCTAATTTACAAAGTGCATTGCTGGGTTGTTTCAAACAAACTCCCTGGCTCTGTCCAGACTCGGTTTCCCCAAACCGAACGTCGGAATCCTCACTTGCCTGCCTTTCAGCGCTGTCTGTAACTGTGTGCTTTAAACTTATTAAATACAAAATGGGTTTATTATTCAGCGACTGCACTGAAAACACATGTTGATAGCTGTCTTTTCTGCCCACGTAACTTACGTATTTATACGCCCAAACTCATGAGCTAAACCCAAATGTGCAGTGTCAAGATATGCCACGTAGGAACACCAACGCACAACCAGTGTGGGTCAAAAATTAGGTCTGTCCCTGTTACACAAGACCTCTGACAGATTGTTGCTTTCACATAGCTTTTTTCTGAGACACTTTTCTTTTCTTTTTACCCTCTCTATATACAAAAGCTAGAATGAAATCTAGAATCAGACATAAGTATTCACTGAAATTAAACCTCTCCTTACCTTATTTTCTGCATAAGCAAGCCAACGGCTTCCAAGAGCAATGGGATTCATGTTTGGCCCTGGACAAGGATAGCAGCCTGAAAAGTTTTAAAAGGCAACATTAAGAAATATCTTAATGACTTCTTACAAAGAATTTCATTTATTGCCAAGAAAACAAAAAGACTAAACAAAAACCTTTCAGTTGCTAATATCACTCAGTAAATGCTTGCATTTTTGTTCCTGAAGATAAGACTGTGGTTAGATGAGCCATTTTGAACAGTTAATTATGTGTAAATAGTCTTTTCTCCTTATGTTTGCATTTTTTTAATATCATTTTGATACAGTGGAGTGAGGGAGATACTTAAAGTTTGACTGGATTGGTTCTGTATCTCCACATTTTAACCAATTTTACTTGATTGGCATCTTTTTATTGGTCAACGGTTTCAGTTCGCTTCAAACTCTTCTAGATTTTTGTGGTATAAAAGGCTGTATTTTGCTTTTGTGTTTCTTTTAATAATTCTATATACATGCCCTTAGCCTCTCAAAATACTTTTGCACACACTTACGTTTACACAGTGAGTGAATCTGTAATTGCTCTAAAACCAGTGAAAAACTTTCCATTGGCCACCTGCTTCTCATTACCCTCATATTATTAAAAAAATATATACATACATGCATAAAGATGAACATAAGATAAACTATTGCTGAGGTGAAAAAGGTGAAAATACTTATAATAGAAAGCCACTGAAATTAGCTGTGAATGAAAACATGGCAAGACTTAAAATTAATCAGGCCCATGCTAAACGCAATTTAACATATAAAGTCTGAGTTAAAAAACAAAACAAAATCCCCCAAAAAACCCGCACAGAATATCACACTATTAAGTACTACAATTCAAAATACAGAATTTTAAATTATTGAAATCAATTAGATAATGCTTAAACAAAGGAAAAGCTTAAGTAATCTACAATGACAAGTCGCACGGTGACCCCCACCTAACTGCCGCTACTGCCCTCTTGCCCCTCCTCCGTTTTCCGCCATTTCAGATGAAGCCCTTCCGGGCGGACGCCTGCTCTTTCCACATCACCGCGTAACCCTGGCCGGTACTCAGCGCCCAAACCCTGCCGACGCGTCCGAGCTGTCACGTCCTCGCCCTGGCTCTGCAGGCGCCCGCGCTGCGTGGTTCCCACCGCGGGATCCTCCGTCAAGGCGAGAGTCTGAACGTTCAGACCCCGACGTCACACGGATGAAGCCACCAAACTGTTTACTGATTTGGGCCCTGACAAGAAGATTCGAGTTTGA